>OLSN01001413.1_pt1 | contig 20835 bp, 16 predicted proteins | sample 1672411 | NCBI WGS metagenome assembly OLSN01 (sample SAMEA3136683, study PRJEB25190) | human gut metagenome | biome: human gut; feature: human-associated habitat; material: faeces | place: Austria | collected 2013 | reverse complement strand
GTCGACGTACTCCGTGTCCTCCTTGGCCGGGTTGGTGTCGTCCATGCGCAGGTTGCAGATGCCGCCGAATTTTTCTGCGGTGCCGAAGTCGATGGTCAGCGCCTTGCAGTGGCCGATATGGAGATAGCCGTTGGGCTCCGGGGGGAACCGGGTGTGGACCGTTTTCCCCTCGCAGCGTCCGCCGGGCTTTAATTCTTCTTCAATGATGCTGTGAATGAAATTGGTGCTCATGGTCTCTTCCGCCATGGTGTTCACTCCTTTAATCACGGGTTTTCTGTCGGTAATCAGTCAAGTTTATATTATACACTGTTCGATGCAAGGATTGCAACCTTCTGGGGAAAAAAGTTTCATTCCGTCCAAACCGGCGGATGGGCCACGGCTTCCGCCACCCGCACGCCGTCCACCGCCGCCGAAACAATGCCCCCGGCATACCCGGCCCCTTCGCCGCAGGGATACAGGCCCCGCAGGTCCGACTGGAAGTCCTTCCCCCGGAGGATGCGGACGGGGGAAGACGAGCGCGTCTCCACGCCCACCAGGAGCGCATCCGGCGCGGCAAAGCCATGGAGCTTTTTGTCCAGGGCGGGCAGGGCCTGGGCCAGGGTGTCCGTGACATAGCTCGGCAGCGTCTCCCGCAGGTCACCGAAGATCACGTTCGGCTGGTAGGTGCTGCGGTGGGTCAGGCTGTTGGGCGTGGGCACGCCCCGCAGCAAGTCCCCCACCCGCTGGGCCGGGGCTTCATACCCCGGACGGCCAAAGGCGTAGGCCTTGGCCTCCCACAGCTCCTGGAACGCCACGCCTGCCAGGGGATCGTCACTGCCGAAATCCCCAGGGTCGACGCCCACCAGAAAGCCGCCGTTGATGAACTTGCCGTCCCGCGCCCGGTTGCTCATGCCATTGGTCACGACGCCGCCGGGCTGGGAGGCCGCCGCCACGATCTGCCCGCCGGGACAGACGCAGAAGGTGTAGGCCGACCGGCCGTTGGGCAGGTGGCAGACCAACTTATAATCCGCCGGGGGGAGCTTCTCCCAGCTCTCGCCGAACTGAGCCCGGCTGATCCGGGCCTGCTCATGCTCGATGCGCACGCCGATGGCAAAGGGCTTTTGCTCCATGGCGGCCCCGGCCTGCCGGAGCATCCGAAACGTATCCCGCGCCGAGTGGCCGGGGGCCAGGATCAAGGTGTCACAGGGCATGGTGTAGGTCACCCTCCCCTGGTCTACTTGAATTTCCGTGAGCTGTTTCCCGGCCAGGGTCAGGCCGCTGAGTCGGTGGCCGAAGCGCACCTCCCCGCCCAGGGCTTGGATCTCCTTCCGCAGGTTGGTCACCACCTGGCGGAGCAGGTCCGTGCCCACATGGGGCTTGTGCTGCCAGAGGATGTCCTCCGGTGCTCCGGCGGCGACGAAGGTCTCCATCACGTGGGTCAGGCGGGGGTCATGGGTGCCGGTGGTGAGCTTGCCGTCGGAGAAGGTCCCGGCGCCGCCCTCGCCAAACTGGACGTTGGACTCCGGGTCCAGGTCGCCGCCCTGCCAAAAGGCTTCCACATCCTTGATCCGCTGCTCCAACGCCTGGCCCCGCTCCAGCAAAACGGGCCGAAGCCCCGCTTTCGCCAGAGACAGCGCCGCCAGCAGGCCCGCCGGGCCGCTCCCCACCACCACAGGCGGGAGCGGAGACGTGCGGGTCACGGCGGGAAACACATAGGGCTTCGGCTCCGGGCGCAGGGAGACTTGCTTGCTCTTGGCCTTGGCCACCACCTGCTCCTCGTTGGAGACGGCCACGTCCACCGTCATCACATAGTGGACGTTTTCCTTTTTCCGGGCGTCGATGGATTGGCGCACAGGGATACAGCGGTGAATTTTCCCCACGGAAAGCCCCAGGGCCTTCGCCGCCTTCTTTTTTAAGAGGGTCTCGTCCCCGTCCGGGGGCAGGGTCAGGTTCGTGATGCGTACCATAAGCTAGTCTCCTTTCCACAGCCCTGTGGAAAACTCCCCAGGGTAAAAAAGACGGCAGGCAGACCCACAGCGCCGCAGCCGTTATGGTTTCAATAACACGCGGCGGCATGGGTCCGCCTGTCGGATCAGGCGTCAGTCTCCTCCCGCACGTCGGGCAGGTCGACGAGCATCGGCTCGATGCCCAGATGGGGCAAAAACTTGGCCCGCATCTCCGGCATGGAGAGGTTCAGGGTCGAGGTATTGATGCAGGGATGGCAGCCAAAACGGTCCGCCTCGGCAATGGACTTGTCCAGGATGAGCTTGACCCGGTGCTCCTTGTCGTTCATCAGCGACAGGATGGTGGCGGAACCGGGCGTCACCCCCAGATACTGCTCCATGTCCTCCGGCGCTGCAAAGGACAGACGGGAGGAACCGATCTGCTTGGACAGATCCTTCGTGCGGAAGGGCTTGTCCCCCTCCATGAGGAGCAGATAGAAGTCCGTCTTCTGGCGGTTGCATAGGACGAGATTTTTGCAGATCGCCGCCCCCAGCAGGCCCTCGATGGCATGGCAGTCGGCGATGGTGTCGGCCGCATCGTGGTCGGCGCGGGTGTAGGAAATGCCCAGCGCATCCAGTAAGTCGTAGCAGGCGATCTCCCGGTCCAGACGCCCCGTGCAGTCGGCGGGACGGCCCTGGTACAGGTTCGGGTCAATGTGCATAAGAAACCCCTCTTCTTTTGTTGGATTTACGAAAAAGAGGGCAGTGGCGAACCACTGCCCTCTCAGAGCGATCAAATCAAGTAATTTGATTACTTCTTCAGCATCCAGCCGGAAACGACCATCTTCTGAACTTCGGTGGTACCCTCGTAGATCTCGGTGATCTTAGCATCACGCATCATTCTCTCGAAGGGATACTCACGGGTGAAGCCGCAGCCGCCAACCAGCTGAACCACACGACGGGTGACGTCGGAAGCGACATCAGCAGCCATCATCTTGCCCATAGCGGCCAGGTGGCTGTAGGGCTCGTGGTTCTGCTTAGCCATAGCGGAACGATAGATCAGCAGACGAGCAGCGTCGACCTTGGTCTGCATGTCAGCCAGCTCGAACTGGGTGTTCTGGAAAGCGGACAGAGGCTTGCCGAACTGCTTACGCTCCTTCAGGTAGGGGATGCACTCGTCGATAGCGCCCTGAGCGATACCCACAGCCTGAGCAGCAACACCGATACGGCCGCCGTCCAGCAGCATCATAGCGATCTTGAAGCCCTCGCCTTCCTTACCCAGCAGGTTCTCTGCGGGGACCTCGCAGTCATCGAAGACCAGCTCGTAGGTAGCGGAAGCACGGATGCCCATCTTCTTCTCCTTGGTGCCGAAGCTGAAGCCCTTGAAGCCCTTCTCCACGATGAAGGCGGACAGGCCCTTGTGGCCAACGCTCAGGTCGGGGTTGGTACGAGCGAAGACAACATAGGTGTCAGCATAGTAACCGTTGGTGATGAAGATCTTGGTGCCGTTCAGGATGTACTTGTCACCCTTCAGGATAGCGGTGGTGCGAACGCCGTTGGCGTCGGTACCAGCGGAGGGCTCGGTCAGGCCCATAGCGCCCAGCTTCTCGCCCTGTGCCAGGGGCACCAGGTACTTCTGCTTCTGCTCCTCGGTGCCGAACTCCAGGATGGGCCAGGAGCACAGAGAACCGTGGACAGAGAACATGATGGAGGTGGAAGCGCAGTACTTAGCCAGCTCCTCGCAGCATGCGATGTAGGTCAGGTAGGACAGGCCAGCGCCGCCGTACTCCTCGGGGATGTAGGTGCCGAGCATACCCATCTCAGCCAGCTTCTCGCGGGCGTTCTGGGTGAACTCTTCCTTCTCGTCCAGCTCAGCAGCGATGGGCTTGACTTCCTTCAGGCAGAAGTCGTGGAGCATGTCGACAATTTCCTGCTCCATTTCATTCAGTTTGAAATCCATAGTGTTTTCCTTTCTTTTCCGCTGGGAGCGGTGTCCCCCCTTGCGGGGGAACACCGTCCGAGCATGTATGATAAATTTATTTTGCTAACGAATTAGTCCTTGTCTGCCAGAACCAGCTTGGTCAGAGCGGGGCAGACGTCATACAGGTTGCCGATGACACCCAGGTCAGCCACGTCGAAGATGGGAGCCTCAGCGTCCTTGTTGATGGCAACGATGAAGTCGGAGGAACCCATGCCAGCCAGGTGCTGGATAGCGCCGGAGATACCGCAGGCGACATACAGCTTGGGGCCGACGGTCTTACCGGTCTGGCCAACCTGATGGGAGTGGGGGATCCAGCCAGCGTCAACAGCGGCACGGGAAGCACCAACGACAGCGCCCAGAGCGTCAGCCAGGGGCTTGATGGTGGTGTCGAAGCCCTCGGGGCCGCCCAGGCCACGGCCGCCGGAGACGATGATGTCAGCGCCTTCCAGGTCGACCTTCTCGCCTTCCTCAGCGATGGTCTCGATCACCTTGATGCGGATCTGGTCAGCGGGGAAGACATAATCGATCTTCTCGATCTCGGCAGTGCGGGAGTAATCAGCCTCCAGCTTCTTGTTCACGCCAGGACGGCAAGTACCGATCTGGGGGAAGGTGAAGGGGCACAGGATGGTAGCCATCAGGTTACCACCGAAAGCAGGACGGGTCCAAGCAACCTTGCCGGAAGCTTCGTCGATGTCCAGGGAGGTGCAGTCTGCGGTCAGACCGGTCTTCAGACGACCAGCGACACGGGGGCCCAGGTCACGGCCCATGGGGGAAGCGCCCATCAGGATGGTGGTGGGGCAGTTGTTCTTGACGCACTCCACGATAGCAGCGGTGTAAGCGTCGGTGCTGTAGTGATCATAGACCTCGTTGTCCAGGACCATGACCTTGTCGGCGCCGTGAGCGATGGCTTCCTTAACAGCCTCGTCGCAGTTGTAGCCGATGACCAGAGCGACGGTCTGACCGCCCTGGATGCCAGCCAGACGACGGCCGGGGTTCAGCAGCTCCAGGCCAACGTTTCTGGCCTTGCCGTCTTTGGTTTCAATAAAGACCCACAGGTCCTTAGTCTTTGCTTCGTAGCTAGTCTGTAACATTGTATTTCGTCCTCCCCTCTATTAAATGATGCCCTTGTCCTTGAGCAGGTCGTACAGCTTCTTAGCGGACTCTTCAGGAGTCTCCTCCTTGATCTTCAGGCCGCCTTCCTTACGGGGAGGAGTGAAGCTCTTCTTAACCTTGGTGGGAGAACCCTTCAGGCCGGATCTCTCAACGTCCAGGCCGCAGTCAGCAGCGTTCAGAACGGGGATCTTAGCCTTGTTTGCAGCCATCTTGGACTTGATGGTGGGGAAGCGGGGCTCATAGTCGGGCTTGGTGACGGTCACTGCGCAGGGGCAAGCCATCTCCAGGATCTCGAAGCCGTCCTCCAGCTCCTTCTTCACGCGAACAGACTTGCCGTCCTCGGTGGGCCAAACTTCCCAAGCATAGGTGACCTGGGGAATGTCCAGATCCTCAGCGACCTGGGGGCCGACCTGAGCGGTATCGCCGTCGATAGCCTGCTTACCGAACATGATCATGTCGAACTTCAGGCCTTCCAGCTCCTCGATCTTCTCCTTAGCCTGGGACAGGATGTAACCGGTAGCCAGGGTATCGGAACCGCCGCATGCACGGTCGGAGACCAGGTAAGCCTTGTCGCCGCCGACAGACAGGCACTCCTTCAGAGCGACCAGAGCCTGCTCGGGACCCATGGACAGAACGACGATCTTGGTGTTCTTGTCCTTGTCCTTAATACGGGCAGCAGCTTCGAGTGCATAAGCATCGAAGGGGCTGACGATGGCGGGAACGCCCTCGCGCATCAAGGTGTTGGTCACGGGATCAATTTTGATGATGGTCGTGTCCGGCACTTGTTTAATGCAAACAAGTATGTTCATTTCTGATTTCCCCCTATATTAATGATTTGTTTTATTCTGACAGCGCCGCCCCATTCCTTTCTCAGCGAGAAACCGGGGGCGGCAAGCGCCCGTGGCCTCAGCCGAAGCAAAAGAGCCTGACTGCTCTGTCATAAACGCCGACCCGGAGGGAGTCTCCGGTGGCAGACGTTTCTCGGAAAGGAGCGCAGTTTAGCTCACCCTTCCAGTACATTACGGTGTGTATTATAGCAAAGCTTTTTTGAAATTACAAGCAGGGAATGTATCATATCAGGAAAAAAATTTTTCCTGTTTTTCCGCGATTTTAGGCGTTTCGCCTAAATAGCGCAAAAGATTTGCCGCAAAACGCCCTTCTGCGTCCGTTTTCCCCACCGTGCGCCGCTTTGGGTGCTTATTCCCCGAAGAACTTATCGTGGATGGCCTGGACCGCCATGTTGGCGTCGGCCTCGTCCAGCAGGACGGAGACCTTGATCTCACTGGTGGAGATCATGTGGATGTTGATGTCCGCATCGTACAGAGCGCCGAACATCTTGGCGGCCACGCCGGCGTTGTCGACCATGCCGGCGCCGACGATCGAGACCTTCACGACGCTCTTATCCACGTCGATGTGGTCAAAGGCCAGGCTGCTCTTGTGGGCCTCCAGCAGGGCCAGGGCCTGGTCCACGTCGCTGCGGCGGACGGTGAAGCTGATGTCCTGGCTCTCGTCCCGGCCGATGGACTGGAGGATGATGTCCACGTTGATGTTCTGCTGGCCCAGCAGAGAGAAGACTTTATAGGCGATACCGGGGCGGTCCTCCACGCCCACCAGGGCCAGACGGGCTACGTTCTTGTCTTTTGCCACGCCGCTGATCTGGGTCTTTTCCATTTGCTTTGCAACCTCCTTGACTTTCGTGCCCGGTTTTCTCTCGAAACTGGACAGCACTTCTAAATTCACCTGATATTTCTTGGCCAGCTCCACGGAACGGTTGTGGAGGACCTGAGCGCCCAGGCTGGCCAGCTCCAGCATCTCGTCGAAGGTGATCTCCTCCAGCTTGCGGGTGTTGCGCACCTTGCGCGGGTCGGCGGTGTAAACGCCTTCCACATCGGTGAAGATCTGGCAGCGGTCTGCGTGCAGGGCGGCTGCAATGGCAACTGCGCTGGTGTCGGAGCCGCCGCGGCCCAGGGTGGTGATGTCGCCGTACTTGTTGATGCCCTGGAAGCCCGTCACGATGACGATGGAGTGGCTGCGGTCCAGCTCGGACTGGACGCGCTCGGCGTTGATCTTCTTGATGCGGGCGCTGCTGTAGCTGCTGTTGGTCTGGAAGCCGGCCTGCCAGCCGGTCAGGGAGACCACGGGCAGGCCCATGGTCTCAATGGCCATGGCGCACAGGGCGCAGGAGATCTGCTCGCCGGTGGACAGCAGCATATCCATCTCCCGCTTGGATGCGTTGGGGTTGATCTCCTTGGCCTTTTCAATGAGGTCGTCGGTGGTGTCGCCCTGGGCGGAGAGGACCGCCACCACCTGGTTGCCCTGGCGGTAGGTGTCCGCGATGATCTGCGCTACGTTGCGGATGCGGTCGGCGTTGGCCACGGAGGTCCCGCCGAATTTCTGTACAATCAGTCCCATCTCACATTACCTCCTGTCATCCGGCGGGCCGGCGATTCCGGCCGCCGGAGGGAACGAGATTGCTTATTTATTGAGAAAGCGCTGCCCCATCCTATGTCCAGGGCGGCAAAAGAGGGTATCTATTTGCTCAATCCAGCACGCGGATCACGGCCAGCACGTCCCTGCCGGCCAGGAGCTTGTCCAGCTCCGGGCGGGTCATGGCGGCGGTGATCCAGCCGCTCTCCCCGGCCTCCGCGTTGGGGACGGTGAGCTTTTCCCCGGCCAGCTCGCCGCTGGCCAGACGGACGTACCACTGGCTGGACAGCTCGTCGGGAGAGAAGACAGCGTCGGGGCGGTTGGGCTGCCAGGGGCGGTAACCGGCCCGGTCCATCTGGCGGGCGGCGGCGATGACGTCGGCCACCACGGCGCTGGCGGTGGGCAGCTTGCCTGCGCCCCGGCCATAGAACATCACGTCGCCCACGGCGTTGCCCTTGACCTTAATGGCGTTGAACACGTCCTCGACCCCGGCCAGGGGGTCCTGGTTCCCCACGAAATGGGGCTCCACATAGGCGCAGATCGTCCCGTCCTCGCGGGCGATGGAGCGGCCCAGCAGCTTCAGGCTCTTGCCGGCGGCGGCGGCGTAGGCCTCGTCGGCCAGGGTGATCTTGGTGATGCCGGTGGTGGGGACCTGGTCCGGCAGCAGGTGCCAGCCATAGGCGATGGAGGAGAGGATGCACAGCTTCCGGCAGGTGTCCTTGCCCTCCACGTCGGCGGAGGGGTCCTGCTCGGCGTAGCCGTTGGCCTGGGCACCCGCGAGGGCCTCGGCAAAGGGAACATGGTCCTTGACCATGCGGGTGAAGATATAGTTGGCGGTGCCGTTCAAAATGCCGCAGATCTCCAGGATCTCGTTGGCGGACATGCACTCGCTCAGGGGCCGCAGGATGGGGATGCCCCCGCCCACGCTGGCCTCAAAGAGATAGACGGCGTTGTTCTGGGCGGCCAGGTCCAGCAGACGGCGGCCGTGGGTGGCCACCAATTCTTTGTTGGAGGTGACCACGCTCTTGCCCTGCTTCAAGGCCCGCTCGGTGAAGTCCAGGGCAGCGCCCACGCCGCCGATGGTCTCCACGACCACGTTGACCTCCGGGTCATGCTCGATGACGGAGAAGTCCTTCACAAAATGCTTTGCAAAGGGGCTGTCGGGGAAGTCCCGCACGTCCAGGATATACTTGACTTCAATGAGCTCGTCGGCTTTTTTCTGGATGCCGGCGCCGTTGCCGGAGAGGACCTCCGCCACACCGGAGCCGACCACGCCGAAGCCCAGGATCGCTACTTTGACCATAATGATTCTTCCATCCTTTTCTGAGATTCCGATTTCCTTTTTCCTTGTTTGTATCCGTTTTGATTGGGGAAGGACATCACCCCGCCAGCACCTCGCTGCGCAGCACGCCGTCCACGCTGTTGAGCTTGGTCAGCAGGTCCTGCAAGGATCCCTGCAAGCCGGAGGTCTCGGCGTTCACCGTGACCACGGCGCAGCCGTTGATGGGCAGGCCCTGGTTGATGGTGAGGATATTGGCCCCGGAGCTGGCAAAGAGATTCAGCATGTGGGACAAGATCCCCGGTTCGTCCTTCAGCATCATCTGAAAGGTCACGATCCGACCATGGAGCATATCCTGAAAAGGCCGGACTGCATCCTTATATTTATAAAACGCGCTGCGGCTGATGCCCACCAGCTGGACCGCCTGGTTGACGGTCTCTGCCTCGCCGGTGTCCAGCATCCGCCGGGCCTGGACTACCTTGTGAAAGATCTCAGGCAGGGCCTCCGCGTCTACGATGTAATAGTTGGGCGCTTTTGACATGGTTGCCTCCGTTTCATAGGATCATAGATCGTCCTTTGGATCAGTGCGACTGCTATTCTAACACATCTGTCCGCGTATGGCAACCCAAAGTGTTTGTCTGAACGACAGTTTTTCCTTTTCTTTTGCCGTCGTTTCGGTCATATCAGCAAAAAGCGACCCCCGGAAGAAGCTCCGGGGGTCGCTGCGGCGAAGGGGTTCAGCTTGCTTTGGGGATGGACCTCCCCTCCCGCCGTCTGCGGGGGGTGGTGGTCTCACCGCCGGTGTTCTCGGCAGGAGGCGTTTCAGCGGGTGGCGTGGTGGTGCCGCCGTTGTCGCCGGTGCCGGTGTCGGGGGTGGTGGTACCGTTGTCGGTGGTGCCGCCGTTGTTGTTGGTGGTACCACCGTTGTTGGTGGTCCCACCGGTGCCGCCGCCGTTCCCGTTGCTGTTGGAGGGACGGCTGCTCGGCGCCTTATGATAGGTGCAGGTGCCGGTGGGCGCGTCCTCCGGCAGGAAGGTGCCGGTGGCCAGATGGCCGGAGCAGTAAGGCCCGGGCAGCATCCCGCTGGAGAGGCAGTAGGTGACGGTCTTCAGGTTGTCCGGCAGGTCGAACTTCTTATATTCCAGGCCCTGGTGGACCTTGGACATGACCTGGTTCCACAGAACCGGCGAGGGATTGTTCAGGCCGCTGGCCAGTCTCTCCTGCCGGTCATAGCCCGTCCAGATCGCTGCGGTGTAGTAGGGCGTGTAGCCCACGAACCACAGGTCCTTGCGGGAGGTGGTGGTGCCGGTCTTACCGGCGATCTCCTGGCCGGAGAAGTTGGCTCTCTTACCGGTACCATTGGAGACCACGCGCTGGAGCATCTCGGTCATATAATAGGTGGTGCGCTGGGACAGGACGTTCGGTTCATCCTCCGTCTCATTGCGCAGCATGGGCTGGCCGTTGCTGTCCGTGACCATGGTGTAGGTCTTGGGGGTCTTATAGGTCCCCTGGTTGGGGAAGACGGCATAGGCCGCCGCCATATCCAGGGTGGTCACGCCTTCCGTCAGACCGCCCAGAGCCAGCTGGGCGCGGCCGATGTCGCTGTACTTCTGGTCACCGCGGGTCAGGCTGCGGATGAGCTTGATGTGGAACTTATCCTGCATAAAGTCAAAGCTCGTCTCCGGCGTGACCATATCCAGGACCTTCACGGCCACGGTGTTAAGGGACTGCTCCACGGCATAGGAGACCGTAACGTTGCCGCGGTAGCCGCCGGCGGCGTTCACGGGCCAGTCTCTGCCGTTGATCTTGTCCACGGGGCTGTCCTCCACCGTGGTGGTGGGCTTGACCTTGCCCAGCTCGATGGCAGGGGCATAGACGGAGAGGGGCTTGATGGAAGAGCCTGGGGGCCGCTTACTGCTGGTGGCCCGGTTCAGGCTGCGGCTGACGGTCTTTTCGCCCAGGCCGCCGGCCATGGCTACCACTTCCCCGCTCACGTTGTCCACAACGGTGATGGCGGACTGCAATCTCTGGCCGCTGCTGGAGACCACGTCCTTATACTCGGAGTTCTGGTAGACCTCGTCCACCGCCGCCTGGACGTTCGGGTTCATGCAGGTGTAGATCTCCAGGCCGCCGGAGAAGACCTTGGTCTTGGCGTACTGCTCGGACCAGTTGTACTTGTCGCACAGGTCCTGGATGACGTCGTTGATGACCTGGTCCACATACCAGGAATAGACGGTGTTCTTTTTCTTGGTGCTGTCGGCCTCACCGTCGCCGTCCTTGTCCTCATAGGGGTTGCTGAAGACCAGCTCTTCGGCGGCTGCCTGGTCGTGCTCCTCCTGGGTGATGTACCCCTGCTCCAACATGGCGTTGAGGATGGTCAGCTGGCGCTCCTTGTTGAAGTCCTTGGAGGTCTTGACCTCGCCGGTGTCCGGGTCCGTGATGGACAGGTGGCCCAGGGGGTCATACTTCGAGGGGTTGTTCGTGATGCCGATGAGGCAGGCACATTCGGCCAGGTCCAGCTCAGAAACATGCTTGCCGAAGTAGGTGTAGGCGGCGGTGTACACGCCGTTGCACCCCTGGCCCAGGTAGATATAGTTGAGGTAGGCCTCTAAAATATCGTCCTTGGTGTACTTCTTCTCAAACTCCAGGGCACGGAAGATCTCCATGACCTTTCGTTTCACGGTGACCTCATCGTCGCTGGTCATGTTCTTGATCAGCTGCTGGGTCAGGGTCGAGCCGCCCTGGATGCTCCGGCCGGTGAACATCAGGCTGATGGCCTTGGCCGTGCGGACCCAGTCCACGCCGTTGTGCTTGTAAAAGCGCTTGTCCTCAATGGCCACGGCGGCGTCCTTCAGATACTTAGGAATCTCATCCGTGGAGACCCACACACGGTTTTCCTCGCCGTATAGGGTCTGGACCGTTTCATAGCTCCCCGTCTCCGGGTTTTGGGCCAGCACTTTACTGGTCAGGTTGGGGTTGAAGTCGCTCATGTCCAGGCTGGCGTCGGGAATGATGACGTTTTTAATGTAGGCCGCCGACATACACAGCAGCATAGCCAGGGTGATGACAAAGATGAGGACGATCGTCATCACGACCTTAAAGGCTCGGCCGTGCTTTTTTCGTTTTCGTCTTGTAGCGCCGCCCCGGCGGCCTCTGGGGTCTTGATCCCGGCGGTCGTAGGAGCGTGTGTCGCGATGTTTGTCCAATGTGACACCTCCGAATTGGAATAGGGACAGCCGCCGCAACCGCGGCAGGCTTCGATGCGGAATGTTGGAACCTCGCCTATTTTATGTATTATACCACAGGATTTCCATTTGTCTATCCGTGACGGAAAGATTTTTGCCGTCGGAAAGTTTCCCGAAATTTTCCGTGCTTTGCTCTTGCAATTTTACGGTATTGAGGGTACAATAACAGGCAGATAAACAAAGGAGAACATGGCATGAGCGAAGAATACGGCGCAAATTTCATCACCGTCACCGATGACGACGGCAACGAGTTCGAGCTGGAACATCTCGACACCATCGAATATAACGGCCAGACCTACCTGGCCTTCTTCCCCGCCGAGCACGAAGGCGAGGAAGCCCAAAACGAAGAGGAGCTGGGCCTCGTGATCCTCAAGACCGTCCTGGAAAACGGCGAGGAGATCCTCTCCACCCTAGACAGCGACGAGGAGATCGACGCAGTCTACAACGAGTTCATGAAGGAACTTTTTTCCGAGGACGAGGAAGAATAACCAAGGCCCCTGCATAACATCTTAATAGGACCGCAACAGCATGGAACAAGGTTCGCCCTGCTCGGTGCGTGGAAATGGACACTTTTAAACCCACATTTTTCAAACGGGACGCTGGTCTCGTGGTGTGGATCGCAGACCTCCCGGCCTTCGGGTTGGAAGAAGGGAGCGTGAAGCATCGCGGAGGCGACCCACCTGCCATCTCGTGCAGGTTTTAATTGGGTCCCCACGGCCAGAGCGGGGCACCTTTTTTCTCTTTTTTCCCTTGGATCGTTTCTGCAATTTTTCCATTCATTTTCCAAAGAAAATACTTTCTTGGGCAGGCTCTCCGAAAGCGGGGGCCTGTTCGTTTTGCAAGTTCTCTTGCTCAAAAAGAGGGTATTTTTGTGATTCTTGTCTGTCTGCCCCCCTGCTTTGTTGCATTTCGACGGGACGCGCACGCTTTTGCCAAGCTGCGGCAAATTTCTTTTTGACAAGGTATACAATATGCCCAAAAACGGAGGGAAATTCTTGTTGGATATTTTCTCCTGGGAACAACTTGCCAGTTTCGTTTATCAATGCTATACTAAAGCCGTAGGCGGAAAGGCCACCGGATGTGGTAAATCCGCATAACAAAACATCTTTGAGTTTTTGGAAAGGATGCGACTCCCTATGATTAAAGATTTTGGTTTCATCATCCCTCAGAACTGTCAGTTCGGTGTGGGCGCTCTGAAGAAGCTGCCCGACTTCCTGAAGGCTGCTGGCTCTGACAACGTCATGCTGATTTCCGACCGTGGCCTGGAGGCTATCGGTGTTGTTGAGAAGGTCCGCAAGATCATCAAGGACGCTGACCTGAAGTACGCTGAGTACCTGGACGTTCTGCCCAACCCCACCACCACCATCGTGGACGAGTGCGCTGCCAAGTATAAGGAAGCTGGCTGCACCGCTCTGATCGCTCTGGGCGGCGGCTCCCCCATGGACGTGGCTAAGGCTGTCGGCGTTGTCGCTAAGTTCGGCGGCACCATCGGCGACTACGAAGGCGTCGGCAAGGTTCCCGGCCCCATCGACACCCTGATCGCTGTCCCCACCACCGCTGGTACCGGTTCTGAGGTCACCGTCGCTGCCGTTATCACCGACGAAGCTCGTAACTACAAGCTGTCCGTCCTCGGCCCTGAGATCTCCCCCACCTACGCTGTGCTGGATCCCGAGCTGATCATGACCGCTCCCGCTTCCGTGGCTGCTGCCTGCGGCGTCGACGCTCTGATCCACGCTATGGAGTCCTACATCAACACCGACGCTAACCCCTTCTCCATGGCTATGGCCGAGAAGGCAATGGAGCTGATCGGCGGCAACATCCGCAAGTTCGTCGCTCGCCGCAACGACGTTGACGCTGCCTGCGCTATGATGCTGGGTTCCACCTTCGCTGGTATCGCTTTCGCCAACAACCGTCTGGGCGACATCCACGCTATGTCTCACCCCGTGTCCGCCTTCTATCATGTCGCTCACGGCGTGGCCAACGCTGTCCTGATGCCCACCATCTTCGAGTTCAACGCTCTGGCTGCTGACGAGCGCTATGCCAACATCTATCAGTACATCACCGGCAAGGATGCTGGCGAGGACTTCGTTCCCGGCATGCTGTGCGACGCTCTGCATCAGCTGAACGCTGACCTGGGCATCCCCGCTTGCCTGGCTGACGTGGGCGTCCAGGAGGACAAGATCCCCCAGATGGCCGTCGACGCAATGAAGAGCGGCAACGTCACCGTCAACCCCAGAATCACCACCGTCAAGGACGTGGAGGCTCTGTATCACAAGGCTATGTACAAGTAATCCTTTCCAAGGATCACGTTCAGGAGACCGGCTTCGGCCGGTCTCCTTTTTTGTGCCCATTTTTCGTCCTCAGGCTTTATCTTTTCCAAAAATCTGCTATAATAAGCCATAGATTCCCCAGTGCGGCCCGTGCCGCACCTGGCCTGAGGAGGCTTTTTCCATGAATGAACTGACCCAGCAACGACTTGACGCCCTTCTCCAAGCCAACAGCATGACGCCGGATCGCTTAGATCAGACGACCCTTTCCCAGATGTTCCTGGCCCAGATGCGCGTGGCCCTCTACGGCGGTGTCTCGTCCATCCCGGTCCTGCCCACGTTTTTGAAGCCCTTTGGCACGCTCCACGAGGGCACCCCCGTCGCCGTGGCCGAGATCGACGATCGGGAGGTGCGCGTAAGCTTAGTCACCTTTTCCGGTGGCCGGGCGGAGGTCACCGATGCGGACCGCTTTCCCGTCCCCGGCCGGGAGTACCCCGCGCCCTTGGCCGACCTTCTCTTCGCCGTGGCCGAGCTGGCCCAGCCCCTGCTGGACCGGGCCAAGGCCCTGGCCCTCTGTCTCCCCTTCCCCATCGACTACGACTGGCAGGGAGACGGCGCCATCCGTTCCTTCCCCGGCACCATGACGGTGAGCGACTTTGCCCAAACGCCCGTCCTGGCCGCCCTGAGGGAAGAATGGAAGAGCCGGAACGTGACGCCCCCGCCCATGACACTGGTGAGCCTGCCCGCCGCCGTCCAGCTGGCCGCCGGGGCCTTGCATCCCGGCCAGAAACGCTATGCGAGCCTGACCTGGGGCAGCGTCTTTGACCTGGGCTTCACCGCCCCCGGCAGCATCGTGGTCCGCCAGGCGGGCACGCCCCCGGCCTTGACCCCCTTTGCCTGCGGTTTCGGCCACGCCCAGTGCGTCCCCTTCGGCCTGGTGGACCTGATCCAGGACCGGGACAGCTACGCGCCGGGGCAGGACCTGCTGCTGAAAATGCTCTCCACGGAGCACCTGGGCGATGTCTACCGCCTGACCATGATCAAAGCCTCCGAGCGCAAGCTGCTCACCTTTGGCGGCAGCCGGGACATCCTGTCCATGCGCCGCTTAGACCTGGCGACCATGACTGAATTTTTGGCCGATCCACAAAACGGCGGCACCCTGGCCCACTACTTCCGGGAGGGCGAGGACCGCACCGTGGCCCTGGCCGTGGCGGATGCCGTCTTGGACCGGGCCGCCCGCCTGGCCTGCGCCGCCCTGGCAACCGTGCTGCAATTCATCGGAGCCGGGCAAGACCCGGAAGCCCCCGTTTGCGTTGCCCTCCACGGCGAAGCATTTTCCTGTCCCCCCTTGATGCAGGCCTTCCAAACCAGAGTACAAACTGAATTGGCGCAGCGCGGCCTGCACCTGACCCTCTGGCAAGGAGAAAACGCCCCCGCCGTCGGCGCGGCTGCCGCCGCCCTGTACGCCCTTTGACCCCCCAAACAACTGAGAGGAGCCTTTCCCACCATGAAGGCTCTCAACAGCACCGGCGTGGTCATTGTGGTGGTCATCGTGGCCGCCCTGGTCATGGTCCTCCTGTGCGTCGGCCTGATTTTCCTGGGCCTGCGCCATGAAAACGCCGGCGGCGGCAGCCCCGGCCAGAGCCAGACCGCCGACGGGGACACCCAGTCCCAGGCCCAGCAGGACATCACCGCGACCCTGGCCGTCTGCGGCGACATCATGAGCCACCTTCCCCAGACCAACGACGCCTATGACGCCGCCACCGACACCTACAGCTACCTCCCCTGCTTCCAGTATGCGAAAGCCTGGACGGAGAGCGCAGACTATACCGTCGGCAACCTGGAGACCACGCTGAACGGTCCGCCTTACTCCGGCTACCCCCAGTTCTGCGCCCCGGACGCTCTGGCCTACAACCTGAAAAGCATCGGCTTTGATCTCGTGACCACCGCCAACAACCACTGCATGGACAAGGGCTACAACGGCCTGTCCCGGACCCTGGACGTGCTGGACCAGGCCGAACTCAAGCACGTCGGCACCTACCGCACCCAAGCGGAGTTTGACGAAAACCACGGCGTGGTCGTGGCCGACGTGGGCGGCATCTCCGTGGCCTTCCTGGGCTATACCTACGGCACCAACGGCATCCCCGTCGCCGCCGACAAGGACTTCTCCCTGAACCGCTTCAACGTAGACTACACCGGCGACTGCGTCACCCTGGACCAGGAGAAGCTCTCCTCCGAGCTGGCCTACGCCGAGAGCCTGAACACCGACCTCATCGCTGTGATGATCCACTGGGGCATCGAGTACCAGACCACCCAGAACGCCTACCAGGAGCAGGTGGCCGATTTTCTCATCTCCCACGGGGCCGATGTGATCCTGGGCAGCCACTCCCACGTCCCCCAGCCCATGGGCACCCGGACCGTCACCCTGGACGACGGCTCCACCCGGACGGGCTTCGTGGCCTACTCCCTGGGCAACTTCGTCTCCAACCAAAGCCCCGCGACGGTGAACGTCAACTACACCGACACCACCGCCATTCTCCGCCTGGAGCTGACCAAGAACGGCCAGACCCAGGAGACCACCGTCACCGACGTGAGCTATGTCCCCATGCTGGTCCTCAACCGCGGGACCGGGGTCCAGGACCAGTATCTCATTCTGGACGTCAACGCCCTCATAGCCGCCCACGACAGCGGTGACACCTCCGTAGCCACCGACGCGGTGTACAGCAAGCTGGAATATGCTCTGAACGGCTGCCACACCATCCTAGGGGTCGACTACGACAAGGCCGGCACCCCGCCCCAGACCACCTCGGCCTGATCCCATCCCAACCAAAACGTCCGCTGCCTGTGCATGAGCAGCGGACGTTTGTATTATATATTATAAGGTATCCTGCATAGGACGCCCCCGGCGGGGCACTCTAGGAGCACACGTCAAAACACCGCCTCAATCCCCCTAGCGAAAGATTTTGGAAAAATAGCGGTAATAGGGCATCAGGCTCTCGTAGCCCTCCACCAGCACATCCACCAGCTCCGGGCTGTAGAGCAGCGGCTCCACCGGGCGTGAACAGGTGATATCTAAATTTTTCCGGTTGTACCACTGGTCCAAGGGCGGCTGGGGGTTGCCCTTGGGGCGCTTGTATTCCTCCGCCTGAAGCGCGAAGCGGTCCTGCCTGGCAAAGGCGCGGGCCAGCTTCAGCATGGGCTTGGGGTCCGTGTCTACCGCCTGGCGGAATTTCGCCATCTGCGCCGGCTTGGCGTCATAAGCCCCCAGGCCGTAGGCATAGCCTTTGGGATAGATCTCAAACCAGAACACCGGCATGTGCGTCCAGTCCTCCCCCGCCATGCGCAGGGTGAACCAGAGGTTGGATTTATACGGCCCCCGGCCATACAGCCGCCGCGCATCCCGATAGATGCGGCTGATGCGCAGCATCAGGGGCAGTTCTTCGTGGGCGGCGGTGAATTTTTCATAGACCTCTTCCCCCAGCGCCCGCAGGGGGGTCTGGACATTGTCGAGGTACTCCTGCTTGTGGCGCTCGAACCAGGGGCGCTCGTTGTTGAGCCGAACGCCCCAGAGAAAATCCTGTGTTTTTTCTGAAAATCCTGGAAACATCGTCGTTCCTCCTCTCCGCCGTATCGTATCACAGGTGCTTCTCCTTTTCAAGATTTGGCAGAATGTGGGGCTTTAGTTCATTTTATAACCCTTTTATAAAAACTTTTGAAAAAATGCTTGCAAAATAAGAAACAAACCACTATAATGAGCGTTGGATAAAACTGGACCACTAGACACCATAGAATAGCCTGGTTTTTCAGGTATTTTGCCTGCTTTTGTGCGGGTTACCCCTTGCAAAAAGAAAGGTGTTGCGTTATGATGTGCGGTGACGGTTTTTTTCGTCCGTAGACTATGGCATGTTCCATTCGGAGCTTTGCCTTCTTGATATCGCACCTAAGGGAGGAACTTTTATTATGTTAGGCAACAGCATCAAGAAATTTGCACTGAACCAGGCCTTCAATTACATCGAGAAGGACCCCATCAAGAACCTGACCCACGTCATGGACATGGTCGATAAGTTCGCCGGCAGCGGCCCCCAGTCTTTCCCCCGCCAGCGCCAGGCGATCCGCGACGCCATCAACAACGAGGACTCCACCGCCCACGGTCTGGTCGTCCGTATGATGACCGAGATGGACCTGGGCTTCACCGAGACCCTGCTGTCCAACTTCTTCCTCAACGCCAGCATCACCGGCTGGAAGAAGCAGGACGAGTACCGCAACAAGTACAACTGCAACGTGCCCTGGGCCATCCTGCTCGACCCCACCTCCGCCTGCAACCTGCACTGCAAGGGCTGCTGGGCTGCTGAGTACGGCAACAAGCTGAACCTGTCCTTCGACGAGATCGACAGCATCATCCAGCAGGGCAAGGAAATGGGCACCTATTTCTATATCTACACCGGCGGCGAGCCCCTGGTCCGCAAGCACGACCTCATTAAGCTCTGCGAGAAGCACAACGACGCCATCTTCATGTGCTTCACCAACTCCACCCTCATCGACGAGCAGTTCTGCCAGGACATGCTGCGCGTGAAGAACTTCGTGCCCGTCATCAGCGTCGAGGGCTTCGAGGAGGCCACCGACTCCCGCCGCGGCAACGGCACCTATCAGAAGGTCGTCCACTCCATGAACCTGCTCAAGAGCCACCGTCTGCCCTTCGGCATCTCCACCTGCTACACCAGCGCCAACATCAAGGACGTGAGCACCGAGGCTTACCTCGACCAGCTGGTCGAGTGGGGTGCTTACTTCGTCTGGTACTTCCACTACATGCCCGTCGGCAAGGACGCTGTGCCTGAGCTGCTGCCCTCCCCCGAGCAGAGAGAGTATATGTACCACCAGATCCGTGAGCTGCGCGGCAAGAAGCCCATCTTCATGCTGGACTTCCAGAACGACGGTGAGTATGTCGGCGGATGTATCGCCGGCGGTCGCCGCTACCTGCACATCAACGCCAACGGCGACTGTGACCCCTGCGTCTTCATCCACTACTCTGACTCCAACATCCGCCAGAAGACCCTGCTGGAAGCCCTGTGCTCCCCCCTCTTCCGCGCCTATCACGACGGCCAGCCCTTCAACGACAACATGCTGCGCCCCTGTCCCATGCTGGAGAACCCCGAAAAGCTGCGGGAGATCGTCCACAAGTCCAGCGCCCATCCCAGCGATGTGACCGCCCTGGAGAGCGTAGACGACCTGTGCGCCAAGTGCGACGAATACGCCAAGAACTGGCAGCCGACGGCTGAGCGCCTCTGGGCCTGCAGCCACGATTGCTCGACCTGCGGCGCGGGCTGCGGAAAGAAGGACTGACGATGCATACGCTGTTTACCTCCGAGAGCGTCACCAAGGGGCATCCCGATAAGGTCTGCGACCAGATCGCCGACGCGATTCTCGACGCGCTGCTTGCGCAGGACCCGATGAGCCACGTCGCCTGCGAGGTCACCGCCATCACCGACGCGGTGCACATCTTCGGCGAAATCACCACCACCGCAAAGGTGAATTACGAGCAGATTGCCCGCGATACCATCCGCAAAATCGGCTACACCGAGCCGGGTCACGGCTTTGACGCGGACACCTGCACGATCACCGTCGATCTGCACGAGCAGAGCCCGGATATCAACATGGGCGTTTCCCGCGAGATCGAAGAGGACGCGGGCGCGGGCGATCAGGGCATGATGTTCGGCTACGCCTGCCGCGAGACCGAAAACCTCATGCCCCTGCCGATCGAGCTGGCGCACGCGCTGACCAAGCGTCTGGCCTATGTGCGCGAGATGCACATTCTGCCCGACATCCTGCCGGACGGCAAGGCGCAGGTCTCCGTGGAATACGACGAGGCGGGCAAGCCGGTTCGCATCGACACCGTCGTCGTCTCCACCCAGCACACCGACGCGATCAGCGAGAACGAGCTGCACACCGCGATCATCGACGAGGTGATTGCCCGCGCGCTGCCCGCCGATATGCTCGACAAGAACACGCGCATCTTCGTCAACCCGACCGGCCGCTTCCTGATCGGCGGCCCCGCGGGCGACAGCGGCCTGACCGGGCGCAAGCTGATCGTCGATACCTACGGCGGCTATGCGCATCACGGCGGCGGCGCTTTCTCCGGCAAGGATTCCAGCAAGGTGGATCGCAGCGCGGCCTACATGGCGCGCTACCTCGCCAAGAACATCGTGGCCGCCGGTTTGGCCGACCGCTGCGAGGTTCAGCTCTCCTATGCCATCGGCGTGGCGCAGCCGGTTTCCGTGCTGGTCGATACCTTCGGCACGGAGAAGATTGACCGCGAAAAGATTCAGGCGCTCGTCTCCGCCGTGGATATGCGCCCGGCCGCGATCATCAAGCGCTTTGACCTGCGCAGCCCGAGGTTTAGCAAGGTTTCCTGCTACGGCCACTTCGGCGAGAACGCCAAGGATATGCCGTGGGAGAAGACCGATCTGGCCGAAGGCTGGAAGATGGCGTAATTCCCTTTCGCAAAGACCATATGCAAATAAAACGAGCCTCGGCACGGCGCCGGGGCTCGCAGCTTGTTGACATAAGCAAACTTGGCTTGAATAGCAAAATCAAGAAATTCAGC
>OLSN01001403.1_pt1 | contig 20967 bp, 16 predicted proteins | sample 1672411 | NCBI WGS metagenome assembly OLSN01 (sample SAMEA3136683, study PRJEB25190) | human gut metagenome | biome: human gut; feature: human-associated habitat; material: faeces | place: Austria | collected 2013 | reverse complement strand
CATGAATAAATTATGTATGTTGTTGACCTTCTGCTTGTGGTGTGTCATGTCGTATGCCGGACAGGCTGATCCTCAAGTAAAAGGCCGTTTGGTCGATGCGGAAAGTGGAGCCGCGATTGATTTTGCAGATGTGTTTTTGTTCAGAACCGGCGAAACTCAGCCGGTTAAACAGACCTTTCCCGACAAGAGTGGAGTATTTGGTTTTACGGATGTTTCAGACGGGAATTATACGTTGATGGTTCGTCTGGTAGGCTATGATATTTATGCCAGTCAGCCTTTGCAGATTACTGCCCAGGTACGAATCAATTTGGGTGAAGTGCGGTTAAAACCTCTGGAAACGGGTTTGGCGGAAGTCGAAGTCGTGGCTGAGAAACGTCAGTTAGTGTATAAACTGGATAAGAAAGTGGTTGAAGCTTCTTCCAATATGATGGGAAGTGGCGGTTCGGCTGTTGACATTTTGGAGAATACACCTTCTATTCGGGTCGATGCCGAAGGCGAAGTCACCTTCCGAGGTAGTTCGGGCTTTTTGGTTTATATAGATGGAAAGCCCAGTATCTTTACCGGAACGCAGGCCTTGGAACAAGTACCTGCCGGACATATCGAGAATATAGAGATCATTACAACGCCTTCTGCCAAACATGATACAGACGGCGATGTGGGTATTATTAATATCATCACGAAGAAACATTCGCAGAAAGGATGGAGCGGCATGGTGAATCTGTCGGGAAGTACCTGGCTCTCCCGGCATGTGGATTTCCTGTTGACGAAACAGAATGACCGCTCGCGCTGGTATATAGGCGGGCAGTGGACAGACCGTTTGCGGAAAAGTGATTTTGATCAGGAAAAGACAACCGTGGTGGGCGATCAGACGACGATTTCGCATTCCATCGGACCTCGTACCGGAGATTCTTATCATTATACAATGAAAGGTGGTTGGAGTTTGGAATTGCCCAAGACTTCCGTCAAAGTGGACCTGGAAGGAGGTTATGGCGGTAATAAACGCAAGGGTGACATGAAGTATCAGGAAACACGTATCATCCAGGATGCAGAGTCTGTTACCGAATATTACAACAGTATTGATGACTATGACAATGATGAAAACATTGGCTTAGGCAGCTTCGTGGTAGAACATCGCTTTAACCAGGAAGGACATAAGCTGTCGGCCTCCGGTTATTATAAATATGGCGGTAATGCTTTGGAATATTTCTTCAACGACCTGAATGACCTGCAGGGAAACCGGCAGCAAGGTCACCGGGCTTACGAGGCAGAACACCGCGAAACCTTGCGGGCGAACCTGGATTATGCCTTGCCTTTCCGGAACATCGGAAAGCTGGAAGCCGGTTATCAGTATTATTCTTATCTGGAAGATGGGGATTATAAAATGGAATGGTGGAATCCGGAAACGCAAAGTTTCTACTGGCGGGATGATATTTATAATACCTTCTATTTTCAGGAAGGAGTGAATTCTATTTATGCCATTCTTTCGGGAGCCTGGAAAGGGTTGGAGGCGCAGGCCGGAGTACGTGGCGAACATACGCATACTGTTTTGCGGAGTTCTGTTCCGGGCGCCGACCGGACCAAGAACCGTTTTGAGTTTTTCCCGTCGGTTCATTTGGGTTATACATTCCCGAATGATCATCGGCTGTTGTTTTCTTATTCCCGTCGTACTACGCGTCCGCAGTTGTATTATATGGAACCCTACATCACATACCGGGATTTTTATACTGCCGAGATCGGAAATCCGGATATTCGTCCGGAGTATATCAATTCGTTCGAGATGAATTACCGGAAGGCCTTTGGCGAGAATACGGTTTCTGCCACGTTGTTCCATCGTTCCCGTAAGGATAAGATCGAGCGGTTGCGTGTTCCCTACATGGCAGGTGTGACTTTAGACTCGATGGCGAACGTGGGGCATGATTATTCAACCGGTCTGGAGTTGAGCGTAGCATTACATCCGGTCCGTTGGTGGAATACAACGGTGAATGGTAATATCTATCATTATCAGGTGAAGAACGAGTTGTCGGCAGGCGGAAAGAGCGAATCGAGCACGAATTATGACATTTTGTGGAATAACCTGTTTGCATTGGGTAAATATACACGGCTGCAACTGGATGGAAGTTTTGTTGGCCCTTCCGTAACGACACAAGGAAGAACCGATTCCTATTGGTATGCTAATGTGGCCGTCCGGCATCAGTTATTTGACCGGAAACTGACGTTAACCCTGGCCTTCAAGGATATTTTCCGTTCGGCTTGTTATGTGAGTGACATCCAGACAGCCGATTTGAGGTCTCTGACGAAGATCAAACCCAAGTATCCGCAGATACTGCTCACGGTCAGCTATACGTTTAACAGTTTCAAGGCAAAGGCTTCGCAAGAGAAAGACGACCGGAATGAAATGTTTGAGGGTATCCGACACTGACATTTTGGGAATAAATCAAGGGCTAAGCAAATGGTTTCGTGATTAAATGCTTACCTTTGCACATCAGATTTGAAGAATAGAATATGCAAACGACAGGTATTACATTTCCTGCGGAATGGTATCCGCAGAGTGCGGTACAACTGACTTGGCCGCATGAAGATACAGATTGGGCTCCGATTCTGGATGAAGTGACGGCTTGCTTTGTTGAGATTGCCCGAGAAATCATGAAGCGTGAGAAACTGCTGATTGTATGTCAGGGTGAAGAAGACGTGCGGAATCAATTAGGTGAAGTAGATGAAGAGCGCGTTCGTTTTGTAGAGATGCCGACGAATGATACATGGGCAAGAGATCATGGAGGAATTTCTGTGTTCGATACGTTCGGACCGACAGTATATGATTTCGTCTTTAACGGTTGGGGAATGAAATTCCCGGCAGGAAAAGATAACCAGATAACCCGGAATTTATTTCATGAAGGTATTTTTGCCGATCGGATTCAACCAGCCAACATGGCTCCGTTCGTATTGGAAGGTGGCAGTATCGAATCGGATGGACAAGGAACCTTGATGACAACCGCCGAATGTTTGTTGTCGTTGAACCGAAATGAATACATGCAGCGGGAAGAAATAGAGAATCATCTGAAAGATATTTTCGGACTTTCCCGTATATTGTGGATAGAGAATGGATTTCTGGTGGGCGATGATACCGATAGTCATGTGGATACATTGGCCCGTTTCTGCAAGGAAGATACGATTGCGTATGTTCAGTGTACAGATGAATCTGATGTACATTATGATGAATTGCAAGCCATGGAGGAAGAAATCAAAGCTTTTCGTCAATTTAACGGCGAACCCTATAAGCTGATAGCGCTGCCGATGGCAGATGAGGTTATTTGGGAAAGCGAACGCTTGCCGGCAACGTATGCCAACTTCCTGATCATAAACGGAGCGGTATTGCTTCCATTCTACAATTCGCCGAAGGATGAAATTGCACGTAAAGCTTTGCAGGAAGCTTTCCCCGATCGGGAAATTGTAGGAATCAATTGTTTGTCGTTAATTAAGCAACACGGATCGTTGCATTGCGTAACCATGCAGTATCCGGAAGGTTTTATTGAATAAAAAGAATATGAAGGTAGGATTAGTACAACAGAAGAATACGGCAGATATTCCGGCTAATATTCAGAAATTGCAGGATAATATCCGGAAAGCGGCTGCCATGGGGGCCGAATTAGTCGTGTTGCAGGAATTGCATAACGGACTTTATTTCTGTCAAACGGAAAATACAGAAATATTCAATCAGGCAGAACTGATACCGGGTCCTTCAACAGAAACATTCGGAAAACTGGCAAAAGAATTAGGAATAGTTTTGGTTTTGTCGTTGTTCGAACGTCGTGCTCCGGGTTTGTATCATAATACGGCTGTTGTGTTGGAGAAGGATGGAAGCATTGCAGGGAAATATCGGAAGATGCACATTCCGGATGATCCGGCTTATTACGAGAAATTCTATTTTACGCCGGGTGATTTGGGTTTTGAGCCGATTGATACATCCGTAGGTCGGTTGGGCGTTTTGGTTTGTTGGGATCAATGGTATCCTGAAGCTGCCCGACTGATGGCCATGCGTGGTGCAGAAATGTTGATTTATCCGACAGCAATTGGCTGGGAGAGTACAGATACGGAGGAAGAGAAGAAGAGGCAGCTGAATGCCTGGATTACCGTACAACGTGGTCATGCAGTAGCAAATGGACTTCCGGTTATTACCGTAAACCGGACGGGACATGAACCGGATCCTTCCGGACAAACCAATGGAATTCAGTTCTGGGGAAACAGTTTCGTTGCCGGACCACAGGGTGAATTATTGGCAGAATTTACGAATGAACAGGAAGAAGTACGTGTTGTAGAGGTGGATAAAAGCCGAAGTGAAAATGTACGCCGCTGGTGGCCTTTCTTCCGGGATCGTCGGATTGATGCTTTTGATGGACTGACAAAGCGCTTTTTGGTTAAGTAAATACCTCGAGAGAAAGAATATCCTTTCTTTTTATAGAAACGAATAGTGGCGGAATAGACAATGGAATATTGTTTGTTCCACCACTATTTTTTACCCCAAATATCGTATTTCGTTTGGCAAACCCTATCCCTCTAACTTCGGCAACTTCAGTACGAAACGGATAAGAGAAACAAATACCCGGCCATATTTTTCCAACTTGATTTGTCCTACACCACGGATAAGATTGAAATCTCCTAGTGTGATCGGTTTTTGCGCAACCATGTCTTCGAGTGAATCATCCGTAAAGATATGGTAAGCCGGACGCGATTCTCGGTCGGCCAGTTGTTTGCGGAGTTGTTTTAATGCATCCCATAGAATTTCGTCCACAGACTCCGACTCGATCGGACGGATTGGCTGAGCTTTGAATCCTTTTTTCTCAGAACCAGTCTTTGCTTTCTTTTTCTCAGGCTCCGGTGGAATATATTTGGCTAGCTGGGCCGTAGCCTTTCCATACAACACCTTTGTGCCAAGAGCTGTAACCTTCAATCGGTTGGCATGGGCATAATCAATTTCTAGAAAACCTAACTGAATCATCTGATAAATATATTCTTTCCATTCCATATACGAAAGGTCACGACCGGCTCCGTACGTCTTAATATGGTGGAATCCTTTTTCTGTCAGTTCTGTTCGGGCTGCTCCACGCAGGATATGAATCAGCATTTCAACTCCGATTTGCTGATTGGTACGAACTACGGCACTGAGCGCTTTTTGCACTAAAATACTTCCGTCGAAACGTAGAGGTGGGTTTTTGCATACGTCGCAGTTCCCACAATCTTTTTCTACCTCTTCTCCAAAGTAACTGAGCAGGATTCGACGACGGCAGACATCTGTTTCGCAATACCGCTGCATTCGGTTGAGCTTCTCCAGATTAACTTCTACTTGTCCGCTTTCTTCCGCAAATTGGCGGAGAACAATTAAATCGCTCATGGAATAGAACAACAACGTATCACTCTTAGCTCCATCTCGTCCGGCACGGCCAATTTCCTGATAATAGTTCTCAATGCTTCCCGGCATGTTGAAATGGATTACCCAGCGGATATTGCTTTTATCAATACCCATTCCGAAGGCTACCGTTGCACAGACAACATCTACCCGGTCGTGGATGAAATCATTCTGAGCCTGTTCTCTTTTTTGTGGGGATAATCCCGCATGATAAGCGGTTGCCTTGATTTGGAACAATGACAGTTCTTCTACCAGCATCTCTGTGTCACTCCGCTTCATGCAGTAGATAATCCCACATTGGTCACGATGTTGGCGTATAAAGTGGACAATAGATTTGATCTTCTCTTTCTTGTTTAATCCTCGCCGGACCGTCAACGATAGATTCGGCCGGTCGAAAGACGAAATAAATACTTGAGGATTATTGAGTCTGAGTTGCTCGATAATATCTGTTCGGGTTACTTTGTCGGCGGTAGCAGTCAACGCAATGACCGGAACGTTGGGAAAACGTTCTTTCAGAATAGCCAGTTGCGTATATTCCGGACGGAAATCATGTCCCCAGTGTGATACACAATGAGCCTCGTCGATGGCTATCAACGATATATCCAGGCGAGGCAAAAACCAGTCGGCTTCAGCCTTTACCCGTTCGGGCGAAATATAGAGTAACTTGATCTTCCCTTGGATACAAAGTTGTTTGACTTGTTGTTGCTCGCTGTCACTCATCATACTATTCAATGATGCTGCCGGAATACCATTCGCTATCAGTCCCTCCACCTGATCTTTCATCAGGGCAATCAGCGGAGAGATGACTAATGTAATACCCGGCAGGTAAATAGCAGGCAGCTGATAGCAAATTGATTTACCACCGCCCGTAGGCATTAATACCAACGCATCTTTCTTTTGCAAGATATGTTGGATGATTTCGGCCTGTAACGGACGAAACTCGGAATATCCGAAAAACTTCTTGAGCAATTGCTGTAATTCTTTCATACAGGTTTCTTGTTTTTATAATGATTGGTTATCATGGCTGAAAAGATTAATTCTTTCTTTCCAGCTCGTGCAGATTCTCCATCTTCTTCCGTTGCATAAATTCGTAAATACCTTCCAAATGTTCTGTTACGCGTTGATGGCCGAATTCATAGACTTTCGTTACCAGACCATCCAGGAAGTCACGGTCGTGTGATACGACAATCAATGTTCCGTCAAAATCAAGCAACGCCTGTTTTAGGATGTCTTTTGTCTTCATGTCCAAATGGTTGGTCGGCTCGTCAAGGATCAGTAAATTGACAGGTTCAAGCAACAGTTTGATCATGGCTAGACGGGTACGTTCACCTCCCGACAAAACTTTTACCTTTTTCGCTGAGTTCTCTCCTCCAAACATAAAGGCGCCCAGCAAATCTTTGATCTTATTTCGGATATCACCTTTGGCCACATCATCAATCGTCTGGAATACCGTCAGGTTTTCATCGAGCAGGGATGCCTGATTTTGGGCAAAATAACCAATCATGACATTATGCCCGATGGTCAACTTACCTTCGTGTTCGATTTCCTTCATGATACATTTTACCAAGGTTGATTTACCTTCTCCGTTACGTCCTACGAAAGCAATCTTGTCACCACGTTCGATGGTCAGGTTGGCATGACGGAAAACAGTCTTGTCGCCGTAGCTCTTGGATACATCCTCAATGATTACCGGATAAGATCCCGAACGGGGTGAAGGTGGAAACTTCAATCGTAAAGCCGATGTATCTTCTTCGTCCACTTCCAGCAATTCCAGTTTTTCCAGCATCTTCACCCGGCTTTGTACTTGCAGGGTTTTAGAATAAGTTCCTTTGAACCGCTCGATGAACTCTTTCGTTTCGGCAATAAACTTCTGCTGCTCGTCGTAAGCCTTTTGTTGTTGATCGCGACGTTCTTTCCGCAGTTGTAGGTATTGGGAATAATTTACCTTATAATCATAGATGCGACCCATTGTCACCTCAATGGTACGTGTGGTAATATGATCGACAAAAGCACGGTCGTGACTGATCACAACCACCGCTTGTCCGCTCTCAATCAAAAAGTCTTCCAGCCATTGGATAGATTCGATATCCAAATGATTGGTCGGCTCGTCGAGTAATAAGACATCCGGCTTTTGAAGCAGCAATTTGGCCAGCTCGATACGCATTCGCCAGCCGCCACTGAATTCGCTGGTCTGGCGGTTAAAATCTTCCCGCTCAAAGCCCAAACCTAACAACGTCTTTTCAATGTCGGCATCATAATTGATTTCCTCGATCGAATAAAACTTCTCGCTTAAAGCAGAAACCCGTTCGATCAGTTGCATATATTCATCCGATTCATAATCGGTACGGGTTTCGAGTTGATGATTAATCGCATTAATTTCTGCTTCCATTTCATGTAGGTGCGCAAAAGCCTGTGCTGTTTCTTCAAAAACGGTACGTCCGTCTTCTGTCATCAGATGTTGGGGCAAATAGGCAATTACCGTATCTTTTGGTGCGGAAACTTTTCCATGAGTTGGTTCGCGAACACCTGCCAGGATTTTCAGCAAGGTTGATTTGCCGGCTCCGTTTTTTCCCATCAGGGCGATCCGGTCTTTTTCATTAATTACAAAAGATATGTCCTGGAAAAGTGTACTTCCTCCAAATTCAACTGTCAATCCGTCTATAGAAATCATAAATTATTTAGATAAACTATTTAGCATATTAGTTATTTCTTCGTATGAGTTTGCAAAGATATGAAAAGGAGAGAGCTGCAACAAGCGAAAATATGATTTTCAAATTTGATTTTGAAGCTTTCAGATTCTTCCGTATTCTGTATCGATAATTACACGCTTTTTAGTACCTTTGTTCCCTATTAAAAATAAAGAAGCGGATTTTGGGAATGCCCCGAAACACGTTTCCCAGTTGGATAATCGAAAAAAATAGATAATTTGTATGTTTGACAATCTGAGTGAACGCCTGGAGCGTTCGTTTAAGTTGCTGAAAGGTGAAGGGAAAATCACTGAAATCAATGTTGCGGAAACATTAAAGGATGTACGTCGTGCTTTGTTGGATGCCGATGTCAATTATAAGGTTGCCAAGACATTTACCGACAAGGTAAAAGAAAAAGCCTTGGGACAGAATGTGCTGACTTCGGTTAAGCCGAGCCAATTGATGGTTAAGATCGTACACGATGAACTGGCTCAGTTGATGGGTGGTACTGCTACCGAACTGAATCTGGAAGGTCGTCCGGCTGTTATCCTGATGTCGGGTTTGCAAGGTTCGGGTAAGACTACGTTCACCGGTAAGCTGGCCAATATGTTGAAGACCAAGAAAAACAAGAAACCGTTGCTGGTTGCCTGCGACGTTTATCGTCCAGCCGCTATCGAACAGTTGCGGGTATTGGCCGAACAAATTGGTGTGCCGGTTTATCTGGAAGAAGAAAATAAGAATCCGGTTGAAATTGCCCAGCATGCTATTGCGGAAGCAAAGGCAAAAGGTAACGATCTGGTGATTGTCGATACAGCCGGACGTCTGGCTATCGACGAGCAGATGATGAAGGAAATTGCGGCTATCAAGGCGGCCATCCATCCGGATGAGACTTTGTTTGTCGTAGATGCCATGACCGGTCAGGATGCAGTCAATACAGCGAAAGAATTCAATGAACGCTTGGACTTCGACGGCGTTGTCTTGACGAAGTTAGACGGTGATACACGTGGTGGTGCGGCATTGTCTATCCGTACAGTTGTAGATAAGCCGATCAAATTCGTTGGAACCGGCGAAAAGATGGATGCGCTGGATATATTCCATCCCGAACGTATGGCCGACCGTATCTTGGGTATGGGTGATATCGTTTCGTTGGTGGAACGTGCTCAGGAGCAATACGACGAAGAAGAGGCTAAGCGCTTGCAGAAGAAGATTGCCAAGAATCAGTTCGACTTCAATGACTTCATCGCCCAGATCCAGCAGATCAAGAAGATGGGAAACCTGAAAGAACTGGCATCAATGATTCCGGGTGTAGGAAAAGCCTTGAAAGATGTGGATATCGACGATAATGCATTCAAGAGCATTGAAGCGATCATCTATTCAATGACTCCGGAAGAACGGAAGAATCCGGCTATCTTGAATGGTTCACGTCGCCAGCGTATCGCCAAAGGTAGTGGTACTTCTATCCAGGAAGTAAACAAACTGCTGAAGCAATTCGATGAGACTCGCAAGATGATGCGTATGCTGACTAATGCCAAATCGGGCAATATGAAACTCCCGAAGATGCCGGGATTCGGATTCAGAAGATAAAATAAATCAGATATCATGGAATATAAATTGTTAGACGGAAAGGCTACTGCTGCTCAGATGAAGCAGGAGATGGCTGAAGAAGTGGCCCGTATCAAGGCGGAAGGCGGCAAAGTGCCGCATCTGGCTGCGATCCTCGTGGGACATGATGGTGGTAGCGAAACGTATGTTGCCAGCAAAGTGAAGACTTGTGGTGAGATAGGCTTCAAGTCAACTTTGATCCGTTACGAAGCGGATGTAACCGAAGAAGAATTGCTTCGCAAGGTGGATGAACTGAACAACGATCCGGATGTGGATGGTTTCATCGTTCAGCTTCCGTTGCCGAAACATATATCTGAACAGAAAGTAATCGAGGCTATCGATTACCGCAAGGATGTGGATGGTTTCCATCCGATCAATGTCGGACGTATGTCAATCGGTCTGCCATGTTTCGTTTCGGCTACACCGGCTGGTATTCTGGAACTGTTGAAGCGGAATCACATCGAGACTCAGGGCAAGCATTGCGTAGTTTTAGGCCGTAGCAACATCGTTGGTAAGCCGATGGCTTCGCTGATGGTGCAGAAAGCATATCCGGGCGATTGTACGGTAACGGTTTGTCACAGTCGTTCGAAGAATCTGAAAGAGATGTGTCTGCAGGCAGATATTATCATCGTGGCTTTGGGTGTTCCTGAATTCCTGCAGGCAGATATGGTGAAAGAAGGAGCCGTGATTGTAGATGTCGGTACAACACGCGTGCCCGATCCAACGCGTAAGAGTGGTTTCCGTCTTTGCGGCGATGTGAAATTCGACGAAGTGGCTCCGAAATGTTCGTATATCAGTCCGGTTCCGGGTGGAGTAGGACCGATGACGATTATTTCACTGATGCGAAACACGTTGTTAGCAGGGAAAAAAGAGATTTATAAGTAATTCAATCCGTCGGGAATAGAGATTCTGGACGTTTTGTAAACTTCATACCCGTCGAAAGTATCACTCTGATAGTTTTAAGACTTTCGACGGGTGTTGAAAGTCCTAATCTTTGCGGATTACTGTTTTCGACAGGTGTGGAAAACTCTGATCCTCATGGATTATAGTTTTCGACGGGCGTTGAAAGTACGAATCTTTACGGATTACTGTTTTCGACGGGTGTCGGAAGGTCCAATCTTGTTGGATGACCGTTTTTGACACGTTGAGAATACAGAAAGCAGACAAACCTAAGTTGATTTTAACGATGAAAAACAAAGAGATCTTCTCTAAGCTGCAAAAACACAAAGAGCGGATCATCCGCCAGATCGAATATAGGCGGTTGAAACGTGTGGGTCGAAAAAAAACTCCCCAATATACTTATTGTAAGAATTGCGGCACCAAACTGGACGGCATGTATTTTGCTGATCCCGATCTTTGCCCTGTTGTTGATGTTGTTTTTCCGAAAAGAGAAGCTATATGTCGCATCTGGTATTTGCCTTGCATCTGCATTCTGTATTGTTGATTATCTCGGCGGTCATGCTGATCCTTTTGTGACAGGGTTGTCATCTGGGTGCGATTTATGGACTTTTATGGATTTGCTTCTTGGTATATAGTATCATAGCTGTTCGTCGGGTCTATTCTCGGAGCAGTTGGGGCAAAGCGATTCTAAAGACATTTCTGCTTTATGGCAGTTATTGGATCGTTTGGTTTACCGTGTTCATTTTGTCATTAGTTTGGATTTCGAAGAATGTATTGGAATAAAAAATCTGCGAAAAGTTTGCAGAATTAAAAAATATACTTACCTTTGCACCGTCTTAAAGAAGCAGCGTCTGCTGAAGACCAATATGGTGAATGTAGCTCAGTTGGTTAGAGCATTGGATTGTGGTTCCAAGGGTCGTGGGTTCGAGCCCCATCTTTCACCCCGCAAAAGGAAGGATCTTCGAAAGAAGATCCTTTTTTGTTTGTATCCGTTTGTATGCATTCTGTTGCCTTCCTTTATCTTTTCTTAATTTTCCTCTTTTCGGTCGAGCTGTCATTCGGTTTATTTGGTTAATTCATCCGCTTTTCCTAATTTTAGCCCTGATAAATGAAAATCGATTTCTTATAAAAACAACATAAAGATGACAGTAGTAGATAGATTTCTAAAATATGTGACTTTTGCTACGCAATCGGATGAAGAATCGGGTATTACTCCGAGTACATCCGGTCAGCGTGTTTTTGCTGAAGCATTGGTAAAAGAACTGGAAGCCTTGGGCTTGGAAGAGATTTCCTTGGATGATAATTCGTATCTGATGGCTACTTTACCATCGAATATGGAAGATAAGGAAGTACCGACAATCGGATTTATTTCTCATTTGGATACGAGTCCTGATATGTCGGGCGAAGGTGTTAAACCGCGAATTGTTTCGTATACAGGTGGTGATATCGTATTGAATGAAACCGAGAATATTGTTCTTTCACCGCGTATGTTCCCGGAAATGGAGCAATATATCGGACAAGATTTGATTGTTACCGATGGAACTACCTTGTTGGGTGCTGATGATAAAGCCGGAGTGGCTGCCATTATTTCAGCGGTGGCTTATTTGAAGGAACATCCGGAAATCAAACATGGTAAGATTCGGATTGGTTTCACGCCGGATGAAGAGATTGGTGCCGGAGCTGATCATTTTGATGTAGAAAAGTTCGGCTGTGAGTTTGCCTATACGGTTGATGGCGGAGAAATCGGAGAGTTGGAATATGAAAACTTTAATGCAGCAGCAGCTAAAGTAGTTTTCAGCGGACGGAATGTACATCCGGGAACAGCAAAAGACAAGATGGTAAATGCTTCTTTGCTGGCTGTTGAATTTGCTTCCATGTTGCCGGCAGACCAACGTCCGGAAACAACTGAAGGTTATGAAGGATTCTTCCATCTGACTACAATGGTCGGTAGCGTAGAACAGGCCGTTTTGCAGTACATTGTCCGGGATCATTCCCATGAGTTGTTCGAACAGAAGAAACAATTGTTGGAGCAGATCACTGCACAGTTGAATAAAAAGTATCCGGGCATGGTATCTTTGGAAATGCACGATCAGTATTATAACATGCGTGAAATCGTGGAACCGAAGAAGTACATTGTAGATCTGGCTTCGGAAGCGATGGAAGCTGTCGGTGTGAAACCGCAGATCAAGCCGATTCGTGGAGGAACCGATGGAGCACGCCTGTCGTTTATGGGTCTGCCTTGTCCGAATCTGTTTACTGGAGGTCATAATTTCCACGGACGTTATGAATATATTCCTATTCCTTCTTTGCAGAAGAGTATGGAAACGGTTGTCAAGATTGCAGAATTGGTGGCAACCAAGTAATTTTGTAAACAATATTATCTATATAGAATAAATCTAAATCGTGAAAGAATGAAAACAACTCCTTTTACAGACGTGCATATCGCACTGGGTGCCAAGATGCATGAATTTGCAGGTTATAACATGCCGATTGAATATACAGGTATTATCGACGAACACATGACGGTGGTAAATGGTGTCGGTGTATTTGATGTGTCTCACATGGGTGAATTTTGGGTGAAAGGTCCGAATGCATTGGCTTTTATCCAGTCGGTTACGTCGAATGATGCTTCTGTGCTTCCGTTAGGAAAAGCGCAATATACATGTTTCCCGAATGAACAGGGTGGTATCGTTGATGACCTGTTGGTTTATCATTATGAACCGGAGAAATATATGTTGGTTGTAAATGCGGCTAACATTGAGAAAGACTGGAACTGGTGTGTCAGTCATAATACAGTAGGTGCCGAATTGGAAAATGCGTCTGACAATATCGCTCAGTTGGCTATCCAAGGACCGAAGGCTTTGGAAGTATTGCAGTGCCTGACTCCGGTTGATTTGTCGGCTATTCCGTATTATGCCTTTACTACGGGTGAATTTGCCGGTTGCAAGCAGGTGATCATTTCGAATACAGGTTATACCGGTGCCGGTGGATTCGAACTTTATTTCTATCCGAGTGATGCGATGACAATCTGGAATGCTATCTTCGAAGCTGGCAAGCCGGAAGGCATCAAGCCGATTGGTTTGGGTGCTCGTGATACGCTTCGTCTGGAAATGGGCTTCTGCCTGTATGGTAATGACCTGGATGATACAACTTCTCCGATTGAAGCTGGTTTGGGTTGGATCACGAAGTTTGTTGATGGCAAGAACTTCACAAACCGTGCCGAACTGGAACGTCAGAAGAAGGAAGGCGTTACCCGTAAGTTGTGTGCCTTTGAATTGGTAGATAAAGGTATTCCTCGTCATGGTTATCCGATTGTGGATGCCGAAGGTAATGCCATTGGTGTTGTTACTTCCGGAACAATGTCGCCGGTTTTGAAGAAAGGTATCGGTATGGGATATGTTCAGACAGCTTATTCGAAAGTTGGTTCTGAGATTTATATCCAAGTTCGTAACCGTAATTTGAAGGCTCAGGTAGTGAAAGCTCCTTTCCGCAAGTAATTCATCTATACATAAGATACAAAAGGATTATGTAAACCGGGTTTTGGATATATCCTATCTGAAGCCTGGTTTATTTATTCTGGAATGTCTTGTCTGTAAAATCCTATAAATCATTTTATGTATGAATAAGATTCGTTTTGGAGTCATTGGTACAAACTTTATCACCGACTGGGTCATTGCCGGAGCGAAGCAAGACGAACGTTTTGAGTTGGTTGCGGTTTGTTCGCGTACGCAGGAAAGGGCCAATGAATTTGCTGCCAAATATGATATTCCCTATACATTTACTTCGCTGGAGGAAATGGCGGCAAGTCCGCTGATCGATGCGGTTTATATCGCAACCCCGAATTATTTACATGCTTCCCAAAGTATTTTGTGCATGAAGCACGGAAAACATGTGCTGTGCGAAAAGCCGATGGCTTCGAATGCTTACGAGGTGAAGCAGATGATCGCTGCTTCCCGGCAATATGGCGTTACTTTGATGGAAGCCATGAAGCCGACTCTGACTCCTAATTTCCGTGTATTACGCGAAGCGTTGCCCAAAGCAGGTGTGATCCGGCGTTACTTCGCTTCTTATTGCCAGTATTCTTCCCGTTATGATAAGTTTAAGGAAGGAATTGTCTTGAATGCCTTTAAACCTGAATTGTCGAATGGTGCGATGATGGATATCGGCGTTTATACGGTCTATCCGATGGTTGTCTTGTTCGGCCGGCCGAATAAGATCAGTGCTTCGGGTGTTGTTCTTTCTACCGGAACCGACGGACAAGGTGCCGTGAACTTTGAATATGAAGGGATGAATGCAACGGTCCTGTATTCGAAGATTGCCAATTCATCTTTACCTACGGAAATAGAAGGTGAGGACGGGAACTTCATGCTGGATAAGATCAACCAGATTAATCGGGTGACGTGGCAGGCACGTCCGGTGGCTTCGTCGGGAAAAGGTCCGTTGACGCCGGTCGAAGATATTTCTGCCGTAACGGATAAAGACGAGTATTATTATGAGGTGGCCGAGTTTATCAATCTGGTGCAGGCAGGAAAGCTGGAATCAGAAGTAAACAGCCACGAGAATTCCCTGATCACCATCGAGATTATTGATGAGGTTCGCCGGCAGCTGGGCGTTTCTTTCCTGGCTGATCATATCAGAACCATTTGATTAGCGGCGGATCAATACTGTAATCCGTAAGGCAAGGTCGAAGAAGACCATCTTGGAATTGACATTTTGGAAGATATGCAGTTCGGCTTTCGCCAGTTCGTCCATCAGGTCGATAACGTTACGTTCGTTGACATATGGTGAGAACTTGACGGCGAAAGCGGCTTCCTCCCGATTCATATAATTCAATTCGGGCGCCTGGAAACGGTAGATAAAGTTTTCGCGCACCAGTCGCTGGCAATATGCCAGGTAATTCTTCTGTTTTTCCCTTCCGATTGAAGCCAGTATATCGGCCTGTTCCTTCATGGCCTTTACATTCCGGGCCCATGAGTTACGCATTACGGTTTTGAATTGCTCCAGAAAGAACATCGTCTCTTCGTTCACACTGATTGCTTCGACGGCTTTCAGGTAATTCCCGTTCGCCAGATGCGAGACATAATGAGCATCCTCGGGCGACAGACCATAGCGGCTTTGCATGGCTTTGGCCAAGTCTTCCGGCAAAATCCGTGGAATATTGATGCGTTGTGTGCGCGACTGGATTGTTCCGAGGATTAAATCCGGCTGTTCCGATACCATCAGAATCAGGGTATGAGCTGGAGGTTCCTCGATTAGTTTCAGTAGTTTGTTGGCACAACTTACGTGTAACTTTTCGGGAAGCCAGACCAATAAGACCCGATAGTCCGCTTCATAGATTTTCAGACTTAGCTTCCGGATGATTTCATCGCTTTCCTTCGAATAGATCAAAGCTTGCGAATTACCGGCATCCATGGCATCCAGCCATTGATCGATACCAAAATAGGTATGGTCATGCAGGAAAGCTCTCCATTCCTGCAGGTAATCGTCGCATATTTCCTTTTTCCGCTCTTTCTTGGCAACGATCGGAAATACGAAGTGCAGGTCCGGATGGGCCAGTTCGTCGTATTTCAAACACGAAGGACATTGTCCGCACGCATCCGTGTCAGTCCGTCGGGAACAATTCACATAACGGGCATAGGCAAGGGCCAGGGCAAAGGCTCCACTTCCACCTGGTTCGGTAAACAACTGGGCGTGAGGCAACACTCCCGATTGTGCCGTCTGTATCAAATGCCTTTTGATTTCCTCTTGTCCGATAATGTCTTTGAAATACATACGTTTTGTTTTTATTTCTCCCTGCCGAAGCAGGCAAACAAAGGTACATTATTTTGTGGAGAATACCAAGCTTGTCCGTTCTTCCCTGCGGAGTGACTAATGGTAAGCATTCGAATAAATGCACCTTTTACACCTTGAGGTTTGGTTGTAGCTTTGCGGTAGCGAATACAATCAAACCTCAATTGTTATGAATAGACAAGAATTTGAAGAATTGGAATTGCAGGTACACCAAAGCGGCCTGCCATTGAAGTCATACCTTCAACAAATAGGTGTAAGTTATTCAACCTATCATTACTGGCGTAGAAAATGTTCCGTTGACAGAAACAGTATCAAACAAGAGCTGGCTCCTATCAGTTTTAAACAGACAGTTACAGAAACTCCCCCAGAAGAACAAATACCACATGGTGTGGCTGTTCTGTTTCCCAATGGTCTTCGTGCCCACTTCGGAAAAGATTCAGAAGAGATACTGATGGAGCTGTTCACTCAAAGTCTTCGAAACGGCCATGTTTAATCTGAACGACACGATGCGCTACTTTCTGTGTCCGGGCAGGACAGATATGCGCAAAGGTATCAGTTCGCTGTGCGGAGTGGTACATGAAAAGATGAACAGTGAAGTGAAGAACGGTGATGTCTTCATCTTCATCGGTTCCAGCCGCAGGCTCATGAAACTGCTTCATGCCGAAGACGGAGGCATGGTGATGTATGTAAAACGCCTGGAGGCCGGTCGCTTCAAACTGCCGGAGTATGATCCCGAATCAAACAGCTATCCCATGGAATGGCGTGACCTGGTGATGATGGTTGAGGGCATTCAAGAGAATCCGGAACAGAGACTCCGACGATTAAGGGCCGAACGTAAGGAATACCATGTATGACATGCTTTTTGCGTGAATAAAAGTTCGGATATTGTTGTGTAATTCACTATTAATTAGTATATTTACATTGATAAAAAGATGTAGACAATGGAAGAAAAGGATATTTTACTCAAGACGATAGAAGGGCTGAATGCCTCTGTCGCTTCATTGTCTGCCACCAACAAAAAACAAGCGGAGCAGAATGAAAAACTACAGGAACGTATCAAGGAGTTGACAGCCCAGGTCGCATGGCTTAACCGTCAGCTCTTTGGACGTAAATCTGAAAAGCTTCGCGCATATGATCCCAATATCCCCGATCTCTTTGCAGACGAGTTTTCCGGACTCCGGCAACAGGCGGAAGAAAAACGCGACGAAGCCGTTGGGAAGATTGAAAAAGAATCGGCAGAAGTCCGGAAGCAGAATCGGCAGAACCGCAAAATGATAGAGGACTTACCCGTACTGGAGAGCGAGACCATAGAACCGACAGGTGTTGACCTGTCTTTATACCGCAGAATAGGCGAAGAGGTAACAAGAGTCGTCAAACACAAGCCTGGCATGCTTTACGTCAAGGAAATTATCCGTCCAAAATATGCGCTCAAGGACAGCACCCAACTTCCTCCCGCAGGGCAGAAAGGTGTGGAGATAGCTCCCATGCCGCTGATGCCGGTCGACAAGTGCATCGCTGACACCAGTCTGCTTTCCGAAATATTGCTTCAGAAGTATGAATATCATGTCCCGTTCTACCGTCAGATACAACAATACCGCCATCTTGGAATGAAAGGCCTTACCGAAAGTACAATGGACGGTTGGTTCAAGAAAACCGTGGAACTGCTTAAGCCTCTGTATGAAGAACTCAAACGTGAAGTCTTCTCCTGTGACTATGTACAGGCGGACGAGACTACAGTTCCGGTCATTAACAGGGAAAAGCACAAGGCAGACAAGGAATATCTTTGGATGGTAAGGTCAGTCATGGAGAAACTGGTAATCTTCCATTACGACGGGGGCTCACGGGCCGGAGCGGTCATCGAATCCCTGGCAAATCACTATCACTTCAAGGGATATCTTCAATGTGACGGTTTTGCAGGCTATGAAACAGCCTTCAAGACCAGCCCCAACGTGCGGCTACTCAACTGCCTGGTGCATATACGCCGTCATTTTGAGCAGGCTTTGGATGAAAACAGGGAGATGGCCCAACACGCACTGACTCAGATACAGTATATATACAAGATTGATCACTGCTGCGATAAAGCAGGCTTCTCGTATGAAGAGCGAAAGGCGAAACGCCTGGAACTGGCCAAACCCGTAATGGAAGCTATGAAAGTGTGGATGGAAACGGAAGGTATCAAGTACAGCCCTAACTCTCTGGCCGGAAAGGCTATCACATATGCCTATACCCGATGGGACAACATGATGACATGCCTGGAGGACGGACGCCTGCTTTGGGATAACAATCTGGCTGAAAATGTCATACGTCCAATTACTCTGGGAAGAAAAAATTATCTCTTCTGTGGCAACCACGAAGCAGCAGTTAATATGTCTGTTATCTGTTCCCTATTGGCTACCTGTAAGGCACACGATGTAAACCCAAGGGAGTACCTGAATGATGTAATCGCCCAGATGCCTTATTACAAGAATGCAACTCATGAGGAACTTTTGAACCTGCTTCCACATAAATGGAAGTTGAAACATCCGGAAAGTATATTGACAAAACAACATGAGGAATCTGGCAACTAATACTGGATGCAACATATAGGTTTAACAAAACAATAGCGACTGCAACTATTAGGTTCATAGTGACAGTCGCTATTGTTGTATATAAAGGTTCAAAACTTGTAGTTTATCGAATGCTTACGACTAATGCTTCCCTACCGAGGTATTAAGATGAATCTGCCGAGCTGCTAACTGTAAACTAACGAATATTTATCTTTCCTCCGACCGAAGGACGACATTCCCCCGATCGGAGGACACTGTTCCTCCAACCGAAGGATATGCTTCCTCCGATCGGAGGAAAGATAATAAGTCGGATGATTGTGATTAGTTTCTCGTTGGAAAAGAGTTAGTCGCTCGGATGAAGACATAAAAAATCCGGACTGATGAAAGAATAACAATCAGTCCGGATTTTTCTTGGATGGAAAGTTTTGTTTCCTATACCTTTATCGGAGAGAGAAAATCTCCTTGATTTGTGGAAAATCAGTGATGATGGCATCGGCCGTTTCTGTTCCCTTGTAAGGATTCCAACCAATACTTTTCAGCCAGATAGTCTGGCATCCTAAAGTTGTTGCCGGAACGATGTCTTTATCAAACGAATCGCCTACGACTACAACCTCGTTGGGAGCGAAATGAAGCGCATCAATTCCCATCTGAAAGATTGCCGGGTCCGGTTTTCGGATCCCTACGACAGCCGATTCAACGATTGTCTGGAAAAGATGATCCAGTTGGAAATCTTTCAAGACGGATGCGATGTTTCCGTAGAAATTGGACACCAAGACTAACGGGTATCTCTGTGCCAATTGTTCCAGAATCGGGCGGGCTATGTCGATATGTTTCCGTGCATTTGCATAACTCCATTGGGCAATGTCTTCCTTTTTCTGCGAAGATGCGTCGGCTGGAGTGATGAGTCCTTCGTTTTTCAGCCATTCCAGCTGCAGATCAATCTTGATACGCAGCATATCGAGGAACGTATGTTCGGGTTTAACTAATGGATTCTTTCCTAAAATCCGTTCGCCATAAACGAAAACATTTCGAAAGTCGGCTTTTGCGACGGATACCTGATAGGTTTCGTAAGCCTTCCAGATAACTTCAGCCCAGTGCAGGCCGTTGCTGTCGATAGTTCCTCCGTAATCGAAGATGATACCTTTTATCTTATCTATTGTAAGCATAACCGTTCTTTTTTATCATGAGTTTGTTTGACAACGCTCTTTTAATTCTTGAGTAAATCCTTGGCAGATATGTTCGTGACGTTTGATCATATAAACCAGCATCGCATTCAAAACGATGATTTCGAAAGTGAAATATAACCACGGCATATCAATAAACAAGGAGATGAACAAAGCAATGATACGCGTATTAAACGACAACATGTTGGTATATTTCATGAGTGGCAGACTCTTTTCTCGGAAAGCTGTCCGAAACCATACGGGAGCTTGGTCGTGATAATCCTGTCGAATGATTTGCATCATACGTTGAAACTTCGGTGTCAGCCGTTCTTGTCCGATAGTATAATTGATATAAAAGGTTTCGAACAACTTGTAGATGAAATCCTTTTTCCAGCTCATCTTCTTGTAGTTCTCTTTCAGAACAGGAGAGTGAGACAGTTCACTACCGGCCTTTCCTTTGAGGAAAAGAAGATGGATATTCCGGTAATAGTCGGCCATAGCTGCCTGTTTGCTGTGGAAAATACCGGTTATCAGGGCGAAAACCCAGATCCAGATGCCCCATTGTGGTGTGAGTCGTGCACAAATGGCTGCATAAATGGAGATAAACCAGATATCGCCTGCCGTACCATCCAGAATACGTCCGAGCGGAGTCTTCTTACCCGTCATCCGTGCCAACTGACCGTCGGCGCTATCATACGAATTTGCCCAGATCAGCAGTAACATACCTATGATGTTAATCGTCAGGTTATGCGGATAAAAACAGACACCAGCTGCCGCTCCGATAAAGATACTGGCAATGGTAACGGTATTGGGAGAAATACCGAATTTGTTGAAGAACAAAGCCCATCGATATCCGATTGGCCGATAAAAATGTATAT
>OLSN01001395.1_pt1 | contig 21094 bp, 14 predicted proteins | sample 1672411 | NCBI WGS metagenome assembly OLSN01 (sample SAMEA3136683, study PRJEB25190) | human gut metagenome | biome: human gut; feature: human-associated habitat; material: faeces | place: Austria | collected 2013 | reverse complement strand
CTTGCATGTGTTAGGCGCGCCGCCAGCGTTCGTCCTGAGCCAGGATCAAACTCTTTATAAATGGTATTTAATCACTTACAAAGCGTTAAATCTCTGTAATCACTCAGACACAATCGCTTGCGTCTATATGAATTACTTGTTTGTTTGGAATTGTTTAACGTGATTTTCCATCACGATCAAGGTTCCACAAGTTTCAGTTTTGTTCAATTTTCAAGGTCCTGCTGCGCTCTCCTTACGGGGTGTCCCGCCGGACAGCTTGATTATGATACCACAGCAGATACGGTTTGTCAACAGGTTTTTAAAACTTTTTTCAAGTTTTTTCGCATCTTGTTCAGAAACAACCTTATAACAACGTTTCTTCTGCGATGGAAGTATCTTATCATATTGAAAAGAGTGTGTCAAGGGATTGTAATACTTTTGGGAAGATGCACAAGGCGGAAGGTGTCGAGACGTGCAGGTTGACGAGAGAGTTTAAAAACAGGCGTATAGATAGCGGGCCGATGCAAGCATCGACCCTTACAGAACAGCGAGTTAAATTTCAAGCAGCTGCACCCTCATCCATGCCAGTATCTTACGTTCACGGCGAGAGATTTGGACTTGGGTGCTGCCAAGGATCCTGGCGGTCTCGGTTTGAGTGCGGTTGCCAAAGAACCGCAGACGGATCAGTTCCCTATCCTTGGGTTCCAGCTTGTCCATCACCTCGCGCAGGCCGATGCGGTCCGCCAGTGTTTCCTCCGGCGAGTCCACAGGCACATCCCATTCACGGTTGCCGTCCTCATCATTGCTGGGTGTAAGAGACAGTGCAGGCAGCGAGGCGCGTATGGCCAGAGCGATCTGTTCCGGGGTAGTCTGTAGGATTTCAGCCAGCTGGGCTACGCCGGGTTCCTGGCCGGTATGTTTTAGGCAGCGTTCCCGCTCTGCGTTGACCTTCAGGCCCAGTTCCTTTAAGGAACGGCTGACCTTAACGGTGCCGCCATCCCGGAACAGCTTTTTGATCTCGCCCAAAATCACGGGCACCGCATAGGTGGAGAAGCACACCCCGCGGGTGGTATCAAACCCGTCAACCGCTTTCACCAATCCCAGGCAGCCTGCGGCGTACAGTTCCTCGTACTCGATACCCCGGCTTTTGAATCGCCCGGCGCAGGCATGGACAAGGCCTAAGTTCTTCTCAATAAATTCCTCGCGCGGCATGGTTTGGATGGTCTGGGCTGGCATAGGCAGAATCCTCCTTACAAATATGTAAAGGTCATCTGCGAGTGTCCAGCCGTTTGGTAAGTGTCACGCGGGTGCCACGCCCAGGCCGCGAGGAGACATGTACCTTATCCATAAAGCTCTGCATCACGGCAAAACCTAATCCGGCGCGTTCCTCGGGGTCGCCGGTGGTGTACATAGGCTGCATGGCTTTTTCTACATCGGCGATGCCAACGCCGCGGTCGGTGACGGTGATGCGCACCACGCCGCCCTCATAGAGGGCCGCCGTCAAGGTGACAGGGCCGATCCCCTCCGGATAGGCGTGCACGATACAGTTGGTGACAGCCTCGGACACAGCAGTTTTGAGGTCAGCCAGCTGTGGAACGGTGGGGTCAAGCTGAACAAGGAACGCTGCCAGCGCCGCACGGGCAAAGCCCTCATTGACAGAACGGCTGGCAAAGGTGATCTTTACCTGATTGAGCATCTTCATGGCAGTTCTCCTTTACGCGTAGGTTATGCGGGCCAGGTCCAGCATGCGGCGCACGGCGGGCGGCGGGTTTTGCACGGTCAGGCGGCCGCCCAGGGCCGAGATGTGCCGCCCACGGCCGAGGATAAGCCCGACGCCGGAGGAATCCATAAAGGTGACGCCCGAAAAATCCAGCGTCAGCAGCTCCGGCAGACGGTCATCTACCTGGGCGTCGATTTCCCTCCGGATGGATTGGGCGGCGTGGTGGTCGATCTCGCCGCTTAAATACGCCGCCAGTGTGCCGCTGCCCGGCACAAAACAAACCTTTGCCATAGTGCTTGCCCCTTTTACTTTTAAATAGAAAAAGCCTGTACCATTACGATACAGGCTTCGTAGTGCATATTTTGTTAAAACAGGGCGGTGGCGCGTTAATTTTCTGCCTCTTTGAGCATCAGCGGCCTGGCTTCGGCGGCCAGGTAGAGCGAGCCGCAGACGACCACACCGGCAAGGTTGTTTTCCTCGCAGTAGTCGAGGGCCTTGTGCAGGGCTTCAGGCACGCTGGCGGCGGCTTCGGCATCCAGGTGGAAGCGGGCTTCCTTTTGCAGGGCCTCGGCAGAGAGGGCGCGGGGGCAGGCGGGCGTGACGGTGAACACTTTGGCAAAGCAGGGTGCCAGGTCGGACAGCATGGCCTTGTAGTCCTTATCGGCCAGCATGCCCATGACGCCCACGAGGTTTTCCTCATACTCGGCTTTGGTCAGCGTTTCGGCCAGGACCCTGGCACCGTCCGGGTTATGGCAGCCGTCCAGCAGCAGCAGCGGATGGCGGCGCATGACCTCGATGCGGGCAGGCATATGGGCGCTGCTCAAGCCCTGCTCAATGGCATCGTCGGAGATGTCGTAGCCGAACTCTCGCCAGAGGGCGAGGGCGATCTCCACAGCCATAGCGGCGTGGTTGGCCTGATGGGCGCCTGGGAACTGCAGGCTGGCCTTGTAACCGCCGTAGTCGATGCGGTTTTCCAGGCGCTTGCCACGCAGCAGGCGGATGTCGTCCATTTCGGGCGTGATGATGACGGTGTTCGTCTCGGCAGCGGCACCCAGGATGGGGCCCATGGCCTCGGCGGGCTGCTCGGGGTAATTGACAACGGCGCAGCCTTCTTTGATGATACCGGCTTTTTCGGCGGCGATCTTGTCCAGCGTATCACCGAGGATCTCGGTGTGGTCGAGGCCGATTTTTGTGATGGCGGCCACCAGCTTGTTGGGCACGATGTTGGTCGCATCGCAGCGGCCGCCCAGGCCGGTCTCCAGCACGACAAGGTCGCACTTTTCGCGAGCAAACCAGAGCAGCGCCAGCGCAGTGACAGCCTCAAACTGGACAGGAATCTCGCCGCCCTCCAGTTCGATGGCATCGATGGCGTCCAGCACCTTCTGGGCCAGGCTGGCCAGGGTGCGGGGCGGGATCATCTCGCCGTCGATCTGGAACCGCTCACGGAAATCCACCACGTAGGGGCTGATGGTCAGGCCGGTCTTGTAGCCGGCAGCGGTCAGGATGGACGAGGTCATAGCGGCCAGGCTGCCTTTGCCGTTGGTGCCCGCAATGTGGATGCACTGCAGGTCTTTTTCCGGGTTGCCCAGGTAATCCATCAGGTTTTGCATGCGGGCCAGGCCGGGTGCCCCCTGCCCCAGGCGCGGCAGCGCGTGCAGTGCTTCGATTGCCTGTTGGGTGGTCATGCTTCGTCTTCCTCCTCGTTGTTGTCCTCGCCCTGGGCCGCACGGTGGGCGGCACGGCGGGCCAGACGTTCGTGTTCGCGCTGACGCAGAGCTTCCTGCTCGGCGCGCAGTGCTTTGTTTTCGCGTTTCACCTGATAAAACGCCATAGTAGCGCGTAAAATCAAGAGAATAATCAGGGCCACAAACAGCCCTGCGATGGCACCGGCCATATCGATCCACACGTCGGTGACAGACGAGGTGCGGTTGGGGATGGAGATTTGGATGGTCTCATCCATGAGGGCGGTGCTCATGCCAGCCAGCAGGGGCCAGCTGATATGCCGAACAAAATGCTGGGTGTAGACCCGCAGGCAGAGCATCAGCAGGAAACCTTCGAGCATGAACTCGGAGAAATGCGCCAGCTTGCGGATGATATGCTCGGACAAGGGGCCGAGGCCGAACTTGCCCAGGAAGCCGTTGACCAGCGTAGTAACGGCCTGGCTGCGGGCAGACGAGACTTCGCCTGTCTGCATGGAATTGCGGAAGATAAAGAGGATACAGGCCAGCAGCGCCGCCGTAAAGATAACGCGGAACGCGATGAGCCAGTGGGATGTTTTTTGTTGTTGCATAGTGCTCCTTTTATGTGAGGACTCCTCTTTTGAAACATTATTATAGCACCTAAGGGGTGGGAGGGCAAGTGTACGAGCAAAGAAAAAGGCTCCCCTTTGAGGGGAGCGCAAGCTATTTTACCCTAACACCATCGTCAGCAGCAGCGCATACAGCGGCAGGGTCAAAATACTGGAGAGGGTGGAAAATACCACTGCACCGGCGGCAAGTTCTTCATCGTGGTGGAACTGGATGGCAAACATCGTGGTGATGGCGGCGCAGGGGCAGGCTTCCAGCAGCAGCACGATGGTAGGCACGGTGCCGTGCAGGCCCAGCAGGGCGAAGATCAGCAGCTCCACCGCCGGGACACCCAGCATACGCACGCCCCAGGTTAGGAAGAGGTTCTTATTTTTCAGCAGCTTTTTCAGGTCGCTGGAGGCGATGGTCGCGCCGGTGATGATCATGGACAGCGGGGTGTTCATATCACCGATGGCACTAATGGGGCTGGTGAGGACTTCCGGCAGCGGGATGCGGGCCAGGTAAATGATAAGGCCCGCCGCTACCGCAATGATGCAGGGGCAGGTGACCACGGCTTTCACGGTCTGCTTAGGGTCGACCTGACCGGAGACGACCACGTAGCCGATGGTCCAAATCAAAATATTAAAGATAGTGACAAAACCGCTGGCGTAGAGCAGGCCCTCGCTGCCGAACAGCGCCTTGATAAGTGGGAAACCCATGTACCCCGCGTTGGAGAACGCACAGGCGAACCACAGGATGGCGCGGGCGTCCTTTTGCACCTTGAAGCTTGCCAGAAATGCCACGCCCAGGCCCACCAGCAGCACCAGAGCGCCCAGGCCGAAGGCCAGCATCAGGTTGTGGAAGGTGGCGGGATCGTACTCGACCATATAGCTGTCCAGCACCATGGCCGGGACGACCAGGTACAGCAGCAAATTGGCCAGGACGGATTTTTCTTTGGGTTTGAACACGCCCGCTTTGCAGCAGATCGCACCGGCCAGGATCATGAGCAGCAGCTCCGCCACCTGTTTAGCCGTGATGACAGCAAGTTCCATAGTTTGTCTTCTCCCTCTTTTACGTGGTTGGCATACACATATACTATATATTTTTTGTGGTGTGGTTGTCAATAAATGGTTGGTGTGGTATGCTATTTTTAATTAATATCCCTCGCCTATCCCTCGCCGCAGGGCTTGCGGGCGAATGCAAGCATATTCCACTAATGCAAGCATATTCCACTACAGATACGAAGCAGACAGAAAGGAGTACGTATGAACATCCAGATCTTCGGCACCAATAAAAGTTTTGATACCAAAAAGGCCCAGCGGTGGTTTAAGGAGCGGGGCATTAAATTCCAGATGATCGATATGAAAGAGAAGGGCATGAGCCGCGGCGAGTTTGACAACGTCTGCCGCGCCGTGGGTGGCTGGGCCAATCTGGTGGACGAAGACGCCAAGGACAAGGACACGCTGGCCCTGCTGCGCTGGCTGGATGAAAGCCAGCAGGCGGACAAGCTGTTTGAAAATCAGCAGCTGCTGCGCCAGCCTATCGTGCGCAACGGGCGTCAGGCTGCCGTGGGGTATTGCCCGGAAGTGTGGGAGAAGTGGGAGTAAGCAGGCAAAACATCTAATCTTCGGGATAGTTTTCCCCCCAGTCTGCGCTGCGCGCAGCCAGCCCTCTCCCAGAGGGAGCCTTCTGCAATTTCCTACTTGACATTTCCCGCACTGTGCGGTACATTATAAGGTACAATGCAGTGCGAAAGAGTGCGTGCAGGTTCAGGCTTTTCCAGCAAGCCGGGGGTGATGCAAGCCCGGCATGGCCCGCTGTGTGCTGTCGCTTTCAAGCAGGTGCGGTGAAGCTTAGTAGCCGTGCACGGGTTTGCCGCCGTTATCCCGGCAGGCGGGGTGTCTGCCCTGCCGCAAAGCGGCCTTTTACAAGGCAACTTGGGTGGTACCGCGACTTGAATTCTTCAGGCCGTCCCATGATTTTCTTCATGGGGCGGCCTTTTCTATTGATTACACGCCCCGCAATTTTCAAGGAGGTTTTACACAATGCCGAAAGAACTCGCCAAACAGTATGCGCCCCAGGGCACTGAGGACCGCATCTACCAGAACTGGTGCGACAAGGGTTACTTCCATACCCAGATCGACCGCAGCAAAAAGCCCTTTACCATCGTGATGCCGCCGCCGAACGTTACCGGCCAGCTGCACATGGGTCACGCCATGGATGAGACCTGGCAGGACATCCTGACCCGCTACAAGCGCATGCAGGGTTACGCCGCTCTGTGGGTGCCCGGCACCGACCACGCTTCCATCGCCACCGAGGCCAAAGTCGTGGCCAAGATGCGCGAAGAGGGCCTGACCAAAGAGATGGTGGGCCGCGACGGCTTTTTGGAGCGCGCCTGGGATTGGAAGAACACCTACGGCAACCGCATCGTCAGCCAGCTGAAGAAACTGGGCTGCTCCTGCGATTGGCAGCGTGAGCGCTTCACCATGGACGAGGGCTGCTCCAACGCCGTGAAGGAAGTGTTCGTCCGCCTGTATGATAAGGGCCTGATCTACCGCGGCAACCGCATGGTCAACTGGTGCCCCCACTGCAACACCTCCATCTCCGACGCCGAGGTCGAGTACGAGGCCAAGGAAGGCAGCTTCTGGCACCTGCTGTACAAGGTGAAGGAGACCGGCGAATATCTGGAGCTGGCTACCACCCGCCCCGAAACCATGCTGGGCGATACCGCCGTGGCCATCAACGCCGATGACCCCCGTTACGCCCACCTGCACGGCTGCCATGTCATCCTGCCGCTGCTGGACCGTGAGATTCCCATCGTCTGCGACGAGCATGCCGACATGGAAAAAGGCACCGGCGTCGTGAAGATCACCCCCGCCCACGACCCCAACGACTTTGAGGTCGGCAAGCGCCATGACCTGCCGATGATCCGCGTGCTGACCTACGACGGCCACATGACCGGTGCTGCCGACAAGGCTGCCGCTGATGCTGAGCGTGCCGCCGGCCGCGCTGCCGCCGACGAACCCGAAGTGCTGGATTGCGGCAAGTACGCCGGCATGACCGCCCTGGAGGCCCGCAAGGCCATCCTGGCCGACCTGGAAGCCTGCGGTGCCCTGAAAGAGACTGAGGCCCTGACCCACGACGTGGGCACCTGCTACCGCTGCCACTCCGTCATTGAGCCGATGGTCTCCAAGCAGTGGTTCGTCAAGATGGAGCCGCTGGCAAAGCCCGCCATCGAGAGCGTGGAGAAGGGCGAGATCAAGTTCGTGCCCGAGCGCTTCACCAAGAACTACATCAACTGGATGAAGGGCGGCCGCGATTGGTGTATCAGCCGTCAGCTGTGGTGGGGCCACCAGATCCCCGCCTGGTACTGTGACGATTGCGGCGAGACCGTGGTTGCCAAAGAGGCTCCGTCCGTCTGCCCCAAGTGCGGCTGCACCCATCTGACCCAGGACCCCGACACGCTGGACACCTGGTTCAGCTCTGCCCTGTGGCCCTTCTCCACCCTGGGCTGGCCTGATGAGAACGCCGAGGATTACAACTACTTCTACCCCACCAACACGCTGGTGACCGGCTACGACATCATCGGCTTCTGGGTCTCTCGCATGATCTTCTCCGGCCTGGCCTACACCGGCAAGGCCCCGTTCGACACTGTGCTGATCCACGGCATCGTGCGCGACAGCCAGGGCCGCAAGATGTCCAAGAGCCTGGGCAACGGCATCGACCCGCTGGAAGTCATTGACCAGTACGGTGCCGACGCCCTGCGCCTGATGCTCATCATCGGTTCCACCGCCGGCAACGATATGCGTTACAGCGATGAAAAGGTGCTGGCTGCCCGCAACTTTGCCAACAAGCTGTGGAATGCTTCCCGCTTTGTGCAGATGAACCTGCCCGAGGACTTCCAGCCCGGCCTGCCCGCGGAGGACCAGCTGGACATGAGCGACAAGTGGGTGCTGAGCGAGCTGGCCAAGATGGCCGCCGACGCCACCGCCAACCTGGATAAGTACGAGCTGGGCCTGGCCGCCGAGAAGGTGGAGAACTTTATTTGGGAAGTGTACTGCGACTGGTACATCGAAATTTGCAAGACCCGCCTGAACGGCGACGACGCCCAGGCCGCCGACACCGCCCGCAAGGTGCTGGTGTATGTGCTGGACCGCGCACTGAAGCTGCTGCATCCCTTCATGCCGTTCATCACCGAGGAGATCTATCAGGCCCTGCCCGGCAGCGGCGAGACCATCATGACCCAGCTGTGGCCGGGCAATGAGAACATGAAGATCTGGGCCGAGGACTGCGCTGACTTTGAAAAACTGATGGATTACATCAAGGCTGTGCGTACCATGCGCGCCGAGATGAACGTCCACCCCGCCAAGAAGACCAGCATGGTCATTGAGACTGCCAGCCCCGCTGCCTTTGAGAAGGGCGGCGCCTACCTGGCCCGCTTTGCCTTTGCCACCGACGTGACCGTGACCCCCAAGTATGAGGGCAGCGCCGACGGCATGGTAAACGTGGCTACCCCGGATGCCAAGGGCTTTATCCCGATGATGGAGCTGATCGACCGTGAGAAGGAGCTGGCCCGCCTGAACAAGGAGCTGACCAAGGCCGAGAAGGAGCTGGGCATGTTCACCAACCAGCTGAACAACCCGAAGTTCGTGGAGAAAGCCCCCGCCAAGCTGGTGGAGGAGACCCGCGCCAAGCTGGCCGCCGCCCAGGAAAAGACCGCGAAGATCAAAGAGAGCATCGCGGCGTTGGGTTGATTTGGCCCGTAAAAACCTAATATAAAACCAAAAGCCCCCGGTACTTAACGGTACCGGGGGCAACTTGTTACAGCATAATTTGGTGCAGGGGGTTATCGGGCAAGAATGTGCAGGTGCAAATTACTTGCGCTTGCTTTTGCTCTTGCGGCCGCGCTTTTTGGCGGCGGTGTTCACAGCGGTCTTGACCTCGGCAGCAGCCTTTTCGGCGGCCTTGACGGTCTCCTCTACAACAGGGGCAGCAGCCTTGACAGCTTCCGCGACGACCGGCTTAGCGGCCTCGACGGTCTTTTCGACGACAGGCTCAGCAGCCTTAACAGCCTTCTCAACCACGGGCTTAGCAGCCTCGACAGTCTTCTCAACTACGGGCTTGGCAGCCTTGACGGCCTTCTCGGCAACAGGCTTTGCGGCCTTGGCGGCCTTTTCTGCAACGGGCTTGGCTGCCTTGGCAGCCTTCTCGACAGCGGGGGCAACCGCCACAGCAGCAGCGTCGACGATCTCGGTAGCAGCCTTTTCAGCGGCAGCCTTAGCCTTGACGGCGGAAGCCTTCACGCTGGTCTTGGGCTTGCGAGTGACCTCGTTGATAGTCCAGTACTGGTTCTCGCCGTTGACGTCGGCCCAGATCTGCAGCGGAGTGCCGTTGACAGCGCTCATGCCGGCATCCAGCAGCTTGCCTGCCAGGTTGCTCTTGATCTTAACGCGGCCATCGTTGGAAGGCTCGACCACCCACAGCTGGCTGGAAGCGGGGGCACCCTCCCACTGGTGTACGCGGGTGCCGTCGCTGACGCCGCCCATATCCAGGTCCATCATCTTGCCGGTGAAACGGTTCTGCACGCGGTAGACGCCGTCGCCTGCAGCGACAAAGCCCCACTGCTGCCACTCGGCATTGGCGTCGTCCCACAGCTGGATCTTGGCGCCGTTCTCGATATTATAATCGGCAACCTCAACGACCTTGCCGTTGGCGGCGTTGATGGTGTAGTACTTACCCTCGGTGATCACGGTCTGTGCAATTTTCTTCTTGGCTGCCATATTGGCTACCTCCCTATTCATAAACAGTTCTGTAAACGTATCCATGCGGCCTATATCGGCGTTGCCTTATCGGTTGCGCTGTACCCTCTGCCGCGGTATTTTATGCAGCCGAATAATCGTGGCTACGTCACCTATTATAACCACTTTTTACCAATTCGTCAACTTTTTGGCGGTAATGCGGCACTTTACACAAAAAAGCCGGGACAGCGGCAAGCTATCCCGGCAATTTTGATTGATTGTACACCAGATTGCTGCAATTTTTGCGCAGCAACGCTGTACACTATGCTGTCAATGTGTTCAACTGTTCTCGGCAAAATTGCCTGTATACAGGGTGTAGTAGCGACCTTTCTGGGCAATCAGCTCGTCGTGGGTGCCGCGCTCGATGATGCGGCCCTGCTCCAAAACCATGATGCAGTCCGAGTTGCGGACGGTGGACAGGCGGTGGGCAATGACGAAGGTCGTACGGCCGTACATCAGGCCGTCCATGCCGTCCTGCACCAGTTTTTCGGTGCGGGTATCAATGGAGGAAGTTGCCTCGTCCAAAATCAGCACCGGCGGGTCAGCAACGGCAGCACGGGCAATAGCCAGCAGCTGGCGCTGGCCCTGGCTCAGGTTGGTGCCGTCGCCGGTCAGCATGGTGTTGTAGCCATCGGGCAGATGCTTGATGAAGCTGTCGGCGTTGGCCAGCTTGGCGGCGGCCATGCACTCTTCATCGGTGGCGGTCAGGCGGCCGTAGCGGATGTTCTCCATAACGGTGCCGGTGAACAGGTGGGTATCCTGCAGCACGATGCCAAGAGAGGAACGCAGAGCGTTCTTTTCGATGGACTTGATGTCGTGGCCGTCGTAGAGGATCTGACCCTTCTGGATGTCGTAGAAGCGGTTGATCAGGTTGGTGATGGTGGTCTTACCGGCGCCGGTAGAACCGACGAAAGCGATCTTCTGGCCCGGACGACCGTAGAGGTTGATGTCGTGCAGGACGATCTTACCCTCATCGTAGCCGAAGTCCACATCCTTAAAGACGATGTCGCCCTTCAGCTGGGTGTAAGTGACAGTGCCATCGGCGTTCTGCTTTTTCCAGGCCCAGATGCCGGTGGACTCGTTGGCCTCGGTCAGGGTGTCGTCGGCTTGGAACTTGGCATGCACCAGGGTGATGTCGCCTTCGTTGACCTCGGACTTTTCGTCCAGCAGGGCGAAGATACGGGCGCCGCCAGCCAGAGCCATGACGACCGCGTTCAGCTGCATGGAGATCTGAGTGATGGGCTGGTTGAAGCTCTTATTAAAGGTCAGGAAGCTGGCCAGCTTGCCCAGCGTCAGGCTGCCGACGCCGCCGATGGCCAGCGCACCGCCGACCACAGCGCAGAGCACGTAGCTCAGGTTGCCCAGCTGGCCGTTGACGGGCATCGCCACCAGAGAGTAGGAGTTGGCCTTGTCGGCGCTGTGGAACAGCTCATCGTTGAGTTCGTTGAACTCCTTGATGGCGGCATCCTCGTGGCAGAAAACCTTGACGACCTTCTGGCCGTTCATCATTTCCTCGATGTAGCCGTTGACTTTGCCCAGCTCTTGCTGCTGCTTGAGGAAGTACTTGCCGGAGTTGCCGGTGAGATACTTGGTGGCCAGCATCATAACGCCGACCATGACCAGGGTCAGTACGCTCAGCGGCACACTGAGGTAAAGCATGGACAAAAATACGCTGACTACCGTAATGATCGTATTGACCAGCTGGGGCAGGCTCTGGCTGATGAGCTGGCGCAGGGTATCAATATCGTTGGTGTAGACAGACATGATGTCGCCGTGGGCGTGGCTGTCAAAATACTTGATGGGCAGTGTCTGCATGTGGACGAACAGGTCGTCGCGCAGACGTTTCAGGGTGCCCTGGGCGATCTTGGCCATGGTGCGGTTCTGGATGAAGACGGCCAGGATGCCCACGCCGTAGAAGCAGGCCACACGGGTGATGGCATGCAGCAGGCCGGAGAAATCGTTGCTCTTTTCGGCCAGCAGGGGCAGGATGTAGCTGTCGATCAGAGTCTGCATAAACAGGGTGCCCTGGACCTGAGCGAACACGCCGAGCAGAATGCAGCACAGCACCAGGATGACCTGGAACTTGTACTGCTTCATCACGTAGGCCAGGATGCGCTTGAACACCTTGCCGGGGTTCTCTACTTTGGGGCGGGGGCCTGCGTTGCGGCCGGGGCCCATTTTTACTACTTTAGGCTGCTGTGCCATCAGGCTTCCCCTCCCTTCTCGTCAAAGTCGCCGGAGCCTTTGGTCTGGCTGTTGTAGACATCCTGATAGATGGCGTTGGTCTTCAGCAGGTTGGCGGGGGTATCAAAGCCGCTGACCCTGCCGTTATCCAGCACCAGCACCTTGTCAGCGTTCTCGACAGAGGAAATACGCTGTGCCACGATGAACACCGTCGTGCCGGGGATCTTCTCGGCAAAGGAACGGCGGATCCTGGCGTCGGTGGCCGTATCGACAGCGGAAGTGGAGTCGTCCAGGATCAGGATACGGGGCTTTTTCAGCAGGGCACGGGCGATGCAGAGGCGCTGCTTCTGGCCGCCGGATACGTTGTTGCCGCCCTGCTCAATGTGGGTCTGGTACTTATCGGGGAAGCGCTCGATAAATTCATCGGCGCAGGCCTGCTTGCAGGCGTCCACGATCTCTGCGTCGGTGGCGTCGGGGTTGCCCCAGCGCAGGTTGTCGGCGATGGTGCCGCTGAACAATTCGTTCTTTTGCAGCACCATGGCCACGTTATTGCGCAGGGTCTCCAGGTCATAACGGCGCACATCCACACCGCCGATGGAGACGCTGCCCTCGGTCACGTCATACAGGCGGGGCAGCAGCTGCACCAGGCTGGACTTGGCCGAGCCGGTGCCGCCGATGATGCCGATGGTCTCGCCAGACTTGATGTCCAGGTCGATATCGCTCAGCACCTTCTCGCCGTTCTTCTTGTAGGAGAAGCTGACGTGGTCGAACTTGACAGAACCGTCCTTGACGTCCACGACGGGGTTTTCGCCGTTGGTCAGGTCAGACTTCTCATCCAGGACCTCGGCTACACGTTTGGCGGAAGCGGCGGACATGGTGATCATGACAAACACCATCGAGAGCATCATCAGGCTCATCAGGATGTTCATGCAGTAGCTCAGCATGCTCATCAGGTCACCGGTGGTGAAGGTGGTGGCGCCGGAGCTGACGATGAGCCGTGCGCCCATCCAGCTGATGAGCAGGATGCAGCTGTAGACGGTCAACTGCATGAAGGGGGCGTTCCAGGCGATGATAAGTTCAGCGCGCATCAGCAGGTTGCGCACGTTCTCGCTGGCCTTGCGGAACTTCTCGCTCTCGAACTTTTCCCGCACGTAGGCTTTGACCACGCGGATTGCAGAAACATTCTCCTGCACGCTCTCGTTCAGGTCATCGTACTTGCGGAAAGCCTCGGTGAAATAGCGGGTGGCGTGCGTCATGATGTACACCAGCACGCAGCCCAGCAGGATGACCGCGATCAAGTAAATGTTAGCCAGCTGGCGGTTGATGGTGTAGGACATGATCAGCGCCACGATCATGCTGGCAGGCGCACGGATGGACATGCGCAGCAACATCTGATAGGCGTTTTGGATGTTGGTAACGTCGGTGGTCATACGGGTGACCAGACCGGCGGTAGAGTATTTATCGATGTTGGCAAAGCTGAAGGTCTGGATATTTTTAAACATGCCGCGGCGCAGATTGCGGGCAAAACCGGTGGCGGCATGGGAGCCAAGCACGGCACCCAAAATGCCAAACAGCAGGCCAAACAACGCTGCAACGATCATCTGAGCACCAACGATGTAGATGACCTGCATATTGCCGGGGGTGACGCCATCGTCAATGATGGAAGCCATCAGTTTGGGGATGATCATCTCCATGATAACCTCGCAGATCATAAAGATCGGCGTCAGGATCGAGACCAGGCGGAATCCCTTTGTCTCACGTCCGAGTGTTTTCAGCAAGTTTCATTGCTCCTTTCCGGGGTAGATTGTTTTGCTTCGGCCTCGATGGACTGGGCGTTGTGCAGGATTTTGTTCAGCACCACGCGGGCAGCGGCCATTTCCTCGGGGGTAAGGCCCTGTTGCAGGTCCTGCTCAAAGCGGTCAATGCTGGCTCGGATGCGGTCGTGGTAGGCCACCCCTTTGGGGGTGGCGGCCAGCCGCTTTAAGCGGGCATCTTTCTCGACTGAGCAGCGGGTGATGAAACCATCCTGCTCCATGCCCTGCAGGATCGCCGTGACGCTGGAACGGCGGATGTGGAACCATTGTTCTACATCGCGCTGGTAGACATCACGGTTTTCGTTGTTCGCGCAGATGATCTCGCCCAGCAGCATACCGCGCACACCGGTCAGCTCCGGGGTAACTTCGGCTGCAATGCGGGTATCCATAGCGCGGCGCAGCATACGGGATGTATGGCTGAGCAGCGCACCGAAATGCTCGTTTACGCAGCCATCCCGAACCGTGGCTGGATTTTGGCAGATCGTCGTTCTCACCTTCCTTATCGGGTCGTTTTGTTAGCCCATGAATTGTTCATTCATGAATTGTTCGCAGACTAACAGTTTGTATTCGTACTTGGATAGTATATCACCGATTGGGAAAATGTCAAGAGAGGAATTTTAAAAAGCCCCCTCAGAGAGGGAGCTTTCGTTTACCTGCTTTCATCTAGGTATCATAGTCGTTACTTTCGTTAGAAAAACGCCCCAAACAACTTTAACGAATCTAACGATTTTAACGAAAATGACACCTATTTTATATTCTATTTATAGGAGCTTCATGCGTCCGTTTTATTCCGGCGCTTTCATGCTCTCTACCATCGAGATGCGTTTCAGCAGCCGCTGCATGACCAGGTTGACCAGCGTGCTGAACAGCAGGGTCAGGGCAATGGCGTAGGCAAAGCTTTGGGGATAGATCTGCCGCCCAAACATGACGGCATCGACCTCCACCGTGGTGATGACGAAGCTGTGCAGGGCAATGCCGCCTGCCAGGCCTAACAGCGTGCCAATCAGCGTTAAGGCCACGCTCTCGCGGTTAACGTAGGCGTAGACCTCTGGGTCGTAGAAGCCCAGCACCTTGATGGTGGCGATCTCCTTGACACGCTCGGCAATGTTGATGTTGGAGAGGTTATACAGCACCACGAACGCCAGCGATGCCGCACAGACGATGATGAGTACGATCACTGCATCGATGGAGTTAAGCATGTTGAGCACCTGGTTCACGTTGTCCTGCGTGAAGTTCAGGCTGGCCACATTGCCCATCGCCAGCAGATCCGCCGAGAGGGTATCGCGGGCTTCCTGGGTGTCCTCGGGCAGGATGCTCATGATTGCGTTGTAGGCGGGAGCTTCGCCAAAACCGGCCTCGTACACCGCCGGGCTGAAGTAAACGTAATTGCTGACGTAATGCTCGCACACACCGCTGACAGTGAAGTCAGCTGTCTTATCGTCGCTGTTAGTCAGGGTGATGGTGTCCCCTGCCTTTACACCCAGGGTCTTAGCCATCTTTTCGTTCACGACCACGCCCTGCTGCCCCAGCGGCACCGCCTTGCGGGAGAGGCGTTCGTGCAGGTCAGCAAACTCAGCAAACTTGTCCACAGCCTGGGGAACCATGAGGTAGACGTCCATCTCACCGTTGGGGCCATCCTGCCGGGTGGATTCCATGGCGACAGTCAGCGAATCGGTGACGGTCTCCTTATTATAAAGGTAGTCGTAAACAGGGCCGCTTTCGGTGGCCTCCTGCTTGGTGACGATGGTCATCAGGTCGTAGTGGTAAATGTCGCCGTACTGCTTGGTGATGATGGAGTTCAGCGAATCCGAGATGCCGAAGCCCGCCACCAGCAGCGAGGTGCAGCCCGCCACGCCGATGACCGTCATCCAGAAGCGCTTTTTGTAGCGCAGCAGGTTGCGGCAGGTAACTTTCCAGCTGAAGGGCAGCCGCCGCCACAGCGGGGTGATGCGTTCCAGCAAAATGCGCTTGCCGGCCTTGGGGGCGCGGGGCAGCATGAGGGCCGCCGGGTCCTCCTGCAAGGTGGTGCGGCAGGCCAGCGCCGTGATGCCCATGGTGAGCAGGATAAGGGTGCCGCCCGCAAGCAACGCCTGGCTCAACCGCCAGGGGGTGGCAATAGACGGCATATAATACATCAATTCATAGGCGGACCAGATGATGGACGGGAAGGCCTTGAAGCCGACGGCCAGTCCGGCTACTGTGCCCGCTGCAGCCGCCGTGAAGGCGTAGATCAGGTACTTTTGCATGATGGCTGCGCCCGAATAGCCCAGGGCTTTCAGCGTGCCGATCTGTAGGCGTTCTTCCTCGACCATGCGGGTCATGGTGGTGGATACCACCAGTGCCGCCACCAGGAAGAAGAATACCGGAAAGATGGTGGTAATGGCGGTGAGCTTATCCACATTGGCGGTAAAGGACGCATAGCTGACGTTTTTGCTGCGGTCCCAGACGTACCAGGTGGGGTACTCCACATCGTTCAGGGCGGCTTCTCCGTCCTCGATTTGCGCGCGGGCATCAGCCAGGGCCTTTTCGGCTTCGACCTTGGCGTCCTCATATTCTATTTCTCCGTCCCGTAGTTTTTGCAGGTTTTCGGCAATGGTTATTTTGGCGTCATCCAGCTTTTTGCGGGCGTCGCTCAGCTGGCCTTTGGCGTCGTCGATCTGGCGGCGGGCATCGGCCATCTGCACCTTTTTGTCCTGCAGGGTGGCCCAGCCATCCTCCAGCTGGGCGCGGGCAGCCGCCAGCTGCTTTTTGCCGTCCTCGTACTGGGCCAGGCCGTCATAGTACTGCTTCCAGCCATCGTCCAGCTGGGCCTTGGCGGTGGCCAGTTTGGGGGCGTTGGCTTCCAGCTCGGCACGGGCGGCAGCCAGCTGAGCCGCGCCCTGTTCGTATTGCAGCAGGCCCAACCGGTACTGGGTCAGCTGACCCACGCCGGAAACCAGTTCTTCCAGCTGGGCTTTGCTGTCCTCGGGCAGGCTGGCCCACCAGGCTTCGACAGCGGCGTTCAGCTTGTCCCGGATGTCATCGGGCAGTTCGGGGGCGAACTGACGCGCCCAATCGACAGCATTCTGCAAAGCCGTCTGCATGGCAGCAGGGTCGGCAGCATCAGCCACGGCGGCGATATACGCCCGGGCCTCCTGCAAGCGCTGCTGTTGTTCTTCCGGCAGGGTGTCTGCGGGGATTTCATCGATGGCCGCCAGTAGATCGTTGGCCTGGGCGCGGATGGCATCCACCTGCTCCTGCGTCAGGCCTGCGGGGATGGTCAGACCGCCGTAATTCTGGATGGCCTGCCACAGTTCTTCCACCGTCTGGGGCGGCTGGGTGCCGTTGGCATCGCAGTTCTGGGCCAGCCAGCCGATAAACGCATCCACCTGGGCCGCATCCACTCCCAGCTTTTCGGCAAAGGCTGCTATCCCCTGCTGGTAGGCATCCGCGTTGGCGTCCAGCTGGGCCTTGGCGTCGGCCAGCTGCTTTTCGGCGGTTTCAATCTGTGCCAGGCCGTCGTTGTATTGTTTCAGTCCGGCTTCGTACTGAGCCTGGCCGTCTTCTAACTGTTTGCGGGCGGCTTCCAGCTTGGGGGCGTTGGCGGCAAGTTCGTCCTCCCCTGCCTGCAGCTGCGCCTCGGCGTCTTTCAGCTGGGCTTCGGCATCCGCCAATTGGGCCGCGCCATCGTTGAGCAGGGCTTCGTTGCTGGTCAGTTCGTTCAAGCCGTCTGCATACTGGCGCTCGCCGTCATCCACCTCTTTCTGGCCATCCGCCAACTGTCGTTTGCCGTCGGCCAATTCAGCGGCAGCGTCGGCCAGCTGTTGGTCGGCATCCGCTTTGGCGTCGTTGTACTCAGCCCAGGCGTCATCCAGCTCGGCACGGGCATCAGCGATGATGCCGTCATAGCGGGCTTCACACCGGGCATCGGCGATGGCCTCGACGTTGGCCTTGACCGTATCAATATTGGTTTGGTAGGCGTCACCCAGGCTGTCCTGCTCCAACGCGCCTTCGGCGGTCAGGTAGACTTCGGTGTAGGCTTCGTAGGCGAAATCCTGCTGGGGGATGTAGAACACCAGCTTGACCGTGCCGTTGCCCACGCTGGCGGGCTCGCGCTCAAAGCTGAAATAGTTGGCGTTGTGCACGATACCCACGACGGTGAACTCGGTGGTGCTCAGCTTGGTGTCCAGATCTTCGTTGGCTTTGTCCACCACCAGCTTTGTGCCCACGGTATAGGTAGATTGCTTTTTGGTGTAGCTGGCTTCGATGACGCACTCGCCGGACTTTTCCGGCAGGCGGCCCTCGACGAGATTCAGCTGGTTGATGGTGTTATTCTCCGGCGCAGGCAGGCTGTGGACGCGGCTGACGACGGTGTCACCGTCCACCTCCACCAGCAAATCTGCCGAGTATCCCGGCTGCACCTGGCGAACGCCCTCCACCTGGCGCAAGGCATCCACATCCTCATCGGTCAGGCCCAGGGTGGAGACGATGCGCAGGTCGTAGAAGTTGCCATCATCCATATAACGTTCCATCGACTCTTTCATATCGATGGGCGTGGCGTTCAGCCCGGCCAGGAAGCCGACGCCCAGCGCCACGATGGCAAAGACGGCGGCGAACCGGCTGGCGGTGCTTTTGAAGGTCCGCAGGGTATTTTTGCGATAACTGCGTGTCATTTACCACTCGATCCTTTCCACGGGGGTGGGGTTGGGGTTCACGGTCTGATCTATCACCCGGCCGCTATTGATACGGATGACCCGGTCCGCCATAGCGGCCAGAGCGCTGTTGTGGGTGATGACGATGACGGTGCGCCCCTGTTTGCGGCAGGTGGCCTGCAGCAAGGCCAACACCTGCTTGCCGGTTTTGTAGTCCAGCGCGCCGGTAGGCTCATCACAAAGCAGGATCTTTGGGTTTTTGGCCAGCGCACGGGCGATGGAGACACGCTGCTGTTCGCCGCCGGAAAGCTGTGCCGGGAAGTTGTTTTTGCGGTCCGCCAGGCCCACCTCATCCAGCACGGTGTCGGCATCCAGCGGGTCGCGGCAGATCTCGGCGGCCAACTCCACATTTTCCCGCGCGGTCAGGTTCTGCACGAGGTTATAAAACTGGAACACGAAGCCCACATCATAGCGGCGGTAGGTAGTCAGCCGCTTTTTATCAAAGCCGCTGACCTTCTCGCCGTCCAGCAGGATGGTGCCCTCGTCGCAGGTATCCATGCCGCCCAGCATATTCAGCACGGTGGTTTTGCCCGCACCGGAAGGGCCGAGGATGACGCAGAACTCCCCCTTTTGGATCTCAAAGCTCACGTGATCTGATGCAGCGATACGGGTATCGCCCATCTGGTAATATTTACACACATTATCAAACAACACATAAGGCTGCGGCATGCTAAAACTCTCCTATTTTTTAAAGTAGCTTTAGTATAGCAGATTTGCAGGGAAATGTCGTGAATGAATTTTAAAATTTATTTTTCTACCGTTTCCGTCGGCTCTATCCCCAGATATGGTAGGGCCTTTTGCAGGACCTCGGCGCAGACGGGGCCGGAGAGGGCGCCGCCGCTGGTGGTCCAGCTGTGGGGTTCGTCCAGGCAGATCAGCACCGCCAGCCGTGGGGCCTCGATGGGCGCGACCGCCACAAAGCTGGCAATGCGGGCGCCCTCGTTTTTGCTGTCCAGCTTTTGGCTGGTGCCGCTTTTGCCGCCCACACGGTAGCCGGGCACCGCCGCCCGGGTGCCGGTGCCTTTGGTGACCACCCCTTCCATCAGCTTGCACATCGTGGCGCTGGTTTCAGCCGAAATGACCTGCCGCTTCACTGTAGGTTCTACCTCTTTTATTATTGTACCGTCCGGGGCGGTAATGCGCTGTACAACATAGGGCTGCATCAGCCGCCCGCCGTTGACCACAGCACACACCGCTGTAAGCATCTGCAGATAGCTGACCTTGCTGCTTTGGCCGAAGGAACAGGATGCCAGTTCCACCGGACCCATCCTGCAGCAAAAACAGGATAAGGCCCCCGGCGGTTTGCCGAGGGCCTTACCCTGTTTGCAAGAAAGGAACGATAGAAAAAAGAGAAGAAATCCGGGTCATCACCGCGATACGGCACGGCCCTTATATCAGACGGACGGGGAATCCGCCGGATCCTGGGTTGCATCCTCCGGAGCGGCTTCTGCGGGCAGGCGGCCGTACAACTCCATCAGATGGTTGAGCTTTTGCGCCAACGCCGGGGTGAAAGCACCCGGCAGTGCGCGCCAGCACCAGTTGCCGCCCAAGGTGGACGGCGTGTTCATGCGGGATTCATGCCCCAGGCCCAGCACATCCTGTGCCTGCACTACGGCCAGATCGGCCGTGCTGGCCCAGACACCGCGCATCATACCCCAGTGGTAACCTTCCTTTTTGGTCAGATTCAGGTACTCTACGGCACGGTCGGTGTCGGTCTTATCAGCGGTGGCAAACCAGCCCTGTACAGGCTCGTTGTCATGGGTGCCGGTGTAGGCCACGCAGTTGGTGGGATAGCTGTGGGGGCGATAGTCGCCGCCGTCGCGGCTGTCAAAGGCGAATTCCAGCACTTTCATGCCGGGGTACTCGCACTTGGCCAGCAACTCGCGCACATCGTCGGTCAGGAAACCCAGGTCCTCGGCAATGATGCGGGGGCTGCCCAGTTCCTTTTTAACGGCGGCAAACAGGCTGTAGCCTGGGCCGGTGCGCCAGCGGCCATGCTCGGCGGTCGTATCGCCGTAAGGGATGGCGTAGTACCCGGCGAAGCCGCGGAAGTGATCGATGCGCAGGAGATCGTAGATGCTGCACAAGTGGCGGATGCGGCGCACCCACCAGCGGTAGCCGGTGGCAGCCATGGCGTCCCAGTCAAACAGCGGGTTGCCCCACAGCTGGCCGGTGGCGGAGAAACCATCCGGCGGGCAGCCGGCCACCTCGATAGGCAGCAGGTTTTCGTCCAGCTGGAACTCCTGCGGGCTGCTCCAGACATCCACACTGTCCGCCGCTACGTAGATGGGCAGGTCGCCGATGATCTCGACGCCCCGGGCATTGGCGTAGGCTTTCAGTTTTTTCCACTGGGTGTAGAAGAGATACTGCACAGCCTGCCAGAAATCGATGCTCGCCTTATGATAGCGGCGGGCCTTATCCAGATCAGCCGGTTTGCGCAGGCGCAGCGGGCGTTCCCACTCCAGCCAGGACTTACCGCCGTGGGCATCTTTCAGTGCCATGAACAGGGCGTAGTCCGGCAGCCAGAAAGCGTTGTCCGCCAAAAACTGCTCGTAATCCTCTGGGGGGTTGGCCAGCAGACGGGCGCAGGCGCGGCGTAGGACGGGGTAGCGCTTCTCGTACA
>OLSN01001390.1_pt1 | contig 21162 bp, 30 predicted proteins | sample 1672411 | NCBI WGS metagenome assembly OLSN01 (sample SAMEA3136683, study PRJEB25190) | human gut metagenome | biome: human gut; feature: human-associated habitat; material: faeces | place: Austria | collected 2013 | reverse complement strand
TACATGACCTGTTCCGCGATCCATTCTACAATGCCATCTAATATGCCCATAGCACCACTCCTTTCTCAGCCGGGCAGTGAGGTGTTATCCGTTCCATCTGCCATCCGCGAAGAAGGGCGTCACATAGGACATGATGAAGCCCAGACCGTTGAGGATCGCCCAGGTGATGATGATACGCTTGAGCCATGCGCGGCTTTCGTCCACAGTGCGGCCGCTGCGGGAGAAGTTCATCAGCAGCAGGGCCACCGACGCGGTGACGATGGCGGCGATGGTGGAGATCAGAAGGATCTGATTATAGACGTCCTTCATGATCTCGTTGGCCTTCTCCCATACAGTCGCGGCAAAGACCGGTTGGCAGAGCATGGCGGCCATGGTCATACCCACGAAGGCCACGTATAGTGCCTTGCCGGGACTCTTCCTGCGGAGATGTGTGTTGGTCAGGTCATGTTTTTTCACTCGTGATACCTCCTGTGATACAAAGATGTGGAAAGGGGGCAGCCCTGAAGGCCATCCCCAGCAAACTGCCCAATAGCCCGGAAACACAGAACACCACCCTCGAAAGGATGGTGTTCTGTGTCGTAAAAGTGGGCTTTGGCATCTTTGGGCATGCTTAGTATAGCACACTCAGATTTGCACCGAAATCGCAAAACTGTGCCAATGTTGTGGCGGGAGAGTGCCTATAAAAATCTTCATCGTTTTGTAAAAACGATTTGTTATGACTCCTTTGTACTGTAGCCGGTCAATTTGAGTCCCACAAGGAACCCTATTACAGCGAGCAAGAACGTGAAAATGAAACTCAGGATGATACGAGCGCGAATACTATCATTTTGCACTGATATTCCTAATATCGGTGCAAACGAGACGCAGGCAAATGTCACGCAAATAACCGCCATGGCACAAGACACAATTGCGCTTATTAGGTATATCCTCTTTATGGAGCCTTTCTTTATCCGCTTAGGCAATTCAGGCAATTCTATGATACTGCCATATTTTTCGCTCAACCCATTTGTGTCGGCTATACTTCCGACGACTTCGTTGTGCTCTTTCACTAATGATATGTAAAAGTTTGCGGCAGTCAACTGAATGGCCAAGGCAATAAGATTAGATATACAGCCTATGGTCGCAGTTAGGCCCGCCATTGCCCATAAGATGGAATTAGCTGGCACTGAGAGCATTTCACAGTAATTCCAGAAGTCTATTATCTCCTTCGGAGGCGGCAAAAAGCTGTTACTGCAAATAGCCTGAAAAATGGCAGCAATCACAGCTAGCAAAGCGGCCATCAATGCCATGACAAAACCGAGAGCAACTTGCATTTTGGCTAACACTTGCTCCGCACGTTCTGCTGTTTCGGACAGTTTCGCAACAATAAAGCTTTCTTTACCTGCCTCTGACAATTTCATTTGCTTTTTAAACAAAAGACACATTTTTTCCTCCTCATAACTGAATGACACATATTGTATACTTACGAAGCTATCAGGAATTTCCTAGGTCTAAAGTGAGGTATATGATTAAGAAAACTGCTTGTTTGAAACTATCCTATTCCCCCTTAGTGGTTATTTCCATATAGATATTACTGGCCTTTTCGTGGCAGGTCAAGTAGAAATATGTCACTTTTTTCTGTGAATATTGACGGAACAACGCAACATTTGTTTTATTTGTTCACATACTGAGATATAATTCATGGCCTCACCCCTCCGGCACAAACTTCTCCAGCAGTGCCAGACTCTCCTTTGACGAGTACCCCCACAGCACCGAACTCAGGGCATCAATAGCCATCTGACGCTTGCGGAAGTAGGTGCGGTAACTGATGTCGCGGATGTGCGGCTCCAGCTTTTCTATGATCTCCTGCGTGTTCGCCAACTGCTGCGGCGACAGGTAGGTGTAGTACAGCAGCCAGTAATAGCTTTCACCATACTTGTGCTTTGTCCGAAGCAGTTCCACGGAGGTGTCTAGGAGCTTCAGCATTTTGTAGCTGCGCTCGATGCAGCGGGCATGATCCTCAATCGCCGAGCCCTCAAAGGTGACACCGGCCACATAGAGAGATTCCAGAAACTCCTCAATGCTGCTGCCATACTCGATCTGGAACTGCCGACGCACCTGCTGCACGGACAGCTCCAGGCTCCACACCACGTCCCGGTACTTGCGCAACAGCATCCACGTGTCATGGTACAAGGGATTCTCGGTCACTTTGGGTTCTTGTGCAGTCTTTTTCATCGTTCGGCCTCCTTATCACCGCGCATCCCCGTCGGGTGCAATCTGAGTTCAAAGTGATAGACTTCCTGAGCGTCACCGCAGGTGACCACCAGTTGAAGCCACCGGCGCAGCGGAGGCACCCCTTCTATCGTAACCTCGCAGTCGTCGGATAATGGTAATAACATATACTTGGATTTAGGGCATGACGCACATGGCAGCCCCTGTGCCACAAGGATCTCCCGCATCTTCCGCTCGATTCGATGGCGGTTCATTTCTGAAACGCTACCGGCCTCATTTGAACCGCTGGATGCCGCAGTGGTCAGGGTGGTTTCCTCCTGAAGCTCCAGTTTGATGCCCAGGCTCATAGCAATCTCTTCCTTGTCCACCACGATGTCAGATATCTGGAACATGGTGGAGAGATAGTTTTGGAGATAGATTGTGGTGCCATGTGTGCCGGGGAAAGCTGCCAGTTGCAGATAGCCTCGTTCAGCCATGCGCTTGAGGTATCGGCCAGCAGTCGCCTTAGAGATGCCCCAGCGGGATGCCAGCTCCGCATAGCTGACCAGCGGGCAGCCTGTGCCATTGCGGAGATAGACCACCGGCCCGACGTCTGAGCCAAGGACTTGCGGATCGTTATAGACGGTGTTCAGCCACAGATCCAATACAGCGTCCATCTCTGAGCAGTGACCGGCGCTGACCAGCTCTGTGGCCGTAGAGACAGGGAAGAAGAAAAAGCCGGTATCTTTCTGACAAGGCGCGTTGTAATCGAGGATCGTGTTGTGACGCCGCCAGCCACGAATCTTGAATTTGACCAGCTTGCCATGTCCGAGAACGAGAAAGCTGATAAGCCCTTTCTTTTGCAGCCCCTCCAATGCGGTTAAGGTCTGGCGACGGAAGCGTGTGCGGAAATGCCGGGACAGCTCCTCTACGGACATGATCCATTCGCTGGGGTAGATGGTGTAGCTGATGCCATCGATGCGCTTGTATGAGGTGCGGAAGTTGGCATAGGCGCAGAGAACGACAAAATAAAAAAGGCCGGAGCCACCGCTCACGCGAATGCTCCGGTCTGCTATCAAGGCTTGTACGAACTGCCGGTAGATGCGGCAGCGTGGATAGTCTACGATCTGTTTGATCTCAAGTGTATATTCTGACATGGAAACCTCCTGAAATGCGCTTCCATAATAGGAAGCCTTGTGTTATAATTGGCATGGAGCAAAAGCGGCGCAGCATTGCCAAATGTGGAATGATGTTCCGCTGGTAATGCTGCGCCATTGCGCTATTTAGATGTTGGTACGATTCATGTGCCTGATGGCCTGTTTCTTGTTCTGTCTGAACCCCGATGAACTGAATTCCTTAGAGGTAAAAACCTAAAGGTGCAGTTCTTGCGTGGTTGGGCCAACAAAATCGGTCATCTCATGGCTCTGTTTTCAGAGTTGACACCAACGCTGACACCAACCGCTACAGGATTTCATGGTACGGGATGGGAAAGAAGAAGAAAGCAGATTCCTCGAAACTCTTGAAAACACTGACTTTCTGGGATTATGTGCGTCGCTGTGAGACTATAAGAAATTCACGGTGCATTTCTCATAACCCGGAGGTCGGGGGTTCAAGTCCCTCTCCCGCAACCAACAAAACCACCGTTTTCGTAGCGAAAACGGTGGTTTTTCTAACTTTTTGAGCAAGTTCAAAATGAAGGGCGGGAAAATAATTCAACTTTAGTTCAACTTGCTTTCAAAAATCAAGCCTTTTTCAAAAATACGTCGGCCAGAATGTCGGTGTTCTGCTGGTCTGCTGCCGCTATGACGTGGGCGTAGATGTTGGCCGTGGTACTGACCTGCGCGTGTCCAAGTCTCTTTGAGATCGACACGCTATCCGCCTTGTTGAAATAGAGGATCGAGGCCATCGTGTGCCTGAAGGCGTGAGGATTGATGTGGGGCAGATTGTGACGCTTGCTGAATTTGTCCATCCAGCCGGTCACGCTATCCGGATGGATGGGATTTCCATTGTCCTGCGTAAATACAAAGCCCTGATCCCTGTAGTATTCACCCAGACGGAGCCTTTCCGCGTTCTGCCATGCTCTGTACTTCCGCAGGAGCTGCATCGTTTCCGCCGGAAGTGTGATGTAGCGCTGGGAGGTATCTGTTTTCGGAGTTTCTTCGTAAACGCCTCGATCTGACGCATAGACCACATTGTTACAGATGTGTACCCGGTTTTGCTCAAAGTCTACCTCGCCCATTTTAGCCCCACAATCTCACCTCTGCGGGCACCGGTGATAAGAAATAGGTGTGTGAGCACCTTCCATTTAAGCGGCGCTATTTCCAATGCGTCGCGGATCGCCGCCACCTGTTCGGGCTGGAAGTAATTGACCTCCTTCTTGCTGACCTTCGGCAGCGTGGCCTTTGCCGCCACGTTGAACGGCACAAGTCCCTCTTTCTCGGCCTGATCCAACACAGTGGAGATCAAACGGTGGTGTTCAAGGATTGTTTTCGGGGACAGGGTTCCGTTATCGCCCTGATACTCGAATACCCCGGCAGGCTTCAGGCTCATAGCAAGCGCGAGTTTGTCGGCGGATTCCTTGTTGACCGGCTTACCCTTAACGGCGTCGTATACGGCATTAAGAGACACGCCGCTGCATTCTGCCAACTTTGCACGGGTAAGCCCTCGCTTTTTCAGTTCTGCGGCAAGGTCGATTTTGGCTGTGGCGCGTGAGGGGCTTTTTCTGGCACCGGGCTTTGCAAGGTCGGTATACAGGCTATTCAGGTGGTCGGCGCGGAGGTCTTTCAACTTGATATGCCCGATAGCGGGGTATATGCGTCCGGTCAGTTCCTTATAACGGACAATGGTCGAGTGCTTTATACCCCGCTGCTCCTTCAATCCAATCACATAGCTGCAGTATTCTTCAAATTTCAAACGGCTGTCAGAGGTTACACCCTCCCGGCACTCTTTTTCAAAGGTCGCGGCGAAAGCCTCGGCCTTTTTTCTTGCGCTCTTTTCTGTCCATGTGGGCGACACCTCGAAGGTGGCTGTCCACGGCTTGAGCTGTTTTCCGTCAGCGCCACGGCCACGATGGACACGGATGGAGTAGGAAATCAGCTTTCCATCTTTATTGCGGCGTTCTTGGATGTTAGCCATTGTGTTCACCGTCCTTTCTAAATGGCAACCCCGATAATTCAAATGCGACAAAACGATCAATCTCAGAGATTAAAGTTCTCCATTGTTTATGTGAAATCATAGCAACCTTTCCGTTTCTGTTACTGATTTTCACTGCATTGTCGGAGTAAATTAGCTTGATAAAATCGTTACTCTCAGAAAAATCGACTTCTTGGATATCGTATCCGTGCAATTTGATTAAATTTACAATATTGCTGTAAGCGTCGTGTAACCCGCTCAACCCATTTTCAAACATTTCATGTTCTGTACGAAAATCGTCTTTTAAAAGGAGATACTCAACACGGACATTGAGGACTTGTGCAAGCAGAGATGCGTATTCCACAGATATTGGGCGCGTTCCATTTTCCAAGTAAGAAATTTGTTTTTCGCTACGCTCTTTCCCTCGATTATCCGGCAATTTCATGACAGCTTCAATTAGCTGCTCTTGAGAAAGACCACATGCAATCCGACATTCTTTTAGTCTTTTACCCATCAGGAACAGAGATTCCTTCTGTTGTGTTACTTTTCCCGTAAAAAGCACCCCCTTAACGCTCAAAATGGAACAAAATCAAAGTCAACCACGTTGTTACATAATAGTAACGTTTATGTTACCATGATACCACAAGGTTGAACGATACGTCAAGCCTTGATACGAAAAAGGAAGTGATACAAAATGTTTCAGACTGTTCGGCAAGTAGCACGATATCTCGGCGTCCCAGAGCATCTTGTGCGGAGTCTTGTAGCGCAAGGCGAGTGTCCGGGCATTTATTCAGGAAACCGTTTCCTGGTGCATACCGAGGGGTTGCGAGAGTATCTGGACGCAGCAAGTCACAGGAACAAGGAGGCTGGTGCGCAGTGAGTGAAAAAAGAAATGCCCGCTTCGTGGCGGCAACCACGGAACGGGCGGAAGCGGCGACTTTTGGCGGGGTGGCGGCTTCTTCTGGTCACGATTGTACCACATCGACGGAAACCCGTCAAGTCGTGTCTGCTGCGCTTTTAACTGGCGCAGAAAACGCGATTGAGGGGGCGACTTTGGCGGCGGCGCTGGACTTTAAGGACAGGCGGGCACTGTCAAAGCAAATTGAGAGGGAACGTCGCAGCGGCCAGCCGATTTGTGCGGCGGTCGCCGGAAACAGTCGGGGGTACTACCTGACCGATGATCCCGACGAGTTGCAGCGGTACATCAAAGCGTTAGACCGACGCATTCGAGAAGTACGGAGAACCCGTGATGCTTGTGGCGAGACGCTTCGGCGCATGACCGGGCAGGAAGTGATAGGGGGATGGTGACACCGTGGCCGAAAGACGAATGTTCGCGAAAGCTATCGTGAACTCGGCTCGTTTTCTGACAATGCCGCCATCGTCCCGGCTGCTCTACTACGATCTGGGCATGGGTGCAGACGATGACGGTATCGTCGAGGCGTTTACCGTCTTGCGAATGACCGGGGCCGCCGAAGATGACCTTAAACTATTAATCACCAAAGGTTTTATCACTCTGCTGAACGACGAGTTGGTTTGCCACATTGCGGACTGGAGCCTAAATAACCAGATCCGCAAAGACCGATACAAGCCCAGCATTTACCAGGACTTGTTGTCAGCGGCTGTAAACGGCAACCAGCGGTTAACCGATGGTCAACCAAATGGCAACCAGCGGTCAACCCAGTCTAGTTTAGGTAAGGTTAGTTCAGTTGAGGTTAGTTCAGTTGAGGACAGTGGAGGATTACAAGGGCGTCCACCGGACGCAGATACAAGGGAGGTCGCGTTCGCTCCCTCTGACGCCGATGAGATTGATTTTGAGACGAAGCGCCAAATAGCTCTTAAACGGATGCGAGAAAGCTATGGACAAGGACTTTGATAAATCTATACGGAGGAACTAAAAATGTTTTACTTGAAAACGAGAAAAGGCCGTAACCTGTACATCGAGGACGACAATGTGTTCACCACCTGCCCCATCTGCGGCAAGGAGTTCGCGGTCGATATCGCAGATATTTTCCGCGATGGTGAAAGCGACCTGTACGGCACAGCGGTGTTTTGTCCGGACTGTGCGAGGAAGTACGCAGAAGATGGGCAGTAGGTCACAGCGGAAGGGTGCGCACGGTGAGCGGGAGCTTGCCGCCGTACTCCGACAATATGGGTACGAGATCAGGCGGGGCGGTTCGCTGTCCTTTGGTGAAGTTCCTGATCTGGTGGGCTTACCTGGTGTCCACATCGAGGTCAAGCGCGTGGAGCGGTTGAACGTTCCGGAAGCTATGCACCAGGCTACAAGGGATAGTGAGCGTTTCCGTGATGGTGCGCCTGCTGTGTTCCATCGCCGCAGCCGTGAGCCGTGGCTTGTGACGATGCGGCTTGCGGACTGGATCAGTCTATATCAACAGCAGAAAACGGCAGAAAGCGGAAAGGAGGTAGTGAATGACACCCAATAAAGAAAAGCTGCTTGCAGCACTCTTGACCTCACGCACCAAAAAAGAAGCTGCGGCAGCGGCGGGTATTTCAGATCGAACAATGCGTTCCTATTTCGAGGATCAGGAGTTTTGTCAACGGTACCGCGAAGCGTTCGCCGGAGTGGTACAGGACGCGACCCGAAGGGCACAGCAGCTCCTAGAGCCTGCATTGTCCACCTTGCAGACGGTCATGGAGGACGAGGAGATACCGGCGCAGGCCAGAGTAAACGCGGCGAAGATCGCCCTTGATTATGCCGTGCGCCTGACCGACCAGAATGACCTTGCAGAGCGCCTTGCGGTGTTGGAGGAGATGCGGCAGTGATAACACGGGACAAGCTGGAACAGCGCATAGCGGCCCTTGAAATGGCAGAGAAGCAACGCCGGGACAGCATGACCACCACCGCAGCGGTTACGGACTACATAGCCCCGTGTTACCTGCCCCTGCACGAGGATATCAAGGCAGAAAAGCACAGGTTTTACAATCTCCCCGGCGGGCGCGGCTCCTGCAAAAGCTCCTTCGTGTCGCTGGAGATCGTGGCAGGCGTGCAAAGCGACCCCACAGGACAGAGCAACGCCATTGTATTTCGACGCACCGCAACCACCATGCGCGATAGTGTGTTTTCTCAAATCGCGTGGGCCATTGACATGCTGGGTACGTCCCACCTGTGGAAGGCCACCGTCTCGCCAATGGTATACGAGTACCGGCCAACCGGCGCACAGATCCTTTTTCGAGGTTTGGACGATGCCAGCAAGCTGAAATCCATCAAGCCCCGGCACGGTGTGTTCCGTTACGTCTGGTTCGAGGAATTTTCTGAGCTGCCCGGCCCGCGCTTTGCCCGAAATGTCCTACAATCTGTCGTGCGTGGGCAAGGCACAAGGCCGCAGATATTCCGCAGCTTCAACCCGCCGATCAGCTTGAGCAACTGGGCCAATCAGTTCGTTGCGGAGCCAGACGGGCAGGCGCTCACATTCCACACCGATTTTACCATGATCCCTGCTGACTGGCTGGGCGAAGCTTTCATACTGGAGGCCGAGCGTCTGAAAGCCGTGAACGAGCGGGCGTATCAGCACGAGTATCTGGGTATTGCCACCGGCACCGGCGCAGAGGTTTTCCCCACGTTAGAGCTACGGGAGATCACACGGGAGGAAATCCAGCAGATGCAATACTTTTTTGCCGGTCTGGACTTTGGCTTTGCCAGTGATCCAGCCTGCTTCATCCTTTGCAGCTATGACCGCAAACACGAGACGATCTATCTTTTGAAAGAGATTTTCAAGCGCGGGATGTCCAACAGGCAGTTGGCAGAGGAGATCAAGCCCCTGCTGGGGTCTGCATCAATCGAAGTGTATTGCGACAGCGCGGAGCCAAAGTCCATCATGGACTTGAGGGACTGCGGCTTGAATTGGGCAAGAGCCTGCCACAAGGCCCCGGGGTGCGTCGAGTATCGAATCAAATGGTTGCAGCATCGGCGCATTGTGATCGATCCCACACGGACACCCAATGCGGCGCGGGAATTTGCAAACTACGAATACGAAAAGGACAAGGACGGGAACATTCTAAGCCGCCTGCCAGACCGCGACAACCACAGTATCGACGCGCTGGCTTACGCACTGAACCGAGAAATCTACACACGAGGCCAGACGGCCTAAAGGAAGGAGCCGACATGGGCTATTTGAAAATCCATTGCCAACAGTGTGGTGGTATGTGGGACGTATATAGCCGTGATAACTGGAAAGCAGACACGGCGCGTCAATGTCCCCACTGCTTTATGAGCATTGATACCCAGACGTGGGAGAAGCAGATTATCCCGGCGTTTGCGTCGATGGACGATGCGAACCGGGAACTCGAGAAGGATCACAGCGGTTATCATACACCGCTGTTTGACGTGAGCTATACGGCGGGAAAGACCGCAGAGAGGTAAAAACTATGACCAATACTGAACGATATTTCAATTCCATTTGCAGCTTTAGAAAGGATTTACAGGCGCTGAACGACCGATACCGGCCCGAATATAAAAGGCTGGAGTGTTTCAAGGATTCCGCCTCATACACGGATAGCAAGCGGCTGCTGGACGACCGCCGGGGCAAGGAGCTTGCAGCGCTTCGATACGAGTATGACGACCGCCTCAAATCCGCGACCGATTCGATGGAACGGGCATACATGGCACGGCCTACCTCTGCGCCGACACAGGAGCAGCTTGCCATTTTGCAGGCCCTTAAAATGCGGGATCATGTGGGCCGTGACGAGTTGCGGCAGGCGGCGAACAATATGCGCGGCTGTCCAGTGGCGGAGCGCACACTTGAGGAGATCGCGCGGAAGAACGGCGTGTATCTCGGCCTCAAACAGGAACTCAGTGAAGATACCGTGCGCCAAAATATTTACTCCCTTCGCCGGAATGGCGAAAAGCTTGTTGCCCGTCTGGACGAGCCTAACAGCCGCAAGGCACACATGGACAATCGTGATTGGGATATGTTCCATTTGGATGTTGATCCGGCAAATGAAGCCGACTGCCTGCGGATTTTTGCCCTGTGCGACGATCCCGCCCAGCTTGCAGCGGCAGTAAATGAGACAATGGATTGAGGAGGATTTTCAACATGGACAATACCTTTGAACAGCGCCTTACCGCGCTCTACGACACCGCAAAAAAGCAGAAGGATTCGGCTCTGGCACAGCTCCAGAAGGCCAAGAAAGCCAGCAAGGCGATGGAGGACAAGGCCGCAGCAGAAGCCGCCTGCACGGCGGCAGAGCGGGCCTATTCCGCCGCTGTCGCCAATGCAGACGCTATCCTCAACGCTGGCCGTGCGGCCCTTCGGGCTGAGGTGAAAGCGGATATCCACAAGCGGTCACTGGCAAATCCTGACGACGTGGTTCCTGCCGCTATCACGCTGCTGGACAGCGATGTTCTGGTCGCTGATGACTTGATGGCACTGGCCGACCGTTTCGCAACTAATTTTACCATGCTGAGGCTTATTTTGCCCCGTGCCCGTCAGGCCATGTGTACGGCCAACACGACCCGTGACTACAACGAAAGGGACGCGCTGGATCAGGTCATCGACAGGTGCTTGGGCTACCTGAACGCTGATCTGATCGCCTTTGACCGCCTGGATGCAGAACTGGCCGGTGAGCAGATGGACTAATCTCGCCAATTTTGGCGACATTGTCCAATCACAAAACATAACACCAGCCGATTCAAAGTAGGCTGGCAGAAAGGATTTACAAATGAGAGAACTTACTTACGAAAGCGGCATGCAGAGCTACACCGTCAACGGTGTTGAAAACGCATTTACCGCGAATCTCACAGAGGGCAGCTTTATTGAGCGTCTGTGCAATGCAGTAGCAGAGCTGCAAAAGATGCACGAATCACTGAATGTCCGGGAGGACGCCGGTGTTTCTGACATGCTTACCATGATCTCGGACTATGACAAAAATGTACGTGCAACCATTGACGGTGTTTTTGGCATTGGTACATCCGAGAAGGTCTTTGGTGCTCAGTCTACGTTTGCATTTGGCGCACATTCGCCCGTTTGGCTGAACTTTCTGGTCTCTGTTATGGAAGAAGCTGACCACCAGTTTTCCGAAGAGACCAAGACGGTGAATCCCAAGCTGAAAAAGTTCATCAATAAATATGCCAAATGACAGCCGCCATGCAGAATGACTTGCTGCCAAAAACGGTTGATATCTGTGGGAGAGAATACCCGATCCGCTCAGATTACCGAGTGATCCTCGACATTTGCAGGGTGTTGGATGATGCGGATTACAACCAATATGACAAAGCTCTTGCTGTATTGGTTGCCTTTTATCCCGATATCTCTGATATTCCACAAGAGCACTACAAGGAAGCCCTGGAATGGTGCATGTGGTTTATTCGATGTGGTGACGAGGAGCCTGACGGGAAAACACCGCGGCTAATCGACTGGAATCAGGATATTAGATACATCGTCTCACCAATCAACAGGGTAGCCGGAATGGAAGTGCGGGATGTGGAATATATGCACTGGTGGACATTTATCGGCTACTTTTCCGAAATCGGTGACTGCCTCTTTGCTCAGATCGTAAATGTCCGGCAGAAGCTTGCAGCCGGCAAGACGCTGAACAAGGACGAGCGGGAGTTTTACCGGAAAAACAGAAAGCTCGTTGATCTGAAGCAGCGGTATACAACACAGGAAAATGACCTGATCCGCGAATGGGTATAGAAAAGCCGCCCCATAATGGGGCGGCTGGGCCAAAATGGTTGCTCAATTTGCGTAGAGACGAAACGCCTTATTGGTTCCATCCTTTGCAACAGACAGATAATAATCGGTTGAATCAGAAGGTACATTGTATACGAAGACACCGCTCTTTACAATATTCGGCGAAAGCGTTGTGTAAGCAAATGTCTCGTCATAATACCACAGCGCGTCTGTATAGCAATTGTAAGACCGCCCCTGATTGTCAACCAGAGGAATATCATTTGATATGTCGATGGGGTCTTTGGTGATATTTTCAATCTCAACAGAAAATACAACGTACTTCGTCCCGCTTTGAGCGACATCGGGATCGAGATATTCGGTAGTCAGTTCCTGTACTTCCTTGCAACCGGTGACACAAATGTTTATCGTGGCAAGTTCAATGGTTTCGCCGGGATGGACATCACTCCAAATCATGGATTCTTCCGCCGGTTCGGTTGTGTTGTCAAAATCGGAAAAGTTGCCAGCAAACGAGAAAAGACCACCGGTCAAAGCGTTATAGACCTCGGTCTGGTCTTTGTCAATGACCCAATTGCCGTCAACAAGGGACAGGGAAATGTCAACTTCCTGCTCGACGTCACCATAGTCATCACTGTTCAGCTTTTCCATAAAGAGCTTGTTCATCATTTCGGTCTGTTCGGCGTCACTCATTTCGCCGCCGGAAAAAGCAGATGACAATATCTCAGAAAAAGCATCGGCCATCGTATCGGACAAGATAGAAGAAATGTCCTTATTGGATATCTTGGCTTTTACAACGGCGGTCTCATCCTGTTCGTCCGAACTGATAATTTTATAAGAGACACCGCTAAAAATGGCCTTTACGATTTCGGCGTCTGATTCGCTCTGAGCCGATTCCACAAACCCATTACCCCAGTAGTTTGCGGCTTTTTCGCTGTCAGCCGCTTTTACAGCATCGATTGCGCTTTCAACGACCGACTGTGCTGATGGGCGGCTACCTCCTGCACATCCGGTTATTACAAAGAGTGCAACCAAAATCATGCAAACACATACAAACCTTTTCATAAAAATCTCCTCTCTCGCTTTGCGTTTTTTAAGTATATCGCACAAATCAACAAAAATCAAGGTGGTGATTATATGACATCCGATGGTTCCATTGTATTTGAAGCCAGCATCAACGACAAAAATGCGCAAACAAAGTTGAATCAACTCAAGGACAAAATCCAGCGACTGCAAAATTCGCTTGAAAAGAGTACGGGCGAACAGAGCAACATCAAAAAGAAGCTGGATTCCGCCAAAGCGGCAGCGCAGGAAACAGAGAAGGAGATCAAGCGCATTATGGAAGCGCTTCAGGCGGAGCTGGCACTCAACGAAGATATTGCCAGTGGCAAGGTATCTCTGTCCGATGAAGAACTCCAAAGAGCTGCGGAACGGCAAGACGCGCTTGTTGCCAAACTAAAGGAACAGCAGGTACTGCTAAAAAAGCAGGATAGCACGGTGCAAAGTCTTGGTAGGCAGTACGACCGTGTTACAGAAAAAATCGAAAGCCAGACGCAGGAGCTGAACCGCACAAAAGAGGAGGCGGCTGAGTACGCCCGCCAAGTCATCGAGGCCAGCAAGAGCCAAAATGTCATGACTGACATGGCAAAAAAAGCGTCTGCGGCTATGGAGAAATTAGGGGTACGTATCAAGGCACTCGCCAAAAGTGCGCTGATTTTCTCTGTTATTGCCGCAGCGTTGCGGGCGCTTAAAGACATCATGGGGCAAGCGATCAGCCAAAGTAAGGAAGCTGCCGCGTCTATTGCAAAACTCAAAGGTGCGCTTTTGTCACTTGCACAGCCTATTATTGAGGTGCTTTTGCCTGTGTTTACTGCATTGGTAAACATTTTAGCAAAGATCGTAACGGCGGTTGCAAAGTTTATTTCGTTGCTGTTTGGAAAATCTTTTTCTCAGACCAAGCAGAACGCCAAAGCACTGAATACGCAAAACAAGGCCTTAAATTCGCAGAAAGAGGCAATCGAGGGAGTGGGCGAAGCAGCGGAAAAAGCTTCCGGCAGCTTGGCGGACTTCGACGAGCTGACCACGATTTCAAATTCCGACAACAAGTTGTCCGGCGGCGGAGCTGGTGACCTGGGCATTGACACCAGCGAAGGTATCGCGCCTGACTTCTCCGATCTTGACGCTGATGTTTCCATTTTTGATAACCTCGTCAAGCGGCTGCAAAAGATATGGCAGGACATCAAGAACATCTTCAAGGATCTAAAAGACATTGTCGTAAACTTCTTTACTGGCAATTGGGGCGATATGCTGGAATCTATCAACAATCTTTTCTGGCACATCCAAGACCTGATTTCTGATATCTTACTGTTTGTAAGCGAAGGATTTGGCGATATTATCGACTGGATCATTCAAAAATTCAATCTTGCGGGTACGCCAATTGGGCAGGCGTTAGAGGGGATCAAAGGCATTGTGCAGGGAGCCATTGAGTTCGTTGTAAATTTCCTCAACCTTAACCTCGACGGCGTATTGAACTCTGTCACTAAATTCATGACAGGCCTGCAAAACCTGCTATATGGCATCATCAATTTTGTGCAAAGCGGCGTCAACAGTCTACTTACATGGCTGAACAACGTGACGGGCGGCCAACTCAGTGGGTTCATTGAATTTGTCAAGTCGGTGTTTAACGGGTGCTTTTCGTTCATTAAAGAGGTGGCGGGCGCTGCATTTGCCGGATTGAAAGACATGTTGAACGGCATCATTACCTTGCTGAACGGGCTATTCTCCGCCAACTGGAAGCAGGCGTGGCAGGGCCTTATGCAGTTCGTGAAAGGCATTGCAACTACGATTGCAGGTGTGTTTGGCAGCGCATTGAATGTCATTATCCGGGCGCTGAACTGGATGATCCGCCAGATCAACAGAATCAGTATCACTGTGCCTGACTGGGTTCCGGGAATTGGCGGGCGAACCATTGGCTTTAACATACCAGCGATTTCTGAGGTTACGATTCCGCGTTTGGCGCAAGGTGCTGTTATTCCGCCCAATCGTGAGTTCCTCGCAGTGCTGGGCGACCAAACCAGCGGGACGAACGTAGAAGCACCCTTGAGTACTATCCAGCAGGCGGCGGTACAAGCGTTTGCGGAGATGGGGCCGGAATTTGCACAGGCCATTGTGACGGCGTTGGCGGCTGCTGGACTGTTCGGAGATATCCGAGATATCCGCAGCAGCGCACAGGTGACAGCGCGAAAAGACTTCACGTTGGGCAAGCCCAGCAGCGCGGCAGGCCGGTGGGTCAGCCAGAGTATGGAAGCTTACGAGGCAGTAAGGGGGTGAAGACATGACGAACATTTTTGAAATCCTCAAAGACCGGTTGCTCGATGACATGGTCGATGCAGCTCGTGAGGCCTATATCGAGGACGAAGAAGAGGACGAATGACAAAGCCGGGACTGCACGGAATTGTGCAGTCCCGGTCTCTTAGCTGTGCTGTGGGCTATCAAATATACAAGTGGAGGACAGCCCAGCTTTGGACAGTCCCCCACCAGCGAAAAATCGCTGCTGAATTTCCGGCGGTGAGATGGTTGTGACGTTACCCTTCTCCTTGCCCCTCAGAAGCCGCAGGAGCGCCGTTGTCCCGTTCCATAGTCTCGGGTGATTGCCCGGTTGATGAAGCCGTTCACGCTCTCGCTACGGGCTTCTGCGTGGGCTTGCATGGCAAAGCGTTTTCTGTGTTATTTCTGCTTAAGGGCTTTCTTTTGTTCGCTTTCTATTTGCTTGACACTCTTTTCCGGTGTCGGAAGATCTTCTGGCATTGTTCCTCCGAGTTCTTCTATTGTCTTGCGAACCTTTTGGCCGACTGCGTAATGCGTCTGATTTGCAGCGCGCTTCCCCCGAACTTTATCTCTCCGCAGCTTTTCTTCTGTCTGTGTGGCACGGAAAAGATTTGCGGCAAGCTCCGTGCTACCCATGTGGTCAAGAATGTCCTGTCCCTTTTTCAGCCCTTTGCGCTGCCGAATATCGGCGGCCTTCAGGCCGTTATACAAGCCCATGTAGCCATAGTTCTGAAAAATTGCATAGTCGATAGGCTCAATAACACCAGCGTCATGAGCTGCATCGGCAAGGGCGGAGTTATGGCGTTTCATTTCGTTGCGAATAGCAAGACGCTTCTGATCCTCGGAAAGTTGTTCATAGTCCTCTACAAGCTCCTGCTGCCGGGTCTTTACCGCAAAGTAGGTTTGTCCAAGTGCTATGATTTCCTTGCTCGGATCGCCATTCATGACAATGAGATAACAGGCGTACCGTGAAAGTGCATAATCTTCGACCCGCCTTTTTGCACTTTTTCCTAAATTTATCATATTGGTGGTTTCACCAAAATGATCCTCAATATCATTTCCGCTGTTTTGGCACGCCTCCATCGCTTTGAAAATAGCATTTTGGAAATTACGCCAATCGGCATATTGTAGCACTTTGCTCAATTCACGAGCATACCAAAACTCCTGTCCATCGTCTGTATAATGCTTGATGGATTCAAATGTTTGCTCACTGTAGGTCACCATTTCTTCGTTTTTGGCTTCATCGTCAAAATGGTAGAACATATTATACCTCTTTCTTCATGCTTTGCAGATGTTCTTATTCGTTGTTCTCGTGAGAACTCTGTAGACGCTGATACCTGGGAATCTCTGTCAGTTCCTGTACACGCTCTACAGCCTTTTCCTGGCCTTCTTCTGTAAGCATATCCATAAGACTTCCCAATTGTTTCTTATAACCCGAAATGTATTTATGTGCGTTATCGATACCCTGAATCAAAATATCTTTGTACCGCCGAAGTTCCTCTTGCGTGATTGTATCGTTATCTAATTTCTTTTGGAGTTCGGCAAATTCGGCATCTGGGGTGACGTTGACGGTGATTGATTTGTGCTTTGATGGCGCACAGTCAGGGTATCTTGCCAACCTATTCCCCAATAGGTACGCTGGGGTTGTTCCGAAATACTCTGATATTTGGATCAGTGTGCCTGCACTTGGACTAAGACCTCTTGATTTCCATGAAGCCATTGTAGATTGACTGATTCCTAAGTCCTTCCGTACCATTGCAGGCGTTACGTTCATCTCTTCACAAAGTTCAGCAAAAATATCATAAAACACAAAATCACCACCGCAAAATTGTAAGAAACGACAAAACACGTCGGAGTATCGACTTATCGATTGACAACATCGAGTTATCGATATATAATTGCATCGACAAGTCGTTACACACATCATACCACACACTATAAGGAGGTGCAAGAGAAAAGTGAAAATCAGTGTCAAGAAGATTGTGGCAGCTATGGCAGACAAGGGGATTGATTCCTACAAGGCGCTTGCTGCTGCGGCCGGCGTATCTGTGAACACAGTATCCCGGTTGTGCAATGGTGGCAGCGCAAAGGTTCCGACCCTGCGGGCGCTTGCTGCGGCATTGAACGTCAGTGTGACGGACATCATTGAAAAGGAGGACTGAGACAATAATGGCTAGACCCAAAAGAGCCACTTGGTGGAAAATGCTGTATCATCAGCGGGCAGCCATCGAATCAATTCCAAATGAAGAGGTTGGCTCCGGTCTCAAAGCTGCGTTTCGATACTTCGACGGGGAAGAAATTAACCCTGGTGATCTATCTTCGCAAGCATTTACCGTTTTCTGCGTAATGAGGCCTTGCATCGACGAATCTATGCGAAACTACGAAGAATCCGTTATAAACGGGAAGCGAGGTGCTAATGAGCGGTGGGGACAATGATAGCCCCTCTATAGAGGGGCTATAGGGGGGCTATAGGGGGCTTAGAGAAGTAGACGAAGAAGGAGATGGAGATGATGAAGAAGATATATAAGGGTGTGTGTTCACACGCGCTCATATATAAGGGAGTGGCGACACGCCGACACCCACCTTCCGGAAAGGAGTGATTTTTCTGTTATTCGATTTTGACAAATTTGCCAATATCACCGCAAGAGTTTTTCCAGACGATGTGGGATACAGTCTTGAGGATGCGCTAAGCGTGTTCAGGTACTACTTTGAGAGGTACGAGGAGCACACCGGGCACCCGCACCCACCCATCCGGGCCGACCAGATCGTGCGGATCATCCGGGCAATGCCGTGGCTCTGCGAAACGAGCAAGTGCGGCTCCTGCGTAGAACTTGAACCGTTTTGCTACCCACCTCTGATCGACAAGCATTTTGCGACCAAGTACCGGCATTGCGATTTCAACATCAACCATTTTTTCAGCGGTAAAATCCGCGAATTGAGATTCTACGAGGAACTATATTGAAAGGAGATATACCATGCCCTATTATCACACCTGCTCCATCTGCGGAGCAACACTTGACCCCGGCGAGAAATGCGACTGCTATCCGCCTGAAGCGCTAATGGCCGATGTTCTGAGGTTGACGCCAGATGAACGGCGGATGCTGCTGGAATATATAGATACGATGATTGCACAAAGAAAAGCCCCCTGTGTCACCGCCGACCAAAGCACGACACAGAGAGCCTGACCACCACCCAACACAGGGAGGTTGGTATGCTTATTGTACCAGCCTCCCGCCGATAAAACAAGGAGGAAATATGAGTTATTCGTCTGAGGTTGCCGTGCAGAAGGAAATACCGCACAGCATGATGCAGGATGATATCGAGACTTTGCGTAAACGGATTCTTGAAATGCTTGATCGGTTATCCGACGCAGATTGCGCCGAGGTCTATGCAACGCTGAAAGAAAGAGGTGTGCTATGAATAGAGCTTTACGGCAAGAAGTTCGCCGCCTTATTATAGATATGACCGACGAGCAATGCCAAGTTGCCTTAGAAGCATTCAAAATATCCGTGGAGGATAATACAAAAACACCAGAAGAATGTTGTGCTCTTGCGTATAAGCGTTTGAATCGAAGGGAGGCACTATCATGAAAGCAAAAGCACCCAACAGGTCTACCGGCCACATCGACGAAAACGATAGATACTATCCCTGTGTACCCACGCCGTTTGGTATGATTCCCCTGGTCGGCGTGACCATGACCACCGAGCGGGAACGTGAGCTTTTCGGAAAGGAGGTGCAGACCAATGAGCGCGACCGAGACGCTGTTCCGTGCGCATGACTATCCGGACATATCCACCAGCAAAACCCCAGCCAGAACGCGCCACAGGCCGCACAGGATGCCGAGAGCCGGACGCAGAACGGTGACGCCCGCCCACGAGGCTGCACCAGGCGTCTGCCCATATAGCCCCAGCTGCTTTACCTGCCCGCTGCCAGACTGCAGACAACCGGCAAACGTTTGCCTGAGTGTAAACAGGTTGGCGCTGGAATGGCTGTAGACACTGCACAACACCAGATTGCAACACAGAAAGACCGTCCTTCCGGGGACGGCCTTTCTGTGTTGGGCGGCTATCGCCTGGATGTGCCGGAATCAGCTGGGGAGGCGGAATGTCACAAAGGAACAGCGAGATTATTTAATCAAAGAAGAGCATGACGCCCTCTTGAAAACGCACGGAATCCTTGACGGATTCCACGAAAATCAATATTTGAAAACAGGCCTTGGCGAAAATCGCCAAGGAGCTTCGGACAAAAAGACATTTCAGGCGCGGAAGGTGATTGCTAAGGAACGAGGAATTACCGAAAGCGCGGTTAGAGAATCTGTCGAGTTTGGGCGCGGGCTTGATGCGGCAGAGAAGATTGCCCCTGGTTTTCGGGGGGCGGTGTTGTCTGGAGCGTTAAAAGCTCCAAAGATGGTAATCCGGTCGATTCGGAACATCCCAGAAGCCAAGATTCCCGCCGCCGTCGAAGCCATCAAATCCGGCGACATTGGCACGGCAAAGGAGATCATCCAGCAGAGCAAACCGGAACCGCGGCATAAAAGCAATCCTCCGCCCTTTAAAGTGCTACTATTGCTATATCGACAAAATCTTTCTTTCGTGTTATAATGAACTATAAACACTGCAAGGGAGATTTTATGGAAATGGGCGCAAAAAAGGAACTAAAGAGCCCCGACGAACTGGTTGAAATACTTAAAGGCAAGGGCGTAGCATTTTCTCACAGTATGGACGAGCAGGCTGCCATTAACTACCTTAAGAAAAACAACAACTATTATAAGCTTACCGCGTATCGCAAAAATTTCCCCAAAGACGAAAATGGAAAATATGTAAATCTGGACTTTGCATATTTAGTAGACCTTGCCATAATTGATATGCTTTTCCGAAGACTGATTCTGGGAATGGCTCTCGACATAGAGCATTTTGAAAAAGTAAAGCTTCTTAATGCCCTGAAGAACAAAAATGACGATGGTTACAGGATACTCCGTAGCTATTTGGTAAGTCTGGAGACTGGCGGCCCTGCGAACGACAAAGAGCGGAATAAGCTTCTTAGCGAAATCGAAAATAATAGGAGTAGCATCTATTGCCGGGATATGTTATCCCACATTCCAGCTGGTCAGGAGTATCCCGTTTGGGTTTTCCTTGAAGTGATTACGTTTGGCCGCTTTTTGTCGTTTTTGAAGTTCTGTGCGGATTATTTTGATGATGATAGCCTTAAAGATGATTATTACATGATGAAGAAGGTCAAGTCACTCCGAAATGCCGCTGGGCACAGTAACTGTGTTCTTAATGATTTGGCTTTGCGTAATCGTGAGGACACCATTGACATAAATGACAGAGTCGCAAAGCGTTTTTGCAGAATTGTTCCAAGTTCTGAGTATGAAAGCGATCATAAAGGGCCTAACGAAATACAGAATGACCGACTAAAAGAACTAGTCACATTGTTTTCTATGCACTCGAAGATTCTACCAGCTCCTACAATGAAAGTGCACTGGCGCGAGGAACTTGAAGCTTTTCTTGAGCGAGCTCTTAGACATTTTGACGAGTATTATAAGGCGAATATTCCCCTTTCCAATACGTTCCAAATTATTTTAAAAATGGTTCAAGGTTGGTATTGACATTTTTGCGAGATTCGCATATAATACCTGCACAAGGATAAAAACGTTGAATCGTTTTTGGAGCACCGCTTGCGGTGCTTTTTTTCTATCTATAAAGGATTATGGCGCGATATGCCCTGTGGCTTTGTGTTGCCGCAGGACATATACCGAAAACTGTTAGAGGCTGAAAGCGTACCTGTAGCACACGAGAAATGTAAGTGCACAATAATCACCCGGACCGAACAAAATTACGGCAGAGTCCCGTTGGCGGGACTCTGCCGTTCG
>OLSN01001380.1_pt1 | contig 21290 bp, 19 predicted proteins | sample 1672411 | NCBI WGS metagenome assembly OLSN01 (sample SAMEA3136683, study PRJEB25190) | human gut metagenome | biome: human gut; feature: human-associated habitat; material: faeces | place: Austria | collected 2013 | reverse complement strand
GGCCGACGGCGGCAACCGTAAATTCATCCTGGTAGAAATGATGGACTACGCCGACAACATTACCGCCGAGCGTGTCAAGCGTGTGATTGACGGCTATGGAGAGGGTAAAAAAGCCGTGAAGGGTACCGGCGGCAATTTCAGTTACTACGAGCTAGGACCAGTTCTTTTGATGCCGGATGGAAACCTCAACGAGGAAGTGGGCTTGCAGAAGATTCGGGAATACGTCTACTATATGGAGACCAAAGAGTCTCTATCTGCTGAGCAGCCCGTGGACGAGCCCTATTTCATGGGTTTGTGCCGCAACACTGCCTATTACTTTTATTATAAGCGGGAAAGCGTCACCACACTGGATCATGCCTTTTTAGCTACCATCCAGACCAAAGCCGAGGGCTACACCATCTACGCTGACCTGTGCGCTATCCCACAGGAGACGCTGCGCAAGCACAATATCACCTTCAAGAAAATTCCACGGGATATTGCCCGGCTGTAAAGGAGCGTGAAGAAATGGAACTGAAATCGTATCAGAAAGAAGTCATTGCCGATCTTGCGCGCTATCTGGAGCTGGTGGTGGAGCTGCAAAGCCCGGCAAAGGCGTATCAAGCCCTCTGGAACGAAAAGAATGTTCTGGTGGGTTTTGGCGGTATGCCCAACTATGTGGATGTTCTCCCCGGCGTGCCTCATGTGTGCGCCAAGGTGCCTACCGGCGGCGGCAAGACCTACATCGCCGCCAGTTCTTTGCGCACGATTTTTGATGCCATGCCTCAGCGCCGGGCCAAGGCTGTGGTGTGGCTGGTGCCCTCCGAAGCCATTCTGACCCAGACCCGCAAGGCGCTTGAAAACCCGGACCATCCCTACCGGCAGCGGCTGGATGTGGATTTTGGCGGGCGGGTACAGGTGTACTCCAAAGAGCAGGCGCTCATGGGGCAGAATTTCACCCCTTCTGTCGTCACAGAACAGCTCTCCCTGTTTGTCTTCAGCTATGATTCCTTCCGCACCAGCAAAAAGGAAGGGCGCAAAGCTTACCAGGAAAACGGTTACCTGGCTGACTTTTCTAAGTGGATGGACGACCCATCGGTTTTGCTGGCCGACACCGATGAGACGGCGCTGATCCAGGTGATCCGCTATCTGAATCCGGTGGTCATCGTGGACGAAAGCCATCATGCCACCTCGGATTTGAGCGTGGAAATGCTGAAAAATTTCAACCCCAGCTTTGTGTTTGACCTGACCGCCACGCCCAAAAAGAAAAGCAACATCATCGCCTTTGTGGACGCTGCACGGCTGAAAAAGGCCAACATGGTCAAGCTGCCGGTCATCGTCTATAACCGCCGGTCCCAGGTGGATGTATATGGGGATGCCATCGCCATCCGTGCCAAGCTGGAGGCTCAGGCCAAACGCGAACAGGAAACCAGCGGACGCTATATCCGCCCTATCGTCTTGTTCCAGGCGCAGCCCCGCAACAATGCAGACAGTACCACATATGAGAAAATCAAGAAAACACTGGTGGACGGCGGGATTCCCGAGCGTGAAATCGCTATCAAAACAGGCGATAGGGACGAGCTGAAAAGCGTGGATTTGCTGTCCCCAGACTGTCCCATTCGGTACATCATCACTGTCAACGCGCTGAAAGAAGGCTGGGACTGTCCCTTTGCCTATGTGCTGGCCACGGTGGCAAACCGCACTTCTGCGGTGGATGTAGAGCAGATTTTGGGGCGTGTACTTCGCCTGCCCTACACGCAGAAAAATCGTAGTGAAGTGCTGAACCTCTCCTATGTCATTACCTCCTCCGCCGATTTTCACCAGACGCTAGAAAAGGTGGTGGCCGGGCTGAACAGCGCCGGTTTCAGCAGCCGTGATTACCGGGCGCAGGATGTGGAGGCCCCAGCGGCTGTCTCTGCCCCGGAATCGGAGCAACTTTCCCTGACGCAGCTTTCTGTTGATGAACCGGAACTCCCAGAGGTAGACGGTACAGATTTGAAGGCGCGCTTTGAAGCGGCTACGCTAGAGGCGGAGCAATCCGTGCAGGATGGAACCATGCAGTCAGATCCCATGCTGTCACAGGCCCTGCAACAGAACAAAACCTATGAAGATGAGATCAACCAGGCCGACAATACCGCTTTGAGCCAGACTCCTTTAGAGGTGCGTGACAAGATGAATCAGTTCCGCATAAACGAGGAATTTGCAGACGAAGCTGCTGCCTTGCGCTTCCCCCAGTTTATGCTGGAGACCGGCCCCAGCCTGTTTTCGGAAGCCTATGAACCCCTGCAACTGGAGCATTTGGAGGGCGGGTTCTCGCTGAGGGACAAGGACGCCCGCGTGGATTTCACCACAGTCAACGCAGAGATGGCTCGGGTGGACGTAGACGACAACAAAGACAGCACCGCAAAGGCATGGAGGCTGTCTGGTGGAGACAGCGCCTTCTTCCGGGAATGGTTTAACACCCAGCCCTCGGAAAAACGGCTCTCGCTGTGTAAGGGTATTATCAAGCAAAAGCTGTCCAAGATGAACTGCGTCAATGACCGGGAACTGGATGAGTACATTGACCGGGTGATCGGCACCATGAGCGAAGATCAGCTCTCCGAGTTGGAGCAGTCACCTTACCCCTATGTCGTGAAGATACAGGGGAAGGTAAAGGATTTGATTGCCCAACACCGCTCCAACGTGTTTGATACCTGGCTGGAACAGGACAAGATATCCTGCCTGCCTAACTATGCACTACCTGCGGTGATCTCCCCAACGGCATTTACCTCGATGGTGCCGAAATCGCTCTATACTGCCGAAGAAGATATGAACGAGTACGAGTTCAAGGTAGTGTGGGCACTGTCGGAGCTGGGCAATGTAAAGTGGTGGCACCGAAATATCTCCAGACTGGGCTTCCAGATTAACGGTCCCGTTCATGCTTACCCGGACATCATCGTGATGCTCCACAGTGGGAAGATCCTGATGGTGGAGACAAAGGGCGACCACCTAGACAACGATGAATCCAAGGAAAAAGCCAAAATCGGCGACCAGTGGGCGAAGCTGGCCGGAAAACAGTATAAGTATTACATGGTGTTTGAGACCAAGCAGCCGGACTATCCAGGAGCGTATTCTATGGAGCGGTTTATGGAGATTGTGAAGGGATTGTAACACATTCAGACCGCGGTGAGGACAAACTATGGATTTTATAAAACTTCCAGAAAATTCCGAAAAACTTCTGCTAGAACTTATTCAAGCCGACAATCCAGTCCAAATGCTAGGTGTTCGTTTTGAACAGGCATCTCAGCGAGACGATGATGAATTGCGCGGTATGCTTAGAGAACTGCGCGAAAGAGGATATATCAATGTGCAGTGGGCAGATAATGTACCCTATTACCTTACGCTAACTAATTCTGCCAGGACTTATAGGGAACAGCTTGCTGAATACGAAGCTCAGAAAACAGCACATTTTTCGCAAAAAAAGAAGGTGAGCCCGATTATTTTCATAAGTCATCGTTCAACGGATAAAGCAATTGCTGATATGCTACTTGATTTTTTCTCAGGTACAGGAATACCGCGCGAAACTGTGTTTTGTTCCTCATTACCTGGCAATGACATAAATGAAAAGATTTCTGGAGAAGTAAAAACTGCCTTGAAAAAAAGTGTAGTCAACATTGCTATTCTTTCAACTGACTACTACCAAAGTGCCTACTGCTTGAATGAAGCAGGTATTCTGTGGTATCAGGATGATGTGCCGGTAATTCCAATTGCGTTGCCAGAAATCAATTCGAGCAATATGTATGGTTTCTTAAGTAATGAGTATAAATTGCGCAGATTGGATTCCGATACGGACATTCCTTACATTTACGATGTTGTAAGCGAAGCGGTTTCTGCGCCACGTACAAAAGTCGGAATTATTACACATGAAAGCGCTAAACTCAAAGGGAGATATGCCGATTTTCTAAAGACAAGGGAATCGCAAACATTTGAACCTTCCGTTATGTTATCTTCTGATCGTTTGGAAATTACAACTGATGATGAACGGATTGTGCTGTATTACATAATCCGAAATAACGTTCGTAAGGTTTCTAAAGATATGGTTAGAACTTGGCTATATACTGACGAGATTTTCGAAGTTAATATCGACAATGCCTTTGATTTGCTATCCTCCGTTGGTGGCGGTTCCGTGGTTGATGATACGCTGGAATTGGGGATTGATTTATTTCGAAAATACTCCGCAAACGCACAGTCTCTGCTCACTGGATTGAAGGAGTATGTAGACAAGCATAGAAAATTAGCCTCTGATATGTTTATGAAACTATGGAACGCCAATACATTGGACTCAGTAACGCTTTTATTTATTTGCTACATTGTTGATGAAAGAATCGAGTCTTTTGGCGATCGTTGGATGGCGGAAGGACAGATTAGAAATATTCAGCAATGGGAGATCAAGCATTCACTTGACTCTACTCTTTCAAGCAACTATGGGACTTCTCTACAGTTTTTAATTCAAAATAACCTCGTTCATGAAAGCAGTTGGACAAGTTATGGGAATCCACGGGAATATTCTCTGTATCCATCAATACGAAACTTGCTTTTTAACTGTCCAAAAGGAATACAAGAGGCGCTCCAAGCAATCAAAGATAAACATTATCAAGAGTTGCCATTTTGATCTTATTACCAAAATGCCGCGCACCGGTTCGAAAACTGGTGCACGGCATTTGCTTCTACATTTGCCCACTATTATACCATGTGAAAATGCTTTAGTGCATCCATAATCGCCGCTTCCTTTTCCGGCGGACACTGCGGCACTTTAGCATCTTCCTTCTTTGACAGGTTATAGTTCTGTCCCACATCCAACCCGCACTTCCGCTTGACCTGGGAGATATACAGGCTGGACACCTTCAAACCATACTTCTCCAGCACATATGCCTTAATCTCATCATAGGTAGCCTTGCTCTCCGCCGCTGTCAAATCCAGCTCGTCCAGATTCAGCTCTACTTCGATATGTTGCTTTGTATTAAGTTTGGACAAAAGTACTACCGTCTCCACATGTTCCGTGTGGGGGAACATATCCACAGGCTGGATTTTTAATGCTTTCCATCCGCGGCGGGTCAAGTGGGTCAAATCACGGGCAAGAGTTTCGGGGTTGCAGCTGACGTAAACCACGCGTTTGGGTTTCATGGCAGCCACTGCATCAATGCAGGCGGGGGTGCTGCCCTCCCGCGGGGGATCCAGGAATACAACATCGGGGTGCGGCAAGCCAGAGTTGGGCTGTGCCGCAGCGCGCATCCAATCGGTTGCATCGGCACAGATGAACCGCGCGTTGTTGATCTTATTGGCTGCGGCGTTGGCGCAGGCATTGCGCACCGCGTCCGGGTTGCGCTCCACGCCAATGACCTGCTTTGCCCTGCCCGCCGCGCACAGGCCGATGGTGCCAATGCCGCAGTAGGCATCGATCACTGTTTCTTTGCCGGTCAGGGCAGCGAACTCAATGGCCTTGGCGTACAGCACTTCGGTTTGTTCCGGGTTGACCTGGTAAAAGCTGCGGGGCGAAATGGCGAATTGCAGCCCGCACAGCGTATCGGTAATTTTGCCGGGGCCATACAGGGTACGCACATCGCTGCCCAGCACCGCGCTGGTGCGGCGGGGATTGCAGTTCTGCACCACGCTGGTCACCCAGGGGGCCTTTTCCCGCAGGGCTTTCACAAAATTGCGGCTGCCGGGCAGGTTTTCCTGTGCGGTCACCAGCACCACCAGCACCTGACCGCTGGTTTTACCGCGGCGCACCAGCACATGGCGCAGCAGACCGGTGCCGCGATCCTCCTCAAAAGCAGGCCAGCGGCAGGCGCGGGCGGCTTCCAGCACAGCGGCAATGGTCTGGTTAATGACGGTATCCTGCAGCAGGCAGTCCGTATACGGCAGCACGCGGTGGGTGCCTGCTGCATAAATGCCGCATGTCAGTCGTCCACGCGGCCCGGTGGCAAAGGTGGCGATGGCCTTGTTACGGTAATGCCAAGGTTCTGCCTGCCCCAGCACGGGGGATACCGGGGCAAACCGCCCCAGCAGGCGTTGTTCCAACTGCTGCTTGTGCTTGAGCTGGTCGGGATAGGGCTGGTTCAGCAGCGGGCAGCCGCCGCATTTCAATTTATAATTGGTGCAGGTTACAGGCATGGTGTTTGACCTTCTTCCCTTTCAGGGTTTTCAACATTTCTTTGGGCGTGCTATAATATAGTTTATACAGGGGGATCAGCGGTTCCGGGTATGAGCACCCCGGTGCACCAACTTTCCCCGCAGCAAAAGCTTTTTTCTCAAAACGGAGGCATAACGATTATGAACGTACTTCTTATCAACGGCAGCCCGCACGCACATGGCTGTACAGACGCTGCTTTGCAGGAGATTGCCAAGGCTTTGAACGCTGACGGTATTGAAACCACCATCTACCACATTGGCGCTGTCCCGGTGGGCGGCTGTGTGGGCTGCGGCGGCTGCGCCAAAGCCGGGCACTGCGTATTCGGCGGGCCAGTCGTTGATGTTCTGCCGCTGGTGGAAAAGGCCGACGGCATTGTGTTTGGTGCTCCGGTACATTATTCCACCGCCGCTGCCAGCATGCTGGGCTTCATGCACCGGCTGGGCTACAGTGCAGGCCGCCTGTTGGCACAAAAGCCCGCCGCTATTGTTACCAGCGCCCGCCGCGCCGGCACCACCAGCGCACTGGAAGCCCTGGAAAAGGTTCCCCAGTTCTGCCAGATGCCGCTGATCAGCTCCACCTACTGGCCGATGGTACACGGCAGCAACGCCGAACAGGCCGCCCTGGACGAAGAGGGCATGCAGATCATGCGCAACCTGGGCCACAACATGGCCTGGATCTTGAAGTGCATTGCCGCAGGCAAAGCCGCAGGGATTGAGCCGCCCAAGGCAGAAAATACCATCCGCACCAATTTCATCCGCTGATTTTGTAGTGGCAGTAGGGCGGGGTGCCCTCACCCCGCCACAGCCTCGTCCTGTTGCGTATTACAAAACTTGTGCCGAACCCCATTTATAAGGGCTTTGCCAGATATTTCACCCCGGACACGGCATACTTTCCCTTTACAAGCCAACCTTTCCCACCCGCAGCAGCCCGCAAAAGGCTGCTGCTTTTTATTCTGCCGTTTCCGGCGTGTGACCGGTGGGGTACACGTTTTGCAGCAGCGCCACGATCTGGTCATAGCTGGCAGAGCGGGATGCTGCCGATACATGCAGCGTAACGCCGCAGTCATAGTTCACTTCGGCCAGGATCATCTGGTAAGTGCCGCAGTCATACCGGACGGACTCGGTTTCTGCATCGGGGATGGTCAAATCAAAGTCATACCGTACGGTCTGGGCTTCCTCGTTCAATTCCGCGGCGGATTCTTTCAAAAAGTCCGTGTAAACATCCGATACCTGCAGCAGTACTGCCGTATAGCTCAGCTTGTTGCCAGTGGTAATGCCAATGGTATCCTCCTGCGACATGCTGGGTTCGTTCCAGATATTGGCATCATAGGTTACACTGATGCCGTTTTCGCCGTCATAGGTCTGGTAGTCCTCGCCTTCCTCTTTGGTAAAGCTGTCACCACCGTACAGGTACAGCATCACATCGTTAAAGCTGCACCCGCTCAGGGGTAGGGCCAGTATTGCGGCAGCTGCCACAGCAGCAATTATTTTTTTGTATTGTTTCACAGTTATCATCCTCATGTCATAAAAGGAAGCCGATCACAGCCGCCCCGGCGCCAAAGGCCAGGCCAGCCAGTACGTCGCTGGGGTAATGCACCCCTGTCAGCACGCGGGTCACAGCCACAACCGCTGCCAGCAGGCAGGCGGCCACGCCAAGCGGCACCCACACGGTAAACGCCGCCGCCACAATGGCTGCGGCGGAAAAGCAGTGGCGGCTGGGCATGCTTTGGCCTTTGGTATCCTTGGGGAACAGCGGCGTAAAGTTCAATGCCTCATACGGGCGCGGGCGGTTAATGGCCGCGCGCAGCAGCGTGCCCAAAACGTACACCGCCGCCGGGACCGCCAGCACGCGCCAGAACTGGCCGCTGCGCTGCCAGAGCGTAACGGCCAACACCGCGCCATACACCAGATATACTCCCAGCACGCTGATCTTTTGTGCATATCCCAGCGCCCGCAGCGCTGCTGGGCGGGCACGGAACCAATCAAAAATTGCCTGATAGCGTTGTGCCGTCATTCTTTGCCCCCTTGTGTGCTGCGTCCAAAATCTTTATAATAGAAGCATACCATCCGCACCCGCCCTTGTCAAACACAGGGCCATGCGTTTTTTCAGGAGGGAATCCCTTGTTTGGTTTTGCTAATTTTCTGCTGTTGGCGCTCTTTGCCGCAGCGGTTTTTGACCTAATTTTTGCCCTTGCCAGGGGCGGCGGGCTGCGCGGGGCGTTGCACGGCCTGTGGAACACGCCGCACCTGTTATTTGGGCAGCAGCTGGCCGAATGGCGACTGCAGCTTGGCCGTATTCTGTTTGCCGCCGGGCTGGCCGCGTATGAGATCAGCGTGGTGTTCTGCAACAGCATGGCGCGCCAGAACTGGGCGTGGGTGCAGGGCGTGATGAGCCCCGTGCTGGAATGGCTCGCGTTCCTGTGCTTTGGTGCCAAGATTTTGTTCGGCACCCGCTACACCTGGCGGGAGCTGCTGGCTGGCGGAGCGCTGTATTTCATTGCCCGTTGGGTCTATTTCAACAGCCAGAACATCTGGTGGATCGGCATTGTGGTGGCGGTGCTTGCCGCCAAGGATGTTCCCCTGCGCCGCCCGCTGCAGGTCTATTTTGCCAGCGGCTGTGCCGCCATGGCGGTGGTGCTGGCACTGCACTTTGCCGGGATCGTTGCCCCGGACCTGACCAGCGAGCGGATGGGCGCTTTGCGCGGCACTTACGGCTACGGCCACCCCAACACATTCGGCGGACTGGTGTTCGGCCTGGTATTGGCCTATGCCCTGCTGCGTGCCCAAAAGGTGCGCTGGGTGGACTGCCTGCTGGTATTTGCCGTCGGCGTGTTTTTGCTGGTGGGGCCCGCCAGCCGCAGCGCTGCGCTGTGCACGCTGGCGCTGGCCGTTGGGCTGGTGTTCTGCCGCCTGCGCACCGGGCACAGTGTACCCCGTTGGTGGCCCGGCACCTGCGCCGGTATGGTGGGGCTTACGGCGGCGGTCAGTTACCTTTTGCCGCTGCTGGTCATCAAGGTGGGACCGTGGAACAATGATATCGGCCCCGCATGGCTGGCAAAGCTGGACTCCCTGCTCACCTGCCGCATCTCGCTGACCTGGATGGCCTACCGCCTGCTGGATGTCAAAATTGCAGGGCAGGTGTTCAACTGGCCCACAGTGGATAACAGCTTTGCTTTTGCACTGTTTCAGTTTGGTCCGGTGGTCGCCGCGCTGCTGGGTATTCTGTTTGCCGCCGCCCTGTGGGGTCACGCCAAACAGGGCCGCCGGGTTGAGGTTTGCTGCCTGTTTGCCATGCTGGCTTACGCCTATATGGAAGTTCAGCCCTTCCACCTGACGACCAACCCCACCGCCCTTCTGCTGTGCGGTGCTGTTTTTGCCCAAACTTCCGCCCGGTGGCAGAAAATCGAATAGACACACCGCGGCATGGGCATACTTCCGTTATAGGAAGGAGTGTTTTCCAACATGTGCAATTCTGTTCTTTCAAAAATCTGCCTGCTGCTGGCTATCATTGGCGGGCTGAACTGGGGCTTTGTGGGCATTTGGAAGCTGGATATCATTGCCTGGCTGCTGGGCGGCCAGACAAGCTGGGCGGCCCGCACCGTGTATATTCTGGTAGCGGCGGCAGCCATCTGCCTGATCCCCGCATTGTGCAGCCCCAGTAAAAAAGAGGAAGCCTGACACTGCAAAAGCCGGTGTACCGTTTGATTCATCTTACGGTACACCGGCTCTATTTTGTCTGTCTTATTGTTTTGTCTTGCACAGGCGGTCGAATTGCGGCAGCAGCGCAACGGTCACTGTGAAAAACAAGAACCTCCACCGGGTCAAGTGGCGGTTCTTAGTTTACTAAGTTTCCTAAGCTCTTAGTCCAAAGGCCAACCGCTTACCGCAGTGCCTTTTTCTATTTTAGTGCGTCCGTTTGCCGGTGTCAAACCTGTTCCAGCTCAATGGGCACCGCCAGCTTTTTGCGGCGGTTCTTGCGGGATACCGCCAGCACCAGCCCCACGCACAAATACACCATGACCACGCTGGACCCGCCTGCCGAGAAGAACGGCAGCGTGACCCCGATGACCGGCAGCACCTGTAAATTCATGCCCAGGTTGATGATGCACTGCCAGAACAGTGCGGCAAAGATGCCCACGCACAGATAGCGGCCCAAAGCATCCGTGCTTTGCAGCGCTGCCAGCAGAATGCGCACCGAGATGCCCAGCAACAGCAGCAGAACCGTTACCGCCCCCACAAAGCCCATCGCGTTGGCCAGGTAGCTGAAGATAAAATCATTCCAGGAGTTTGGCACAAACACATGCTCGCCCAAAAGGCCGGTTCCGGTCAATCCGCCGGTTCCGATGGCCATAGCCCCCTTGTTCTGCTGGTAAGCGATATCGGCCAGAGCCGGGTTTTCGGGGTCCAGCACGGCAAAAATACGCTTGGCCTGGTAGCCTTTCAGCAGACCCGGGCGTAGTTTCAGCAACAGGGCCGCACCACCGCCCGCAGCGGCCATCCCGCCAGCCACCAGCCAGCCAGAAATACCGCCCGCAAACACCATGACCAGCCCAATGCCCAAAAATACCAGCGCCGTGCCGTCATCGCCCTGGATGTGAATGGCCAGCACCGGCAGCAGCACATGCACCGCCAGCGCCAGCAAATTGGCCGGCTTGTTCACCCGGCCGCGCACATGGTTCAGATGCAGGGCCAGGGTCAGTACAAAGCTGATTTTGGCCAGTTCCGCCGGTTGGAAAGTCATGCCGCCCACCCGGTACCAGCTGTAGTTGGAAGTACCGCCGGCATCGTATCCCACCGTTAAAAAGCCCAGGCGGACGTTGTGCAAAAGCAGGGTGGGCAGCACCATACCCCAGGCCAGCACCGCATGCAGCGGCCAGGCACGGGCCAGCGCACGGTAGTCCACCGTGGAAACGATCAGCGCCAACAGGATGCCCAGCGCGCTGGCAATAAACTGCACCGATGCTTTGTTGATGGACCCCAGCTGGTTATGCCCAATGGAAACCAGTGTTACCACGCTGAGCACCGAACACGCCGCGCACAGCGCCAGAAATATTCCGTCGATCTGCCGCAAATAGCGGCGTGTCAGCTGCAACAATGGCCTGCCACCTTTCACTTTTGTTTTTCTTGTTCCCAGTATAGCACATTGCCCTGTGCAATGGTATTGGTTCCTGCTCGTATTACCGATTATTATACCGCGTTCCTGTGCAATATGCCACGCTTTGCGGCGTTTTATGGCGCGCCACACAAAAATATTTTACAAAGCAGGCTGGATGTTGTATAATAAAGTAGTTTATGCTGACTTAGCCGCTTACTTGTAGGAGGGCCTGCTGTATGGAAGAATATATTACCCATTCGCGGGATGAAACCGTGGCCCTGGGCCGCCGTCTTGCCGCAGAGCTTGCCCCCGGCAGCCTGATTGCCTTTACCGGCGGGCTGGGCGCTGGCAAAACCGCGTTCTGCCAGGGCATCGCAGAGGGCCTTGGCTGCACGGACCCTGTTTCCAGCCCAACCTTTGCCATTGTCAACTACTACCGCGGCCCGCGGCCCTTTGCCCATTTTGATTTGTACCGCATCCATACCGAACCGGACCTTTCTGCCGCCGGTTTTTATGATTACCTGGATATGGGCGCTGTGGTTGCGGCGGAATGGAGCGAAAACTGCGCCGACCTGCTGGCGCTGGAAAACCCGATTTATATTAACATTGACCGGCTGGATGAAACCACCCGCAAGATTACCATCACCCGGCCTGGGGCTTGACGCCACGCCCTTTTGGAAAGGAAGAACTGACCCCGAATGAACATTCTTGCCATTGATACGGCGGGCAAAACTGCCGCCGTCGCTGTGATGCGCGACGATACTTTATTATATGAGATGGCTTCCAACACCGGGCTGACCCACAGCGAGACTCTGCTGCCCATGGTGGATACCGCCCTGAAAGCCTGCGGCCTGACCCCCGCCCAGCTGGATTTGTACGCCGTGACCAATGGTCCCGGCAGCTTTACCGGGCTGCGCATCGGTCTTGCCGCCGTCAAGGGGCTGGCTTTTGCGGCCAACACCCCCTGCGCCGGGGTTTCCACCATGGCTGCCCTGGCTTACGGCGTATGCGGGGAAGGCACTGTGATTGGCGCACAGGACGCCCGCCGCGGCCAGGTGTACTGGGCCGGGTTTGACCTTGCTACCCACGCCCGGCTGACCCCGGACGCCGCCGAACCGGTCACTGCGCTGGAGACTTTTGTAAAAGAGTGCAAAAAGCCTTTGATTTTTGTTGGCGATGGTGCCGCATTGTGCTACAATACATATAAAGACCAGCCCGGCATTCTGCCCTGCCCCCAGCCGCTGCGCGTTTTGCGCGGCGCAGGGGTTGCCCTGGCGGGCAAAGCCATGTGGGATGCGGGCACCTGCGTTTCCCCCGCAGAGCTGCTGCCGGATTATCACCGTTTAAGCCAGGCTGAGCGTGAGCGCGCCGAGCGCGAAGCCGCCCAACAATCCGCCACGAATTGAAAGGATCTTGATTATGGCTGTACAATTTGAAAAACCGATTGCCCTGGGTGCTGACCACGGCGGTTATGAGCTGAAAGAGGCCATCAAACGGCATTTGGAAGAGCGCAGCATTGCTTACCGCGACTTTGGCACCAACAGCACCGCCAGCTGTGACTATCCCGATTATGCCGCCGCCACCTGCGGCGCTGTGACCAATGGCAGCAGTGATTTCGCCATCCTGTGCTGCGGCACAGGTGTGGGCATGTCGATGTGTGCCAACAAGATCAAGGGCATCCGCGCCTGCTGCTGCTCGGAGCCGTTCAGTGCCGAGTACACCCGCCGCCACAACAACGCCAATACCCTGTGCCTGGGCGGCCGCGTTGTGGGCCCCGGCCTTGCCTGCCAGATCGTTGACGCCTTTTTGGACCACGAATTTGAGGGCGGCCGCCACCAGAAGCGCATTGACAAGATGATGGCGCTGGAAACCCTTTAAGGCTCCCCCACTGTTGTACCCCGCCTGGGACCAGGCTTTGCATTGTATCCGATGAATTTTTATCTTGTAAGGAGAATCTGCCATGAGCGTTGTTAAAATTGTAGACCATCCCCTGATCCAGCACAAAATCAGCCTGATGCGTGACCGCAACACCGGCACCAAAGAGTTCCGTGATCTGGTCAGCGAAATTGCCACCCTGCTGTGCTACGAGGCTACCCGCGACCTGCCCACCGAGGAAGTTGAAGTGGAAACCCCGATTGCTCTGGCTCGCACCCATGTGCTGGCTGGCCGCAAGCTGGCCCTGGTTCCCATCCTGCGCGCCGGTCTGGGCATGGTGGACGGCATGCTGACCCTGATCCCCGCTGCAAAGGTCGGCCACATTGGCCTGTACCGCAATGAGGAGACCCTGGAGCCTGTGGAATATTATTGCAAGCTGCCCAAGGATATTGCCGAGCGCGATGTTTTTGTTCTGGATCCCATGCTGGCTACCGGCGGCAGCGCCATTGACGCCATTGGCCAGATCAAAAAGCGCGGTGCCAAGCACATCAAGTTCATTGGCCTGATTGCTGCCCCCGAAGGACTGAAAGCCCTGCACGAAGCACACCCCGATGTTGACATTTATGTTGCCGCACAGGATGAAAAGCTGAACGAAAACGGCTACATTATCCCCGGCCTGGGCGATGCAGGCGACCGCATCTTCGGCACCAAGTAATATTTTCCCATAAAAGTTCATGACCCCCGCAGCGCTGGCTGTGGGGGTCATTTTGTTTTGCGGTAAAACCTGTTATGACGTATAAAGCAGTGTTTCGGAACGGTCAAGACCGTTCCCTACAGATAACTTTATAAGTTGTAGGGCGCTGCGCCCGCAGGCGCGTTTCGGAGGCCAACCGCCGTCAGGCGGCTCTTAGGCCGGAGATGGGTGCTCTCACCCCGCCGCGGAGAAACCTTGCTGGTTATGCCAAACGCCGCAAACCATTTGCAGGGGCCGATGCTCGCAACGGCCAGCATAACGGGCTTTGCCGGAATATCTCATTTTACCCTAAGGATTATTCTCCGTAAAACCTGAAATTCCCGTTGCCCTTACTCTTTTTTCATCTCTTTATACTCAAAAAACTCAAACCCGCTCTTTTTATACACATGCACAGCGCGGTCGTTTTCTTCTTCCACTTCCAGCCGCAGCAGAGCATCCGGGTATTTCTTCGTTATGTAATCAATAAACTGGCTACCAATGCCAAGGCCGCGGTATTCCGCCTTGATATAAATATCCTCCAGCCAGATGCACTGCCTGCCGTACTCGGTCGAAAAGCTCTTGGCCGCCATGCCATAGCCCTGCACAGCGCCGTCCTGCTCAAACATATAGCCCTCTACATACGGGTTATCGCTGATACAGCCCTCAATGTCCCGCGCAAAGATTTCATCCGAGCCATTGCTCAGCACGGCGGGTGAATTGTAGAACACCCGCATCATCTCCATCACGCTGTCTTTGTCCGCCGGGGTCATGGCCCGGATCGTTGTATTCATATTTGTATTCCTACTTTCCAGTTCTTTGTACAAAATATCCCGCACCTTATCCCCATAGCAGATCACATGGTTCGCCGCAATGGTGTAGCCGCGGTGCAGGCCGGTGTACAGGCTGGCGGCATTATCCGGGTGCACGGTTGCCAAAAGGTGGCGGTAACGGCTGCCGCGCAGGGTATCTTCCGCCATCAGCAGCAGCTTACCCTCCAGCCCATTGCCCTGATAGGGCGGGGCCACGCAGCAGCTGTCCATCTGGGCGGTGGTGTTCAGCTCTTCCTCGCTCATGCCCAACTGCCAGCCCAGAGCATCGGGGGCAGTACCGGCCAGCTTGACGGTAAAATACGCTGCCAGTGCGCCGGTCGTTTTTTCCTCCGCCACCAGGCAAAAGCCCTTGGGGCCGCTGATATGCTCCGCCATATACACCGCATCATCCGGCACAAACCATTCCGGGTGCTGCAAATTGGCCATGGCTTCCGCCATCACCTGCATAATGGCCTCTACATCCGCCGGGCGGGCAGGGCGCAGTTCAAATTTCATCTTGGTTCACCCTTGTGTTTTGGCGTTCTGGGCCGCAATGCAGCGCTGCATCCAGCCGCCTTTTGTGTAATAGATCGCAAACAGCACGGTTGCGGTAATCCAGGTCAGTGGGTAGCTGAATTCCACCACCGAAAGTTCATGCTTGAACGGCAGCGCCACCGCCAGCCATACAATACGCATGATGCACACCGCAAACACTGTGATGATGGTGGGCACCCGCACATCACCGCAGCCGCGCAGCGCGCCGGAAAAGATTTCAATGCAGATATAGGTCATATACACCGGCACCAGGTAGTGCATCATCTGCACTCCCTGCGCCACCACAGCATCGTCCGAGCTGAACAGCCGGAACAGCAGCTGGGCCGAAGGATACAGCGCCAGGCTGATGCAAAGGGTGGTACCTGCCGTCATGGCAAGGCAGGTCATGGTGCCGCGGCGCACGCGGTCATACTGGCGTGCGCCAAAGTTCTGGCCCGCAAAGGTGGTAACGGCAATGCCAAAGGAGCTGACCGTCATCCAGAACAGGAAGTCGATCTTGCCGTACACACTCCATGCGGCAACGGCAACGGTGCCAAACCCATTGATGGCGCTCTGGATGGTCATGTTGCTGATGCTGTACAGCGCGCTCTGTGCCGCGCCCGGCAGGCCGATGCGGCAGATCGCCAGCAGCACGCTGCGTTCAATGCGGATATTTTTGAGCTGCAAATGCCACGGCATGCCCTGGGAGCCATGGATGCACCGCACTGTCAGCACGGCGCTGACCACCTGGCTGGCCACCGTGGCAATGGCCGCGCCGGCCACCCCCAGCGGAATGACCGCCACCAGCACAATATCCAGCACAATGTTGACGATGGAAGCCACGATCAAAAAGTACAGCGGCCGTTTGGAATCGCCCACCGCGCGCAGGATGTTGGTGCCCATGTTGTAAATCATCTGCGGAATCATGCCCAGAAAGTAGATTTGCAAATACTCGGACGCCATACCCACGATTTCATCCGGCGTCTGCATCAGGCGCAGCACCGGGCGGCTGATGAGCAGGCCGATCACCGTCAGCGCCGCGCCGCCCGCAATGGCAAGGGCCAGTGCCGTGTGCACCTGGCGGTTCACTTCATCGTGGTCCCCCGCGCCAAAGCTTTGGGCAATAATCACCCCCGCGCCGCTGCACAGGCCCACAAAAAGCCCCACCAGCAGCTGCACAAAAGAGCTGGTTGCCCCCACAGCCGCCAGCGCCTGGGTACCCACAAAGTTGCCGACGATCAGGGTATCCACCGTATTGTACAGCTGCTGGAACATGGTGCCCAGCCAGATGGGAAAAAAGAATAACAGCAGCTGCCGCGGTATGTTGCCTGTAATAATTGCGTTGTTCTGCTCCGGCGTTCTTGCCATAAACATCCTCCACATAACGTAAGCGCACCGCCACAGGCATTGTCCGCCCTGTCACAGTGCGCAGTCTTTTACGGGGCGCGGTTTCTTTCTCAATTCCCGCCGCGCCCTGCTTTTTCTATTCCTTACCTATTCAATGTATGCTATAATGTGGGTATTGTCAAGCTTTTGTTTTGTTGTTGAAGGTGGTCATGGTTTGAACAGTTCACTTGGTATTTTGTGGCAGGCGTGCCCCGGCGGTGCGCGCATTCTGCGCGTGTTTGGGGACAGCCCCTGCCCCGCGCTGCCAGTGCAGATTGAAGGGTTCCCTGTTGTGGAGATCGGCCCCTACTGCTTTGCGCAGAACCAGCACAGCCAGCCTGCTGATGCCCGATTTTGGAGCGTTGACGGCCGCGGCCCCGCTGCTTACCCCCACCCCATTGCGGGGGATTTTGTGCAGGGCGTTACCCTGCCCGCCGGGGTGCGGGCGCTGCATAACGCTGCCTTTTATAACTGCCGCAAGCTGGAATGGCTGTGCGCCGGTTCCGCGCTGGAAAGTGTGGGCAGCGATCTGTTCACCAACTGCCGCGCGCTTGACCGCTTTATCTTAGATGCCGCCCCCGATGCCCCCACTGGGCTGAAAAAGCTGGTGGCCGCCGTCAGCGCGGATATCGGCGCGGTGTTTGCCCCTGGCGGGGCGGTGCAGGCCAAAGTGTTCTACCCGGAATACTTTGAATTTTTGGACGAAAACACCCCCGCCCATATTTTCAACCACAGCATTGAGGGCGAGGGCTACCGCTACCGCCAATGTTTTGACGGCAGCGTGCTCCACTTTGCGGAGTATGACGCGGCTTTCCCCCAGGCGTGCGTGGGCGAAAGCGAAAAAAAGCTCTGCCGCATTGCGCTGGATCGGCTGTGTACCCCATATGCTCTGCTGCCGGAAGCACAGGGCATCTACAGCGCTTATCTGGCCGCCCATGCCGCCAGCGCCACGGCCCCGCTGATTGCCCGGCACGATACAGAATCTTTGCAGCTGGTGCTGAAACTGGCGGACGAGGAAAGCCGCCGCCAGATTGCATTGGCCTGTTCCCAGTCCGGCTGGAGCGAGGGCGCAGCCCTGACCCTTGGCGGCCAGCGCCCCCGCAGGCAGAAAAACTATGATTTTGACGACCTTTGATGTGCCGTAGATTCCCCATACTTTGGTGGTGATGATCAATGCCCTCCCAACATGTTTTGACCCAGGAAGAATGGGTTGCCCCCATGGCCAAACGCGCCATGGACCGCATCCGCAGTGAGCTGTACCTGGACCTGCGCTACATGAACGCGGCCTTGGGTGCGCTGGTGCCCACCCCTGCCGCGGGGCTGCACAACCTTGCCACGGACGGCGCGGCTTTGTGCTATGACCCGGAATGGTTCATTGGGCTGTACCGCAGCAACCGGCGCTATCTGCCCCGCGCGGTGCTGCACAGCGTTCTGCACTGCGTGTTCCGCCACCCCTGGCTGCGCGGAGGCCGGGACGCCAGCCTGTGGGGGCTGGCCTGCGATATTGCCGTGGAGCAGACGATTGATGCCTTGCAGGTGCCATCCCTGACCCGTCCGGTGGGCTGGCTGCGGCAAAAAACCTACCAGGCACTGCGCAAAAACGGGGCCATGCCCGCCGCCGGGCCCATTTACCGCTGGCTTGCCGCCCAGGAGCCTGACGAACTGCAAAAGCTGCACCGGGAATTTGTGTGCGACAGCCACCGCCTTTGGCCCAAGGACCCCACCAGCCAGCAGGCTCAGGTGCAGGGCCGCCGCTGGGAACAGCTTGGGCGCGAAACCCGCATCAGCATGCAGCAGGCAGGCCAGCAGGCCGGGCAGGCTGCCGGGGCCGAAACGATGCAGGCACAGATCGAAGCAGCCCACAGCCGCCGCCTGTACAAGGACTTTCTGCGCCGCTTTGCCGTGATGCGCGAGGAGCCCCGCCTGGACCCCGACGAGTTTGACCTGGGCTACTACTCTTACGGCCTGCGCACCTACGGCAACCTGCCCTTGATTGAGCCGCTGGAAAGCCGGGAGAGCAAAAAAATCCGGGATTTTGTCATTGTAATCGACACGAGCGAGTCCACCTCCGGTGAGCTGGTCAAGGCATTTTTGAAAGAAACGTTCGGCCTGCTTAAAACCGGCGAGAGCTTTTTTGCCAAATGCAACATCGCCGTGATGCAGTGTGACGATGCGGTGCGTGACCTGACCTTTCTGCACAGCACCGACGAGCTGGACCGCTTTGCCGCCTGCCTGACCCTGACCGGCGGCGGAGGCACAGACTTCCGCCCCGCGTTTGCCAAAATTGAGGAACTGCGCCGGGACGGCACCCTGCGGGATTTGCAGGGCGTGCTTTACTTTACCGATGGCAAAGGCACCTACCCTACCAGGCGCCCGCCTTACGAGACAGCTTTTCTGTTTTTGGAAACCGGCACCCCGCCGCCCGATACCCCGCCCTGGGCCATGCGGCTGGTTTTAAGCCCGGAAGAATTTTTGCCTGACCCGGTGCCCAAAACGCCGGAAATTGACTGGCAGGAGAACGAAGCCGAGGACCTGCCCGAGTTGTAATTCATCTTATTTGTTCCTAATGTTTTATTTGTTCCTAATGTTTTGATGAAGGAGTGTACCCCCCATGGACATCAAACGCGCCAAACAGGAAATTGAACACGCGGTCAAGGCATACCTTGCCGTGGACGATACCGGCACCCCGCTGATTCCGCCCATCCGCCAGCGGCCTATTCTGCTGATGGGCCCGCCGGGCGTTGGCAAAACTCAGATCATGGAGCAGATCGCGCAGGAATGCGGCATTGCGCTGGTGGCATACACCATCACCCACCACACCCGCCAAAGCGCCGTGGGCCTGCCATTTATCCGCCACCGCAATTTTGGCGGCGCGGACCGCAGCGTAACGGAGTACACAATGAGCGAGATCATTGCCAGCGTGTATGACAAGATGGAGCAGACCGGCCTGGAACACGGTATTTTGTTTATTGACGAGATCAACTGTGTATCCGAAACACTGGCTCCCACCATGCTGCAATTTTTGCAGTGCAAAACCTTTGGCAACCAGGCTGTGCCCGCCGGCTGGGTGATTGTTGCCGCCGGCAACCCGCCGGAGTACAACAAGAGCGTGCGGGATTTTGACCTTGTCACACTGGACCGTGTACGCCGCATTGATATTGAGCCGAACCTTGCCGTCTGGCAGGAGTATGCCCGCGCCCACCGCCTGCACCCCGCTGTGCAGGCTTACCTGGAACTGCGCCCCCAGCATTTTTACCGCATCCAGAACGATGTGGACGGACCGCAGTTTGTCACGGCCCGCGGTTGGGAGGATCTTTCCGCCATGCTGACGGCCTGCACCAAGCTGGATTTGCCGGTGGACGAAGCCCTGATCGGCCAGTACCTGCGCCACCCTGACGTTGCCCGCGATTTTGCTGCCTATTGGGAGCTGTACAAAAAGTACCGCCAGGATTACGGCGTGGAAGATATTTTGCAGGGCCGCCCCTTTGCCGCCGTGCTGGAGCGCGCACAGAAAGCCGCTTTTGATGAGCGCATCAGCCTTGTCAGCCTGCTGCTGGCCGGGCTGAACACCCGCTTTGCCGCTGCCCGCCGGGCGGACGCGGTGACGGACGCCTGCTACCAGGAAATGCGCAGCTTTAAGCGCACCCTGAACAACGCCGACCCCGCCCAGGATGGTTTTGTGCCCGCCGCCGTGTTTGCCGCGCAGGTCAATGTCTATGCGGACCACCTGACCGCGCAAAAGGCTGTCGGCACCCTGACCGGGGAAGAGCTGGCTGTTGTCACCACCGCCAGCGCTCTGCTGCATGCCTGGGTCGCTGCCCTTGACCCCGCGCTGGATCGCGATGCTGCCTTTGATGCCGTGCGCGCCAGCTTTAACGCCCAGGTGCGCAAGCGGGAGGATGCCGTCGGCCTGGCCGGGGACGCGCTGGAAAGCGCCTTTGACTTTATGGAAAGCGCCTTTGCCGATGGGCAGGAGATGGTGGTTTTTGTCAATGAGCTGGCCCTTGGGCCGGACTCTGCCGCCTACCTGGCCGACAACGAATGTGAGCGCTTTGAAACCTACAGCAAGCGCCTGCTGCTGCACAGCGGCCAGGATGATATTTTAGCCGAGCTCCAGCGCGATGACATCCGCCAGGGCGAGCACAGCATGGAGTTTTAAGCTCCCTGTGCAGGCATAAAACCGCCCGGCCGCTTACAAAGGAGCTTATAACGTTATGATGATCGAACATATCGCACTTTATGTAAATGATCTGGAAGCCGCCAGAACATTCTTTATGAAATATCTGGGCGCAGCGTCAAACGATGGATACCATAATCCCAAAACAGATTTCCGCTCGTATTTCCTCACGTTTGATGATGGCGCACGGCTTGAGCTGATGCACAAACCGGAAATGCCGGATCAGCCAAAAGAGCTTTCCCGTACCGGATATGCCCATATCGCGTTCCGCGTGGGCAGCCGTGAAAAAGTAGACGCCTTGACCGCAGAACTGAAAGCCGACGGCTATAAGGTCATCAGCGGCCCCAGAACGACCGGCGACGGCTATTACGAAAGCTGCATTGCTGCGATCGAGGGGAACCAGATCGAACTCACGGTTTGATCATATCGTTCCTGCATCGGCCGCAGGGCGCACCGTTGGGGGTAAATCTCCCCGCCGTTTTTAGGCAATACCGCATAATTCTAAGTGCCGATACGGCGAGCGAGGTGCGGCAG
>OLSN01001376.1_pt1 | contig 21314 bp, 19 predicted proteins | sample 1672411 | NCBI WGS metagenome assembly OLSN01 (sample SAMEA3136683, study PRJEB25190) | human gut metagenome | biome: human gut; feature: human-associated habitat; material: faeces | place: Austria | collected 2013 | reverse complement strand
GCTGACTAAAATTTATGCGTAATATTTTCTTTCCCCACTATTTATCGGGTGAGCCACTATTTATCGGATTAGCCGTTTTTAAACAAAAACACAATATGCACAAACAAAAAAAGAGACACTCGAAAGTGTCTCTTTGTACGCCTGCAGGGGCTCGAACCCTGGACCCTCTGATTAAGAGTCAGATGCTCTACCAACTGAGCTACAAGCGCGTCCTTAACAACTGATTGGTGTTTGTTTCTCAATTGCGAGTGCAAAGGTAGGCATTATTTTTATTACCACCAAATTTCTCAGCAACTTTTTTACTAAAAATTTTATTTTTGCCCAAAATCTCCCTATTTTGCCCATAATTTACCCGTAAAAACACATAGACAATATTTTTTGTAAAATTTAAAAACACATAAAATTATCATGTTAGAATATTTATTATTTGGAAATGTCTCCAACTTGCATTACATTTGCAAAAAATTTACCGCAAACTATAAAAATAATCAAACGACATCAACGTATATACATAATTATTTGAACAGCCCATACATGAACGGGGACAAAACACCCGGACATGAACATATTAAATAAATTGGAATATTAAATACTAAAGTAAAAATAAACTTATTAACTAATCAAAATGAAAAAAGTTTTATCTCTATGCGTAGCATTTATGCTTGCATTAAACTTTGCCCAGGCAAGTGACTACGACACTTATTACCAAAACCTTCCGGTTGAAATGCCTAAAGCAACTGCACCGGTCATACCGGCAAACACCGTCAATCTTAAAGACTTCGGAGGTGTAGGAGACGGCGTAACCCTTAATACAGAAGCTTTCAGAAAAGCAATAAGCGCACTGAACAAGCAGGGAGGAGGCCATCTTGTGGTGCCTGCCGGAATATGGCTGACGGGAATGATTTCGCTTAAGGACAACATTGATCTGCACATAGAGAAAAACGCCATAATAATGGCTTCGCCCGAAAAGAGCCTGTTTATAAAAGAAGAAAACGGCAAGAAAGACGACAAATGCACTCCACTGATAAGCGCAAGCAAGCGTAAGAACATCAGCATAACTGGCGAAGGCGTAATCGACGGCAACGGTGCATTCTGGCGTCCTGTAAAGCGTTCTAAAGTAAGCGACGCCGAGTGGAAAGAGTTTCTCTATATGGGAGGCACAGAGACAGAAGGAGGCAAACTGTGGTTTCCGTTCAACCTCAAGCATTACGAAAATATAGCAGCCACACCCGAGGCACAGGAAAAGATGCGCACACACCTCATCAGAATAACCGACTGCGAGAATGTGCTCGTAAAAGACGTTACACTTCAGAACTCGCCCAAGTTCCACCTCATCCCTACACGCTGCAACAACGTGATAGTTGACAACGTTACAATAAGATGCCCGTGGAACGCCCAAAACGGAGATGCTCTCGACATCAGCAGCTGCAAGAATGTCCTGATTGTCAACAACACCATCGACGCCGGAGACGACGGAATATGCATGAAGGCGGGGGCCGGAGAGTCTGGTCTCAAATATGGACCATGTGAGAACATTCTCATTGAAAACAATGCGGTGTTCCATGCTCATGGCGGCTTTGTCATAGGCTCCGAGTTCACCGGAGGCATAAAGAACATAGTTGTACGCAACAACCGCTTCAGCGGCACTGACACAGGTCTGCGCTTCAAGAGCGGCATAGGACGCGGCGGAAAGGTTGAAGGACTGTATATCAGCGACATCTTCATGACAGACATCAAAGACGAAGCCATTGTATTTGAATGCACTTATATCGACAAGAAATACAGCGTAAAAGAAGACAAGGCTGAAACAGCCACCTACACCGACGCACCTTTTGCACCTGACTTTGGAGACATACATATATCAAACGTCGTATGCCGAAACACAAAAACAGCCATTTCGGCACACGGACTCCCGGGCTTGAAGTGCGTACATGACGTTACAATAGACAACTGTACATTCTTCTACACGAAAAAAGATAAGGACTTTGACAATAACGTTGACGTAAAAATCACGAACACAAAGTTCCTTACCTATGATAAATAATAAATAGAGGGTTAAATTTTGCAAGGGAGAAAGCGGTGTAAAAACTGTTTTCTCCTTTTTTATTAACGCAGATCTGCTAAAAGTGTAAAAACCAAGATAAAGCAGAAAAAGACAACAGTATTATTATTCCGGGATTATATCTCCATACGCAAAAAACAATCACAGAAAGACAACCATAAAACATGATAATCAAGAATATGGACACAGCGTCATAGCAACAATCAGGTATAATTTATCCAAACGAATTATCTCTCATCTCCAAACAAGAAAAATCAGCGAGAAGGATGCCACTGCTCCACAGACAAATGAATTTATCACATCAATCATAAAATCAAGATACATATAATACTTCAACAATAAACGGGGATGCGCCCCAAAGCGACATCCCCGTTTGTATATAGTCTAAATGCAATCTGCACTTCTATCCTTTTAATAAGCCTTTTCATCACCATGAATGGCATCAGAAACGGTTTTTAATATTATCTGAATATCGAGCCAGAAACTCCAGTGCTCAATATACCAAATATCCTTTTCCACACGGCGCTTCATGTCATCCACTGTCTTTGTCTCTCCCCTCTCACCATGAGTCTGAGCCCATCCTGTTATACCGGGCTTTACGTAATGGCGTATCATATAGTCTGATATAAGTTGGGAATAATAGTCGGTGTGAGCAAGCATATGCGGACGCGGACCGACAATGCTCATGTTTCCTTTAAGTACATTGATAAACTGAGGCAGCTCATCAATGTTGGTATGACGCATCAGCAAGCCCCATTTAGTCACTCTCGGGTCATCCTTGACAGCCTGTACTTTATCAGAATCCTTGTTTACCTTCATGCTCCTGAACTTATAACACACGAAGTCCTTTCCATCATATCCGGTACGTTTCTGCTTAAAGAACAACGGTCCGGGCATTGTTATCTTTGACACTATCGCCACAATTATCAATATTATCGGGAACAATGTGCATATAAACAGCAGCGAAACCACAAAGTCGAATACACGTTTCTGTATCCTGTTGCGCATATCCTTCAGCGGTTCGTTATACTGCGACACGACATAAATGTCGCCAAACTCCATAACCTTTGCACTGCGGAACTCTCCGTAAGATATGGTAGGCACATAATATGTTCTGATCATATGCTTTTCACAAAGCCTCATCAGAGCCTTATATTCTTTCAGCTTATCCGGCATTACGCCGATATAGAGCTCGTCAACATGATTATTCTCTATAAAAGGCAGCAGTTCGCTCTCCTCTCCCAGATAAGCAAGTTCCTCACCTGTAGAGCTGTTTGTCATTGAGTCAGAATCTGTTTTGATAAAATATCCCAAAAGATTGTATCCGTTCCAGACGTTAGTCATCACGTCAGCAATTTTCTGTTCCATTTGTCCTGTACCAAGTATTATGGTATCAACTCTGTTCCGGCCAACACTTCGCTTATGCTTAATGTATGTTCTAAGTAAAAGTCGCTCAATACTTGTAACAAGAAAAACAAGTAGAGATATTTCGATACAATAAGCAAGCCCCGGTACGGAAAATCCCATGATACCCAACACTGCCGCATACAGCACTATGAATATAACTGATGTACGTGAAGTATTGCTGAGCACTTTTGCCGGCTGAGCCTGTCTGTGATGCAGGCTTATGGTAACAATCTGCAATGCAACAACATATGAGACATTTGCCATTAACAAATCAGCCACAAATTCTCCGCTCGTATCTGCTCCTGAAAACAGCGTGAACAACAAGAATACTACATTAAATGTAAGCCAGTCGATAACTGACAAGAGAATACCTAATTTAAATGTTTTGTCAAATGCAGAGATCATAGTCTAATATTGTTTTTATATAAAATATACGTCTTTCGCCGATTTACACAACCACCATATAAGACGCAAATAAATAATATTTACCAAAAAAATTGCACGCAAAGATACTAAATTTTATTTTGTAAAAACATTTTATGATGACTTTTTTCATTTTCGTCACACTATTTTTTTATTTAAGTCAAAAATTACACTATCTTTGCAAATAATTTTACAATACTCAAACTACTTTAAAGCAAATGGAAGAACAAAAAGAGTTATTTTACGAGGTAAACGAGAGCTATACCATGCTCGAAGCCATAAACGAAGCCAAGCGCTGTCTTCACTGCAAAGTTCCGCAGTGCAAGAAAGGATGCCCCATAAGCCACGACATTCCCGACTGGATTCACGAGCTTTCGAAAGGTAATCTCGGTAACGCCATGAAGATAATCAACGACAAGAGTAACCTGCCGGCTGTATGCGGACGTGTATGCCCGCACGAGAAGCAGTGCGAGGGACATTGCGTACTGAGCAAGAAAGGACAGGCGATACATATTGGCAAGCTGGAAAGATTCATAGCCGACTTCGACGGCGGCATGGGCCTGATACGCGAGAACCTGCAGCCAAAGACACGCGGACGCATAGCCGTAATCGGTTCAGGGCCTGCCGGACTTACCATTGCCGGCGACCTGGCACGCAAAGGTTTCAACGTTGAGATATTCGAGATGGAACCCGAACCAGGCGGCGTTCTCATGTTCGGCATCCCTGAATACCGACTGCCGAAGGAGATAGTAAGACGCGAAATCAAAAAGATTGAAGAACTTGGAGTGGTGTTCCACTGCAACACCACAGTTGGAACCGACATAAACATCGACCAGCTCTTTGAACGTGGCTTCGACGCCATATTCATGGGCACTGGTACAGTAAAGCCGAAGAAACCGAATATTCCCGGACGAAACCTCAAAGGCGTACGTCAGGCTGTATACTTCTTAAGAAAGGTGAGTCTATACAACGAAGGAAACATTGCACGCGAAGACGTGCCCATACAAGAAGGCGACCGTGTGTTTGTCATCGGCTGCGGCAACACAGCCATGGACGGTGCCCGCACGGCCATCCGCATGGGTGCAAAGGATGTCGAGATTGTTTATCACCGCACGGTGAACGAGATGAGCGCCCTTCGCTCTGAATACGAAGAAGCTGTCGAAGAGGGGGTCAAGTTTAACTGGCAGTCAAAGATTGTGGAGATTCTCGACAAGGACGGCATTCTCAACGGCGTAGTCATAGAGCACAACGGCGAGCGCCGCACAGAAAAGGCCGACAAGGTGCTCATGGCCATCGGCTCCGTGCCCGCCAGCCGCGTAGTGTCGACCACCAAGGGCATTGAGGTTGACGAAAGCGGATACGTGCTAACACGCGAGACTCCATGCGGAATGACGAGCCGCAAGGGTGTGTTTGCGGGAGGCGACGTTGTAAACCGCCCCTCTACCGTCGTACTTGCCATGCGCGACGCCAAAAACGTTGCCGACGGCATAGCTCAGTATGTAGACGCCATCAAGCTCCTCGAGGCAATAAACGCCAAGGACTGGGCCGGCGACAAGAACTAAGACAATAGTTAATGCCTTATAAGTTTTTTGAGGTTTAGGGATAACATCATGCAGACAGCCTGTCTGCACTTAAACGTTTCGTAGCGGAACGTTATATCGAAAATGACGGCATAAAGCACACCGCAGAAAATCTTCCGGTGTAGTCTTTATGCCGTTATAATTGTCTGGATATCCAGGTCAGCAGCAAAGCCACTACATACTCCTGCTCAGCGGCCGTAAGCTCACGCCCCGCATCAATGCCGTGCCATTTTGACAGGCAGCCCCGGCAGCAGCATCCTGTTGCGTGTTGTGCCACGAACACGGGATGTCCTTTCATCGGTGTCTGTTTTCCGTCGTTTGGTATAACGGCCGGTGCAAGTCTTTTTCTTATTATGTCAGCTGCATGCATGCCAATGCGCCCAAGTCCCTTCTCCGTTACATAATCCTTCATCTCATCATTCAGCCGGAAGCGCCGCCTGAAGTCCGACTTCGCCAACCGCCCGAACACTTCATCAAAATTGTATTTACTCAGGTCTATGGCCGGCATGATAGGCTCAAAATCGTCATCGCCAAACAGACTTCCTTCCACAGGCTTTCTTCCATTATTAATACGTTTTCTCATATCAAATGTTATTTCTGCCGACAGCCACCTGCATCACGTTCTGCCGGCAAGCACAAAGATACGACAAAAAATCAGAATATCCTCTAACCTGCAAGACATAAAGCTACGCGAAATGGCCGTGCTGCATAAAATGTGTAAATAAAGGTAGCACATTTTATGCATATTATTTCATCTTTTATATTTTTATTTCTTATCTTTGCATATACCAAGCTTCAACATGCAGTCGGGGCCACATATCCGGCAGCAATGTGCAAAGGCTGGACATGACACATCATTATAAATAAAACTAAATCATAACGCCATGAATATCAATGAAATGCTAAACATGGAAGTCTTCGGACTGTCAATCCGCTGGATTGTCGTGTTCTTAATCAAGGGTTTCTTAATTTACGTGTTCGTGCGCATACTCAATGCGTTCATCAAGTATCTGTTCAACCGTTCGCAGAGAAAGCGCGGCCGCATTGTCTTCGACGAGACAAAGATAAGTTTTATACGCCAGATAATCACCACCGCCGTATACATCATAGGTGTGGCTGCATTTCTGTCGCTCATTCCGGGCATGGAGAAGGTCAGCAACTCAATCCTCGCCAGTGCCGGTATCATGGCCATGGCCGTCGGCCTTGCTTCTCAGGAGGCCTTGTCTAACATCGTAGGCGGACTGTTCATCATCTTTTCGCGTCCGTTTAAGGTGGGCGACTTTATCCAGGTTGACAACGTCATCGTTGGAACAGTCAAGGAGATTACGCTCCGCCATACGGTCATACAGAACGCTGAAAACCGCATGATTCTCATTCCGAACAACAAGATAAACTCAAGCACCATAGTCAATTCGTCTTATGGCGAAACCACCACGTGCTCTTTTATAGAAGTCGGCGTGTCTTACACCACAGACCTCGGCCATGCCATCGACGTGATGAGAGACGAAATTATGAAGCACCCGATGCTCATAGACCATCGCACCGACGAGGAGAAAGCCAACAATGTGCCGCAGGTTGTCATACGCGTTATCAATCTTGGCGACTCTGCCATAACGCTGCGTGCATGGGCGTGGGCGTCTACCACGGGCAACGCCTTTGCCATGAAGTGCGACCTGCTGAGGGCTATCAAGGAGCGTTTCGACGTCGAAAAGATAGAGATTCCGTATCCTTACTATAACCAGATTATCATGAAGGCATAATGGCCATGCCCTTGCGGTATGATGCGGACAAGACGCGCCGCACCGGCAGGCAATCAAACTAATAAAATTTTTCTTTAAAAACTCATAACTCGTCACATTCGCATGTAAGTCACTTGTTTTCAGCTACATACGGTGTGACGAGTTGTTTTTCCAACTCATCACACAACTCTTCTTCCTGCTTTTTTCTGATATGTATCCTTTTGCATCCTGAAAGACGGCATATTACAATGCAAAAGGACACCTTTCACAATCCGTTTTGCGGTCTTTCATCCGTGGCGTCGTTTTCATAGCCATTATACCTATTCATGCAGCCTAATGCATAACCTTCGTCCATGCTCATATCCGCATGCCTCAAGCATCTTTATGCCCAGCTTCTGCTGACTTGAACGCACAACACCATTGCCTGCCCTACTGCTCACTGGCAATATCACCGCATGGATTATGACATATACACATCCGTCTATTACATATTTATTTTCCATTGGAAAATGTTAAAAGACAGGCCATTTAGCAAATAAATGTTACAAAATAAATTATTTTCTATCGGAAATTATCTTTATAACAAACAAATATCTATATTTGCAATGTTTTCCAATGGAAATAATATAAGAATTAAAAAATCTTTCACCATAATATGTAACGGCAAAATAATATCGACATGAACAACAACTGCATCTGCAAGATAAGAAAGATATACCGCTGTATAAGCGAGTTTGAGCTACAGCTACAGAAGGCCTTCGGCCTCAACTTCAACGAGGCCATGCTGCTCTGCGTGCTGTCTGAAAAAGAGAAGATGCTTTCGGGCGAGATAGCCGACGAGCTTCAGCTCTCGCGCTCAAACGCATCCAAGGTGATTGCATCGCTCGAGAAGGAGGCTTACATAAGGCGCAACGTGTGCCCACACGACAGCCGCTGCATGAGTTTCCACCTCACAAAGAAGGGCCGCGAACTTATCGACCGCATACACTGCTCGCAGTTTTCGCTGCCCGAAGAGCTACGCCGGATAGCCGAAAGCATGACCGAAGAAGAAATAACAACAAACAATAATAATTAAAACAAGCACACTGACATGAGACACATCATCATTGGCGGAGTTGCCGGTGGAGCCACCGCAGCCGCACGCATTCGCAGGGCCGACGAAAAGGCCGAGATAATATTGGTTGAAAAGGGGCAGCACATTTCATATGCCAACTGCGGACTGCCCTACTACATCGGCGGCACCATTGCCGACAAGAACAAGCTGTTTGTGCAGACACCCGAGTCGTTCGGACGCCGCTTCAACGTCGACGTGCGCGTCAACACCGAGGCCATAAGCATCGACACTAAGGCCAAGACCGTAACGCTGCGCCGCCCCGACGGCTCTGTTATTGACGAGCATTACGACCGACTGCTGCTCTCGCCCGGCTCGTCGCCCGTCAGACCTCCGTTCCCCGGCATCGACACCGAGGGCATATTCACCCTGCGCAACGTTGAAGACACATTCCGCATAAAAGACTATCTTACGCAGCACAGCGTAAAGAGCGCCGTTGTTGTAGGCGGAGGATTCATCGGACTCGAGATGGCAGAGAATCTCAGTCATGCCGGCGCCCGCGTGTCTATCGTCGAGATGGCTCCGCAGGTAATGGCACCGGTCGACTTCAGCATAGCTTCTCATGTTCACCGCGAACTGCTCAGTCAGGGTGTTTCGCTGCATCTCAACACAGCCGTTGAGCGCTTCGAGAAGGACAACGGACGCATACGCGTGTTCTTCAAGTCGGGCAAGAGCATTGTAACCGACATCGTGCTGCTCTCCATCGGCGTAAGCCCCAATACGTCGCTTGCCAAGAGTGCCGGCATAGAGCTTGGCGCGCGTGGCATCAAGGTAGACAAATATCTCGAGACATCGGCCAAGGGCGTATATGCCGTAGGCGATGCCATAGAATATCCGCATCCAGAATATGGCGAGCCGTGGCTCAACTATCTTGCCGGACCGGCTAACCGTCAGGGACGCATCGTGGCCGACAACATGGTGTTTGGCAACACAACCGAATATGAAGGAGCCATCGGTACGTCGATAGCTAAGGTGTTTGATGTAGTTGTAGGTTCTACGGGCCTTCCTGCAAAGCGCCTGAAACAACTCGGCATCAAATATCAGAGCAGCACTACGACAAGCATGTCTCATGCCGAGTATTACCCCGGTGCGTTCTTCATCACCACCAAGCTCACCTTCAATCCTGAAGACGGCACGCTCTACGGCGCGCAGTGTGTAGGACACGAAGGCGTAGACAAGCGCATCGACCAGCTGGCCATAATCATCAAGCACAAGGGCACCATCTACGACCTTATCCGCCTTGAGCAGGCTTATGCTCCTCCGTTCTCGTCGGCCAAAGATCCGATAGCCATTGCTGGTTATACAGCTGCCAACATCATATCCGGCAAGATGCCTGTTATCTACTGGCGCGACATCGACGGTCTCGACCGCAGCAAGGTTCAGATTATCGACACCCGTACACCATCCGAATTCAGCCTCGGCACAATCAGCGGGGCCGTCAACATTCCCGTAGACGACATCCGCGAGCGCATGGGCGAAATAGACAAAAGCAAGCCCGTAGTAACATTCTGCGCCGTAGGTCTCAGAGGCTACATCGCCGCACGCATACTTATAGCCAACGGCTACGACGTGCGCAACCTTTCGGGCGGCTACAAGACTTATCAGCTGGCCACACAAGACCTTCAGTGTGCCGACGGCAACGATGACAGCGACGACTCTTCTTGTTCGTGCAGTTGCACTCCGGGCAGTCAATGCAGCGACAGCCGTGCAACGCTTACCGTTGATGCCTGCGGACTGCAGTGCCCCGGTCCGATACTTAAACTGAAACAGGCCACCGACGACATGCAGCCCGGCGAGACTATAGAGGTAAAGGCAACCGACCCCGGTTTCCCGTCAGACGCAAAGGCGTGGTGTAAGTCAACGGGCAACGCCTTCCTTTCGGCTTCGTGCACCGACGGCTGTCACACCGTCCTCATCAGGAAGCAGCAAGCTGACGACAAGCCTGCCGCCGCATGCGCTCCTGCCGGCAAGAACAAGACCCTTATATGCTTCAGCGATAACCTCGACCGCGCCATAGCCACATTCATCCTTGCCAACGGCGCAGCCGCCACAGGCAGCAAAGTGTCTATCTTCTTCACCTTCTGGGGCCTCAACGTCATAAAGAAGAAGCACGGCCCGGCCGTAAAGAAGACTCTCACCGAGAAGATGTTTGCCCACATGCTCCCCAAGAGCAGCGACAGTCTTGCCCTGTCAAAAATGAACATGATGGGCATGGGCAGCAAAATGATACGCGGAATAATGAAAAAGAAGAACATCGACTCACTCGAGTCGCTCATCCGTCAGGCCATGGACAACGACGTCGAATTTATAGCATGCCAGATGACAATGGACATGATGGGCATAAAGAAGGAGGAACTGCTCGACGGCGTAACCGTGGGCGGCGTAGCCTCTTACATGCAGAAGGCAGAAGAAGCAGGCGTCAACCTCTTCATCTAGACATAACAACAGCATCCGGGGCCACGCCGGCCGTAGCCCTGAATGTACTGCAACATCATATTATCCGAAGCTAACAGCACAAGACAACATGCCTCAGCCACATCCGGCTCTGTCAGCTTCGGATTTTTTATGTCATCAAGACATGCCTTATAACCTAACAACGTCTGCCATCTGTCCGCATTTGTCTTACTTTTAAAAGCACATTTATATTCTCAACACACTCTCTGTCTTCTATTTTCATCTTGCCATTTACCACTTATCTAAACAGCCCGACACAGTTTCGAGAAAACAGGCTGCAAAACATTCCACATAAAACTACAATCCTTATTGATTCCAATATCTGGTTTTGGTTTAACACTCAACAAATTCCAGACATACATCAACAAGCCTTCATTTGCCTCATTTATGTGAAATATTGCACATTTATTATTCTTTTCCGGTAACGGTTCATGCAGCGTATGTATTTATCTTTGCAACCGGAAAAAACAGTTTTTATGAAGAAGACAAACACTCAGAACCAGAAAAAGACAAATCCATACTACGGACTTCTGTGGGGCTTTCTGCTTGTGCTGTTTCTCAACGGCCTTATATTCCCTAAATTCGGACGCGGCCGCATAATCGAAACCGACTACGGCACTTTTGTCGGAAAGGTGGACAGCGGAAAGGTGAAGGACGTTATGATTAAGAGCAGCCACATCTACTTCACGGCGAAAGAAACCGACGGCAAGACAATAACTTATCAGACAGGTGAGATCAACGACCCAAAATTGGTAGACAGGCTGCTGTCGGCCAAGAGTCCTAACAAGTCGGGCAAAATTTCTTTCAATGAAATTATACCTCAGGAAAACTCCCCTCTGCTCAACTTCCTGCTCATGTGGGTTCTCCCCGGCATCATATTCTATCTCATATGGCGACAGGCCGCCAGAAGCATCAGAAGCAGGATGGGCGACGGCGGCAACTTCATGTCGTTCGGCAACGGAGGAGCCAAGATATATGCCGATGCTGACATAAAGACAACTTTCGCTGATGTTGCCGGACAAGACGAGGCAAAAGACACTCTGAAGGAAATCGTCGATTTTCTTCATAATCCGCGTAAATATGTCGAAATCGGAGCATCGCTGCCCAAAGGAGCGCTGCTTGTAGGACCTCCCGGAACAGGCAAGACACTAATAGCACGTGCTGTGGCCGGTGAGGCAAAAGTGCCTTTCTTCGCCATATCCGGATCAGAGTTTGTTCAGATGTTCGTAGGCATGGGTGCTGCAAAGGTGCGAGATCTGTTCAAGCAGGCCAACGAGAAGGCACCATGCATAATATTCATTGACGAGATTGACGCTATAGGAAAAAAACGCGACAGCGGTTTCTCGAGCAACGACGAGCGCGAACAGACCCTCAACCAGCTGCTTACGGAGATGGACGGATTCGACGGAAAGCGTGGTGTGGTAATCCTTGCTGCCACCAACAGGCCCGAAACTCTCGACAAGGCACTGCTGCGTCCGGGGCGCTTCGACCGGCGCATACAGATGGAATTGCCCTACCTTGAAGGCAGGAAGGCCATACTTAAGGTACATCTGGCTAATGTAAGACACGAGGAAATAGACCTCGACATTGTTGCAAGAGCCACTGCCGGCTCGTCAGGTGCCGAACTGGCAAACATCGTCAACGAGGCTGCACTGCGTGCCGTGCGCATGGGCCGCAAACGTGTAACAACGTCTGATCTTGAAGAAAGCGTCGAAACAGTAATTGCCGGAGCACAGAAGAAGAACAAGGTGATATCTGCCGACGAAAAGAAAATCATAGCTTATCATGAAATAGGACATGCACTGGTGGCTGCAATGCAGACAAACTCGGCTCCGGTTCACAAAATAACGATAATACCGCGCACGTCGGGCGCCCTGGGCTACACTATGCAGGTAGATGAAGGCGAACAGGTGCTGCTGAGCAAAGAAAACATGTTCAACCGCATCGTGACGCTCACCGGAGGACGCGCTGCCGAGGAAACAGTCATGAATACCGTCACAACAGGTGCGTCTAACGACATTGAGCAAGCCACAAAACTGGCCCGTGCCATGGTTACCCGATACGGAATGAGCAACCAATATGACATGATGGCGCTCGAAACCGTCAGCAACGCATATCTTGGCGGCGACTCTTCGCTGACATGTTCGGCAGACACGGCAGCCGAAATAGACCGCGAGGTGCTGAAACTGATTAAGAAAGCCCATCAAAAGGCAAAAGAAATAATAACCGGCAACATGACAATAATGCACGAGGCTGCAGGCTTCCTGATAGAAAAAGAAACCATCACGGGCGACGAATTCATGCAAATTGTCAGAAAACACACCAACGCCAAGAAACTGCAATAATCATAATTAGTCTTTCCTGTACGCCAAAGGAGTTGTCAGCGTGTGCTGCCTGAAAAACCTGACAAATGAAGACGGACTTGCAAAATGCAGTTTTTCGGATATCTGCTGTATTGTCATTTCCGTTGTACACAGATAGCGTTTGGCCTCGGCCAGTACAATCTCGTTTATCCATTTCTGTACGGAACACCCGCTGACGCTCCTTACGGCAACAGAAAGATACTTTGGACTTACACATAGCTTGTCGGCATAAAAAGCCACGCTATGTTCTGATTCGAAATGACTGAAAAGCAGTTCAAAAAAGTTTCCTGCCAGAGCTTCTTGTCTCGACAGCGTTTTCTTTACGTCATGGCCGCTGCCTTCAAAGAGATCAGACAATATCAGTGCTGCCGAGCATACCAGCGACATCATTATGTCTTCGCCCTTGCCCACAGTATAGTCATGCCTCATCATAATGTCGCACAGCGCCCCGAGATCAGCTGTCCACTCTCCACCATCGACACAGGGATTTGACGCCGTGTTCCTCAATGAGTCAAAATTAGGCGACAACGGCAATTTACAGACAATGTCAATAGGAACAAAAATCAGTCTTACGTCGATATCTGCTGAATATGACACGGCTGAGAACAAATGCTTTGGCAAAACGGCAAACACCTTGCCGGGCACCACATCAAACACTGTTCCGTTTATCCTCACCGATGCCTCGCCTCGAAGGCAGACGCCGAAAATAAAGCCGTCGAACAGCAAGGCCTGCCTCTCACAGTCCTCAGCAAAGACCTCATTAAGCCCCAGAACAGAACATTCTCTATGGCTTAAGCTGTCGTTCTGAATTATTATCTCCATAAACAAAAAATTATAGTCAACTGTCTGCCTGTCTATACCCTGCAAAAATACAAAGAATAACGATAACCGCAGAAATTATTTACTTAACAAAAAATAATGGCTGTTTTATTGTCCGGCTATAAGAAACTAACTTACGTCGCCATTCATGCCGCATAATCCGCATTATGGACAAAGGTCTTTCTAAAAGCATTTTGTCATAAATATTCTAAACATTCACATTATTTTCACATTCATCCGCTATGACAACAAACAAAAATAGCTATCTTTACATCTTGAAAACAGCAGTCTGCTTTTTAGACAAACGTGCAAAGAGATAAACAAACTACAACACCACTTGCCTGAAGAAACAGACAGGACAAACAAAAATTGACATGAGACAGAAAATAGTTACGTTTGGTGAAATTATGCTGCGCATGACACGTCCGGAGAAGCTGCGCATCATACAGGGAAGCACATGGGACGGATATTTCGGAGGCAGCGAGGCCAATGTTGCCGTGTCGCTGGCCATGCTAGGCAATGATGTCGAATATGTTACACGCCTGCCCGACAACAAATTAGGTCAGGCTTGCCTTAACGAACTCAGAAAATACAACGTAGGCACTCGCTTTGTAACCCGCGGCGGCATACGTCTCGGCACCTACTATTATGAGAATGCGGCAGCCATGCGCGGCTCGAGCGTAGTTTACGACCGTGCCGACTCGTCAATGACCACCGTTGCCAAAGGCACAATCAACTGGGCTGACGCATTTGCCGATGCATCCGTCTTCCATTGGTCGGGCATATCCTGCGCCCTGTCACAAAGCGCTGCCGACGTTACCGAAGAGGCTGTGTGCGAGGCAGAAAGACAGGGCCTTGCAATATCTTTCGACATAAACTACCGCAAGAATCTGTGGAAATACGGCAAGAGCGCCCACGACATACTGCTGCCGCTGGCCAAGAAATGCGACATAATGTTCGGCACCGAAGGCGAATGGCAACTTCTCACGGGCATCACTCCGCCGAAATTTACTGCCACGTCGCCTGCTTTCAGCTTCGACATCCAAAGCCATCAAGAGTTTTTCAGCAAGGCAAAAGACATGTTCCCCAAGTGCCGCAAGATGATTCTTGCCCTGCGCAACACCCTTTCGGCCAACCATCACATACTGTCAGGCGTTCTCTGGTCAGACGGCAACATCTATCCTGCACGCATCTACGACATAGACAACGTCATCGACCCTATGGGTGCAGGCGACGCCTTCATAGCCGCATACATTCATGCCCTGCTGAAGTTTGGCGACGACAGCCCGAAGGACATCAACTTCGCCCTCACCGCATCTGCCATCAAGAACAGTATACCCGGCGACTTCAACCTCACCACCGAGGAGGAAATAACGGAAGTGTACGAGAATGCAGGAAAAGCATCGGATAAATAAGAACGGAGCATAGCAAAGAGGTTCTGACAGGACATATACCTGACGGCAGGTTTGCCTGCATAAAAGGAATTGTATAACAATCCTGTTATCCACATCACGAATATGCCGCCTATTTAGCACATGCAAAAGGCCTGAAATATAAAAGCATACCTTTTGCATTGTAATTTGCCGTCTTTTAGCTCATAAAAGGCGGCAAATTGCACGCTAAAAGGGCACGTTTTACAACGGTGTTGTTAAGTGTCTGATAATAAGACAAATAGCATATATGCAACGATGCATGACCAAAGACATTCCTTATAGGCCATTTGCTCCATAAAAAGCATTACAACATACAGCTGAAAACTAAAAAAATATTGTATCTTCGCAGCTGAAAACAAAAACGATTATGATAACAAACCGCGAAGAAGTGATAGACAAGGCTTTCAGGGTGTTCCTGAAAATGAACTACGAAAAGGCAAGCATCAGCACACTGGCGAAGGCTTGCGGACTTGCAAAGACCGGAATAGTGTATTATTTTCCGCATAAGCTCGACCTGTTTGTTGCCGTGGCCGACAAGTTCTTCATACAACTGCAGAACCCCGTAAACAAATTTGACCAGCCGGCAGACACACTGGCGGAATTTATAGATCAGTATGTGGCCGGAGTGTCGAAGGCAATGAACGGAATTGTAAGTCTTGTGAACGACGGCAACAACCCATACGACTGCTGCCCGAACTTCTATTATATCCACTTTCTTTCGCAGGTTCGTATGTATTATCCCGGCATAAGACAGAAGATTGAAGACATCTTCAGCAAGGACTATGAGATGTGGTCAATGGTGATACAGAGGGCTAAGGACAAGGGCGAGATAAGGAGCGACGTGGACGTTACGACAACGGCACGGATGTTCAGGCAGGTATTCTACGGCATATCATACGAACACGCCTTCCTTAACGGCCTCGACACCAATGAACTTAAAGAAAACTTCAAATATCTGTATTCGCTGCTGACACGAAAGTGAAAGCCCCACCAGACCTCCCCTGTGGGGAGGCTTTTGTTTTTACTAACGCGAAGCGATGCGCGAATAAGAGCGCACTCCTGTGGGGAGGCTTTTGTTTCTCGATAGTTAGAATAGTTAAAGGAGCATTTTCTAAGTGAAAAGTGAAGAGTGAAAAATCCAAATGCTTTGAGGACTTCTGTCGCAAGCACTACGTTGCTATTGTGCCGGCTGATTTGCAATCTGCCGGTAAATATTATCAGGATTTTCAATCCGCTTAAAATACCGCATGTTTAAATGAAGTCTACATGATGTAATAGCAAATAGGAAGTAATCGGATTAAAAAATCCTTATACTCACTTCCGGCGGAGCACAGATCCGCCGGCACAATAGCAACGTAGTGCGTTTTACGAAAGTGAAAAGTTAAAAGTGAAAAACGAAAAATCCAAATGTATTGTGGTTTCTACTTGTAAGCACTACGTTTGCTATTGGATTTTTCACTCTTCACTTTTAATTTTTAGTTGTTAATTGCGCATTATTTTGTTCCCTTTTACTAACGCGAAGCGATGCGCGAATAAGAGCGCACGCCATACCATATTATCACGAGGAAACAGATTAGCGGCAGCACAAACGACACGTTGACGGCCGGCAGCCCCATAACATATCCCTGATCGATGATAAGAGCCTGCAACGGAGGCAGTACGCTTCCGCCAAGTATGGCCATGATAAGTCCGGCGGCACCAAACTTGGCCGACTCGCCAAGCCCATACAAGGCTATTCCGTAGATCGTGGGGAACATCAGTGACATGCAGGCAGAAACGCCTACAAGACAGTAAAGGCCATAGATGTTCTGCATAAATATCACTCCTATAAGCAGAAATACAGCCACCACGGCCAACGTGGCAAGCATGGCACCGGCATTGAAGAACTTAAGGAAGAACGTGCAGATGAAGCGGCTGCAGCAGAAGATTACCATGGCTATGATGTTGTAATGCTGCGACATCACCTCGGCGTCTTTCTCCGACATACCTGTCTGCATGAGCAGATGAGTACCATACTGTATGATAAACGTCCAGCACATAATCTGCGCACCGACATAAAAGAACTGGGCTATCACTCCCTCACGATAATGAGGCAGGCGGAAGATGTGCCTGATGGTAGACATGAAGTTGCCGTCCTGCTTCTCTGCGTTTTTCGGCATACGCACAATCATCAGCAGAAAGACCATAAAGAGAATCACCACGCCTATTATCACGTAAGGCTGTATGAGAATGCTCAGGTCGGAGTCTCTCACCACGGCATACTCGGCCTCGCTGAGCTGCTCGCGTGCATCGGAGTCAAGCGGATTGAGGCGCGCCTGAATGAAGTTCATTGCTACATACATGCCCAGCAGCGACCCGATGGGATTGAACGACTGGGCAAGGTTAAGGCGCCTTGTAGCCGTCTCTTCGGTGCCCATCGACAAGATGTAAGGGTTGCAGCTCGTCTCAAGGAACGACAGGCCACAGGTAAGTATGAAGTAGGCCAGCAGGAACGAATAATAGCAGCCTGTGTACTTGGCCGGGAAGAACATAAACGCGCCTACGGCATAAAGCAGCAGACCCATGAGCACGCCTGCCTTATAAGAATATTTGCGTATGAATATGGCAGCGGGAAATGCCATTGCAAAATAGCCGCCATAGAAGGCCACCTGAACCAGGGCACCGTCAGTAACGCTCATCCTGAATATCTTTGAAAAGGCCTTTACCATCGGGTTTGTTATGTCGTTGGCAAAGCCCCACAGGGCAAAACATGACGTAATCAGTATGAACGGAACAACATAGCTTATCCCGTCTTTCTTCAAAAGATGTTGTTTTTCGGTTTTCATATTAGTTACAATGTTTAAGCATATATCTGTCCGAAGGTCGTGCAGGGCGACGATCGGCTTTGTTGGCATCAAAGGCATTTAATCACAGTCATTACCGCTCAGCTGTATGAAGCCGCCATACATCTGAGCATATGCATGCAGCCTGATGAATGCATCTTTCGCCATCAACACTTGTGTTCTCATATTTTTTGTCGTCAGTAGCATGTTTCGTGCATGCGCAATGCAAATGTACAATAATTTACGCTACAGACAAAATCATGACTGCGTTTTGTTCACTTTTAGCAGATACATGACGCCGCCTGGCAACATAAGCAGGATAAGCGGCGGAGGGCATACAGCCCCTGCAGGCACATTCGGCAGATGTCATGACTTTATCCCGAGCAGACTGTTATAAGTCTTTTCTGGCATATCCGGCAATATCTTTCTGAAATGTTCAAGCAGCCTATCGTATGATTCTTGTGGCGTGCGGTCAGGGCTACATGCTTCTCGTTCAAACAGACTTTCGGGCGTTGTCAGCAGCGACCATCCCCAGCCGTATTCACGCCCATGTCTGTCGTGCGGATAGATAAAGTCTTCGGTTACAATATAGCAGCCCATTTCCAGTCGTGTTAAGTAGGCATCGAAACGGCTGCGCATCTTCGGCCCCGTAAATCCGCATGCAGCGCGCAGTTCGCGTGTGATAAGGCTCCCTTCGCTTTTCAGCGTGGCGAGAACGGCCTCCTCTACGCTACCCTCTTCGGGATAAGGATAAAGGCTGCGGCGATAATTACAGAAGTCAGGCCACCACTCTCTGCTTACGAACGCGGCTTTACGCTTGAAGAACTTGCCGTAGGCGCAACGGCTCTCACGCAGCACAGAGCCTTTCCATTCCCACAAAGGCCATTCCCATCCTCCGTCAGGCAGGCGTGTGTACTGACATTCTTCGTCCACCGCATCTTCTGCCGACCAGCCGTCAATGCCCATGCGGAGCAAAGGCAGGAAACCTATATCGTTGATATAGTCGACAAGTTCCGGACAGGTGTGTATAAGCTCTTGTCTCATTTCCCAATCTCCCCGTTAATACGTTTTCTTACTATCGAGTATGCCTTTTGGAATAGAGCCGACTGCTCCATCGTCTGAATCATTTCATTAAAGCGGTGCATCGGAATAACAAACGTAAGTTCGTCGGCAGGAACAAGCGGACGGGCTGACGGGTCTAACATTCCGATAAAGCAGCTGCGCCCCTGTTTTCTATTCTCGTTTACGGCAAATGTTACTATACTGCAGCAACCTGAAGCAAAGCGTGTGCATACGGCATCGTCGGCATCATTGTCGTAGAAAGCCCAGCTGCACAAGCCTGAAAGCACATCGGGCGTGGCAAAGAACAGTATGCCTTCTGCGTCATCTAAAGAAGCGAGCTTATCCATACGTACAAAGTTGAGATACGGCTTTTCTGTCAGACTGATACCCAGACGGCTAACATACGTCTTTACCTGTTCGGGCGTCTGCTTATAGTGTTCCTGTTCCGACACAAAGCGCGGTATGCGTTCCTGCATCGGTGCAAATCGTGTATACAGACCTCCGCCGCCGCACAGCACATTGTCAACGCTCAACGTCAGCGCCTGGCCGTCGCACACCTTGCGTATCGCACCAATCATGCAGCGCGGTATCTTCCTTATCTCCTCAACAGGCGTGTCGCTATATCCAAAGGCCACAGGCAACGGTACGCCATCGCCAAACGCATCTCTGTATCTCTGCAAGAATTTCTGTATCATAAGCATCAAACATTAACTCTCCCCAAAGTTATAAGTTTATTGCGAAATTTGATAAGTGAAAGGCAAAAAAGATGCAAGAAAGTAAGATATTTTTGCGATTGTAAATAACAACTTTGCGACTCAGAAAAAACTAAAGGACATCAATAGGCGAATGTTCAAGAAACAATGGGAAAAATTAAGACGAAGCTTGCAACATTCAACGGAAACGCCAATAATAAAGTAGAGAATTCCGAACACTAAGTAAAAAAGTACTGACCATTTTTATTAGATTCTTTACTTTTTATAACTTTGCACCACACCAATCATAACATCAATTATGCAACAAAACATTATAAACGATTTTTTCCGCCCAATAAATATAGATATACAAATACCTGACAGTGATTATTCTCAAACCGATGTATGTATTGCAATGGCCAATGGTATGGCACGCAATACAAATCACAGTCTGTATATCATAGACTATAACCGCAAAAATTTCCTTTATGTATCTTCCAACCCGCTTTTTCTCTGCGGGCGTTCACCGGAAGAAGTGCAACAAAAAGGTTATGCCTTCTATTTTGAAGTAGTTCCGTATGATGAGATAAACCGGCTTACCGAAATCAACGAAGCAGGATTCCATTTCTACTATAACCAGCCGATAGAAAAAAGACTTGACTTGTCTATTGAGTATAACTTTCATATCCTCACATCAGAAAAGCATTCGCACCTTATCCACCATAAACTGACACCTATTTTGCTAAGTGATAAAGGGGATATATGGTTAGCGCTATGTACAGTTTCTCTTTCCCCTGAGAATAAAATCGGAGATGTCGTCATTTCAGATCATACATGTAAAGACCGATATATCTATTCATTTAAGGGTAGACGATGGAGAAAACAGCCGGAACTAATTCTTTCCAACCGTGAAAAAGAGATTCTCCAACTCTCTGTAAAAGGACTTTCAAACAAAGAAATTGGAGAAACTCTTTTTATTGATACCAATACCGTCAAATTTCACAAAAAGAAACTATTCGAGAAACTACACGCAAAAAATATCACTGAGGCCGTAGGTATCGCAGCTAATCTGAGACTGATTTAGAAAGATTAATAAGAAGTTTTTATTCTGCTTACATCAATCGTGTGCTTTGACATTAATTCTTATTTATTTTAATTTCTTTTTAATAGAATTACTCTTTTTCATAAGAATAAAGAAGCCTGACGTTAGTGTGTATCTTGCTTATTTAGATAAGATAACAACTAACCACTATGCTTGAAAATCTTGTGCTTCTGATTTTTTACAAATAAATAAATATGAATGTCCGCAAGTTGCCAATTAGTAGATTCTATGTTTGAAGTCCGCCC
>OLSN01001372.1_pt1 | contig 21354 bp, 19 predicted proteins | sample 1672411 | NCBI WGS metagenome assembly OLSN01 (sample SAMEA3136683, study PRJEB25190) | human gut metagenome | biome: human gut; feature: human-associated habitat; material: faeces | place: Austria | collected 2013 | reverse complement strand
GCTGACTAAAATTTATGCGTAATATTTTCTTTCCCCACTATTTATCGGGTGAGCCCTTTTTTCTTGGTTTTTGTGATATTTTGATAACGTAATCCGGAATGCTCTGTATGTGATATAAATAAGGTTTTGTCTTTTATAGTAAATGACATATAGAATGGTAATATTTAATTTGTATTATTTTATCGACTGACAGATAATGAATGCTTTGTTAATTAAAAGGTGTTGGCTTATATTGTTATTAAGGCTTATTAGAATTAGAACCTATATAAAACAAAAATTGATTGTCTCACGACAACCAATCTTTTATTAACCTTAATAATCTAATACCATGAAAAACACGATGCAAAGGTATTCTAATTATTTCTTTTCTCCAAATATAATCTCTAAAAGAAATGATTTTCTAACATTTTTTAAAATTTTGACCATCCCATTTAAAAGAAATTTTCTTTATTATCGCATTTATTTCGTTATTGTTGTCTTTTTGAATAAATGGAATACTCAAGTTAAATGTTATACAGTTTGATTTTTCGTCCCATTGTGCAGCAAGCATAACAGGTTCTATGCAATTATATAGATTTTTAAATTTGTCTTCCGGCATTGAGTCTGGTTTTTGTGTGAACATACTTAAAATGGTATCTTCATCATTATCGACGGGAAGTCCAAATGTTGAGTTTATTGCTTGCCATTCTGTTGAATAGAATTTTACTGTGCTTTCTTTGAGCGGACTTTTAATTGTCTTGATTACGCATAGTATTTGCGTAGAGTCGTTTCCACGCAGAAGCTTGAGCTGCATTTCTGTAGTCTTATTCATGTTGATTTTTGCATAATCAAAGCTAATGGTGTCAATTGAAGTTGCCCCGTTAAAAGTGTTCTTTACTTTTACAGAATCTTTAGAACCTGTAAATTTCAATAATTCTTCTTTCTGATCGTTTGTGATATAAGGTAAAATTTCATCAGGAATGTTACCTATAACTTCTTTAATTGATATTTGGCCCATAATGTTGGTTGTGCAACAAAGCAGGGAAATGAGTAATGCAAATATTTTCATTTTATTCTTATTGATTGAAAGGGTGAATATACTATTGTCTTTTGCAAATTGTGGCCGGCATTTTTTGCCACTATCTTGTATGTTTTTATTGGTTTATTTAAGCTTGATATCATGCAATAGATGTATAGAGGAAGCCGATGATATCTTTATCGGTTGTCCAAATAGGTGATGTTGTAATTTATTTAATCTGTTTTGTTCTATAGCTTCTTTTTCTATTGTATTCATGTGTCTGTATTAAATGAGATAATTTTGTTTTTAGTCTGCAATATTACACTTTTATTTTGATATTCGCAATAAAAACTCAGAAAAATACTTTTACTGTAATTTTTATAGCGTTTTTCCTTTCAAATACAATGCTTTAGTGGCACTTTGAGTGTTATACTAAAATTATTAGGATATAATGGTTGATAATTCGGAGTTTTTTAATACTTTTGCAAGTCGAAAGGGTGCATCATTAAAACATTGTAATACAAGAGATGATACCTACTGCAATATAATTGCTTCACTGTTGTGCAAAAACAGAATTGGATGCAGGTCCAATAATAAAGCAGAATGTTGTCAGAACAATTTATAAGGACACTTCGTGGAATTTTGTCTTTAAAAGGCGTGATTTGGGAAATGTCTTTGTTAGAGTTGTAAAAGCATATTGAACGGGATGTCCTGACATGTCTTGGAGGCTGTTGTCGATGTTATAAACCGTAAGGATGATCGTTTGATACATGAAGATTCTGATATGTTGTGTTATCTGCTTATGTTGTTTGCGTACAAGGGTTTGAGGATAAAGGTGTTGTAGAGAAGCTACAGGATGTAATGGTCCTGAATGGCATAAACGTTAAAATATTAAAAATATAGATTATGTATATTGATTATAAAAATGTAAATATATATCAAGATGATGTATGTGTGCTTGGCAATGTGAATTTTCATGTTGATGAAGGTGAGTTTATTTATATCATCGGAAATGTAGGTACGGGAAAAAGCAGCTTGCTTAAAACTTTGTATTGTGAGCTTGATATTGATGAAGGAGATAATGCAACAATCCTTGGACGAGACCTATTTAAAATTAAACGTAAAGAAGTACCGGCTTTGCGAAAGGAACTAGGAATAATATTTCAGGATTTTCAATTGTTGCATGACAGAAATGTTTATAAGAATCTATGCTTTGTATTGAAATCAACGGGCTGGAAAAATAAAAAGGAAATAGATGAGCGCATTGATGAAGTGCTGGATGCTGTTGGCATGTTAGAAAAGAAAACAAAAATGCCTTATGAACTTTCTGGAGGAGAGCAACAACGAATAGCTATTGCTCGCGCAATATTAAATAAACCGAAAATAATTATTGCAGATGAACCGACCGGTAATCTTGATCCTGAAACAGCGGATAATATTGTAAATTTGCTGAAGCAGATAAGTCAGACCGGGACGGCTGTAGTAATGTCAACACACAACATCTTGATGCTTGATAAGTATCCTGGTATCGTTTACCAGTGTAAGGAAGGTAAAATTAACGACATAACTAATATATATAACAAAAGTCTTTTTGATGAAGAAGACTAATATAAAATAAAAATATAAAAAGATACGATTATGATAGTAATGAAGTTTGGTGGCACATCAGTTGGCTCGCCTGAGCGCATGAAGCATGTTGCCTCATTGATTACAAATAGTGGAAAACCAGTTTTTGTCGTTTTGTCTGCAATGTCAGGTACGACAAATTCTTTGATTGAAATATCTGATTATTTATATAAGAAGAATCCGGAGGGCGCAAATGATGTTATAAATCGTTTGGAAAAAGCATATATGAAACATGTAGAAGAACTTTATTCTACAGAGAAATGGAAGAATGAAACAAAAATATTCCTCCAAAATGAATTTAATTATTTACGTTCTTTTACAAAAGATCTTTTCACTAGTTTTGAAGAAAAAAGCATTGTTGCTCAAGGTGAGATAATGAGTACAAATATGGTAACCAATTACTTAAAAGAGTGTGGCTACAATGCTGTTTTGCTTTCTGCACTGGATTTCATGCGTACTGATAAAAATTCAGAACCAGATTCTTCATACATTAAAGATAAATTACAGAATTTGTTGGAGCAGAATCCTGGTCAACAGGTTTATATTACACAGGGATTTATCTGTCGCAATGCTTACGGAGAAATAGATAATCTGCTTCGTGGAGGCAGTGATTATACTGCATCATTGGCAGGAGCTGCTATAAATGCAGATGAGATACAAATATGGACAGATATAGACGGTATGCATAATAACGACCCGCGTGTGGTTGATAAAACTGAAGCTGTTCGCCAGTTACATTTTGAGGAAGCTGCGGAACTTGCATATTTCGGTGCAAAAATATTACATCCGACATGTGTGCAGCCGGCAAAGTATGCAGGTATTCCTGTGCGTTTGTTGAATACAATGGACCCTGCTGCACCGGGAACTATTATAAATAATGAAACTGTAACAGGTAAAATTAAGGCTATTGCTGCTAAAGATAATATTGTGGCAATTAAGATAAAGAGTAGCCGTATGCTACTTGCTACAGGATTCCTTCGTAAGGTCTTTGAGATTTTTGAGAGTTATCAGACGGCAATAGATATGATAACAACAAGTGAGGTCGGTGTTTCTATGAGCATCGATAACGATGCGCATCTTAATGATATCGTTGCAGAATTAAAGAAATATGGAACTGTAACAGTTGACCGCGATATGTGTATAATATGTGTTGTCGGTGATTTGGATTGGAGTAATGTCGGCTTTGAGACATTAGCTACAGATGCGATGAAGAATATTCCTGTAAGAATGATTTCTTATGGAGGAAGTAATTACAATATATCTTTCTTGGTAAAAGAATCTGATAAGAAACGAGCTTTACAAAGTTTGAGTGATACATTGTTTAATAAAAGTGAAAATTGAAAATGAAGGATGTTTTTCCAATTGAAAAATTTAAAAAGACGGATACGCCATTTTATTACTATGATACAGATTTGTTGCGTGAAACTTTAAATACGATAAATAAAGAGGCCGGCAAGTATGAAAATTTTTGTGTGCATTATGCAATAAAAGCAAATGCTAACCCAAAGGTTTTAAATATAATATGTCAGGCCGGATTGGGAGCTGACTGTGTTAGTGGAGGTGAAATATTAGCGTCACTTAATGCAGGCTTTCCTTCAAATAAAATTGTATTTGCAGGAGTAGGGAAGAATGACAAAGAAATAAAACTCGGTTTAGAAAAAAATATTTTTTGCTTTAATGTAGAGAGTATACCTGAACTGGAAGTGATTAATTGTCTTGCAGAAAACTGCGGTAAGGTCGCTTCTGTAGCATTGCGTATCAACCCTGACGTTGGAGCACATACACATGCTAACATAACGACAGGACTTGCTGAAAATAAGTTTGGCATTGCGATGTCGGATATGGAGAATGTTATTGCTAGAATCTCACATATGAAGAACGTGAGATTCATCGGATTGCATTTCCATATAGGTTCACAAATCCTTGATATGGGCGATTTTGTGGCATTATGTAATCGTATTAACGAGATTCAAGTTAAATTGGAGGCTCATCATATTAATGTTGAGATGATAAATGTTGGTGGCGGACTTGGTATTGATTACCAACATCCAAACCGTGTTTCAATACCGGATTTTAAATCATATTTTGAAACGTATGCAAAACATCTTAAACTCCGTAAGGGGCAGAGTCTTCATTTTGAACTTGGGCGTTCTGTTGTTGGCCAATGTGGATCTTTAATAACGAAGGTGTTATATGTAAAAGAGGGTACAGCTAAGAAGTTTGTAATAGTTGATGCCGGGATGACAGACCTTATACGACCAGCTTTATATCATGCATATCATAAGATTGAAAACATTAGTAATGATGGATGTATAAATACTTATGATGTTGTAGGCCCAATATGTGAGTCTAGTGATGTTTTTGCTAAATCAATAGATTTGGACGAATGCCATCGTAATGATATAATTGCTATACGTTCCGCTGGTGCTTATGGTGAAATTATGGCATCTCAATATAATTGTCGTTCTTTGCCAATTGGCTATATTAAGGAAGATATATTGTAATTAAAAAATAGAATTGAATAATGCTAATTTTAGACAATATAACAATTGTTATTTGTATAATTTTGGTGATTTCTGCACTCTGTTCTTCTTTATTTGATACGTTTTTTAAAAAAATGTTCGATAAAGAAGAAACAGATTCTGCAGAGAATTTAAAGCCTGTATCAGTTGTCATTATTTCGGATAATAATTCTGTAGAGTTAGATAATAATCTGAAATATTTTCTTTCTCAGGATTATTCTGCCGGATATGAAATAATTGTTGTTGTAAGTCGTGATGAAGATGGAACGGCAGATGTTTTGAAAACGTACAATAAGTATAAAAACTTATATACTACATTTGTACCAGAAACATCTCGGTATATGAGTCGACGAAAACTTGCAATAACATTAGGTGTGAAGGCAGCTAAAAATGATTTGATTTTATTAACTGATGCCGTGTGTAAACCTGTTTCTAATCATTGGATTGAAGGCATTAGTACCAAATGTAGGGATGGAATAAATCTTGTTATTGGATATAGTAATTATTCTGATGACACAGGTCAATTTAAAACGTTCTATCGCCTTCATAAGGAATATACCTATATGTATGAAGCGTTTAAAGGTTTTGCTTATAGTACTTATGGTAATAATCTGTTGTTTAAGAAGGCCGATTTTATGTCAGGTCGCGGATTTCAAGGTAACTTGAAATATGTTAGAGGTGAATATGATTTTTTAGTTAATAAATATTCTAAATTCGGGAGCGCAGCTATTGCAATATCTAAAGATGTAATGTTAGTAGAAGATAAGCCATCAAAAAAAGCTTGGAATAATAAAAACACATTTTATTTCGAAACGCGTAAACACCTTCAACGGAGTTTTAGGCATAGACAAATATTTAATATGGATGTGCTGGGGCTTTATCTTTGTTTCATATTAGTGATTTTTTCTGTAATATATTCAGTTCTTTCTGCCAGGTTTGTAATATTGCCTTTTTCTTTTATGGCATTGGTGGTTCCTTTTATTTCTAGAATAATATGTGCGAAACGTGTGCTTAATAGATTTAATGCAGATGTTAGTTTATGGAAAGTTCTTCCATTTGAATTGGCTCTGCCTTTCAGTAATTTCAGATTTGCAATAAAATACATATTATCAGATAAATATGAATATATAAGTCATAAATCATAATGAATTATGAAAGTCTTGCATTTTATACCAAATTTTGCTGATATAAATGAGTCTGTAGGACTTCAGTATAAAATAGCTTTAATTAAGGCTATGGCAGAAAGTGCAGAAGTACATTTGCTGTGTGCTGACTATCCTGGTATAGATATGGGAAGTGTGCATGTCCATAAATTCTCTCTCTTGAAGAATTTGTTTGGTAGATGGCATTCTTCCTTCAAGAAGTTTTTGGCAGATATACGTCCGGATGTGGTACATATTCATGCATGTTGGAATATATATGCATACTATCTTCAGAGATGTTGTGAAAAGTATAGAATTCCTACAATCATAACATTTGACAGACAATTGGAGGCCTGGCATTCGTCGGGCCATTATTGTTTATGTAATTTTTTTAAATCTGTTATTTATCAACGATATATAGTGTCGCATGCAAAAGTCTTGCATGCTGTTTGCGATAATGAGATATGTAGCATATCTCATTATGTTGGATATCCAACGCTTTTATGTAAAATCTTAGGGATAAGATCAGAACATGCAAATATGCTCCATATTGATGAATCAAATGGGGATATTGGTAATGTGGAATATGATGTATATGTTTCAAAACAAAATAAGAATATTAGGAATATTGTATTAATTGATATATTCAATGAAATTTATGAAAAATCAATTAGTCCATTGTCTGATAGGCTAATTGGGATGTATCAAATAGTTGTTGACAGTAATCCATTTTGGCTTATGAGTTCTGAAGATTGTTGTGCAGAAGATATTTTGTTGTATGCAGGTGCAACGGAAAATATTGCTGGCTTACAATTGTCAGATAATCAACGTAGGATTCTTTCAATGCTTGATGATAAAGCATGGCGTAGAATCCTTTTACATTCATATAACCAAGGAATATTAGAATTTGTTTTTTCTGGAATTGAAAAATATAATTTATCCCAACCTTTTTCACAAGAACAAATTGGTGGGATATTTTGTCTCTTGGAAAATAAGTCTCAGCGTATTACTAATATAAGAAATACTTCAAAAATTAAGACTGATTCAAGTCTTTCAGATCTTGAACGTGATATCATGATTAAGATAATGACAATCTTATATGGTATAAAGCATCGTATAGAGATTAAAAGAAAAGATATGTTAGATTTATATCTTAGCTTAAAATATAATAATTTTGATGAAATTCAGTTATATAATAAAGTTCATGAGACCGGTATTTTAAAAGATACAGCGCGCTTGTTTCAAATAATGAAAGAGCGTTATGGGTTAAGTGAAGGCTTTATGTTTATAGAACCGATTAATGATAGTAAAACGGAGAAATTGAGAAAAATGTTTTTTAAATCTAATATACAATGAAGACAAGGAATTATGACATTGAAAAGGACTTAAAGTATTTGCAATTGTTGTCTCATACTTTTCCGACAATTGCTGATGCCAGTACAGAGATTATAAATTTGCAGGCGATATTGAATTTGCCTAAGGGTACTGAACATTTTCTTGCAGATTTACATGGTGAGTATAAATCTTTTCAGCATGTGTTAAAGAATGCTTCTGGTAATATTAAACGTAAGGTTAATGAAATCTTTGGCAATGATTTGCGTGAATCGGAAATCAGGGAATTGTGTACTTTGATATACTACCCCAAAGAGAAACTTGAACTTGTTAAAGCCAGTGAGCCGGATTTGGAGGATTGGTATCATATAACAATACATCAGCTTGTAAAGGTTTGTAGGGATGTTTCTAGTAAATATACACGCTCTAAGGTTAGAAAGTCTTTACCGAAGGATTTCTCTTATATTATTCAGGAACTTCTTCATGAACGTACAGATGATATAGATAAAGCTGCTTATGTTAATGTCATAATCGAAACAATAATATCAACGGGACGCGCGGATGATTTTATTATTGCGATTTCTCATGTGATACAGCGTTTGGCAATTGATCTATTGCATGTATTAGGTGATGTCTATGACCGTGGACCAGGTGCGCATATTATAATGGATGTACTAACGAATTATCACAATTGGGATATTCAATGGGGAAACCATGACATACTTTGGATGGGGGCTTGTGCCGGTAATGATGCTTGTATATGTAATGTAATACGTTTGTCTTTGCGTTATGCAAATCTTGTTACGCTGGAAGAAGGGTATGGTATAAATCTTATTCCATTGGCAACATTTGCGATGGAGCATTATGGCGATGATCCTTGTGAGGAGTTTATGCCTAAAATTAATGGAGGCAGTACAGACATTGACGATAAGACAAAACGGTTGACTGCATTGATGCATAAAGCTATTACTATCATTCAATTTAAGGTGGAAGCTTCTATGATAAAACGTCATCCTGAATGGGATATGCAAGATAGACTTTTATTGGAATGTATTGATTATGATAATGCGACATGCAATATCTCTGGAAAGTCTTATGAAATGAAAAGCTGCTGTTTCCCGACTGTAAATCCTAATGCACCATATGAATTGACACCAGATGAAATTATACTTATGAGTAAACTTCATCACTCGTTTACTGTTAACGAGAAGCTTCATAAGCATATAAGGCTATTGTTGAGTCATGGTTCATTATATACCATAATTAATGATAATCTTTTATTTCATGCTTCCGTTCCTTTAAACGATGATGGTAGTCTTAAAGAAGTGGAACTTTGCAAAGGTCATAAGTACAAAGGACGTGAACTGATGAATCGGACGGAACATATTATTAGAAATGCATTCCAAAATGATTCAGATCCGCGTGAGAAGGAATTTTCTGTAGATTATTTCCTTTACTTGTGGTGTGGGCGAAATTCAGTTTTGTTTGATAAGTCTAAGATGGCAACTTTTGAACGTTACTTTCTTAAGGACAAATCTACATATAAAGAGGAAAAAGGAAATTATTTTAAATTAAGAAACAATGAGGAAGAGTGTGATGCAATTCTTGATGCTTTTGGAGTGAGCGGTCAGAATAGGCATATTATTAATGGACATGTCCCTGTTCATGTCGTAAATGGAGAGAACCCGATAAAGGCTAATGGTAAGCTAATGGTTATTGACGGCGGATTTTCGCAGGCGTATCATGAAGAAACGGGTATTGCCGGATATACATTGGTTTATCATAGTAGAGGCTTCCAGTTAGTTCAGCATGAACCATTTACGAGTACAGAAGATGCAATACTTAGAGGGTCCGATATTAAAAGTACAACACAGATTGTTGAAATGTCATCACATAGAATGCTTGTGGCAGATACAGATATAGGACGTGATTTGAAAAAGCAAATTGCAGAGTTGGAAAAACTGCTTTATGCTTATAGGCATGGTTTTATTAAAGAATTACGCTAACAATTGAGAATCATTGAGGTAGTCCAAGATTTTGTGGTGAAAGCAAAATCTTGGACTATTTCAATATTAAACAATGTGTGTGTAACAATCTTCAAATATGCAATCAAGATTTTCTATCTCTTTTTCAAATATACCGAATAAAGCACTTCCACTTCCCGTCATTGAAGCGTAAATAGCGCCTAAATCATATAGTCTGTTTTTAATTCTACCTATTTCTGGATGTATAGTGCAGATGCTATTTTCAAAATCGTTTATCAGTTCTTCTTTCCATGTTTCTATCGGCTGTGTTACGATTTCTTTGCAGCATTTTATTGGATGTTTAACTATGATGTTTGAAAAAGCCTCTTTCGTACTTATCATTACGGGAGGTTTTACAATCGCAATTTTATATTTGCTCAAATTGATGTCTATAGGTGTCAATATTTCTCCGATGCCCGTTGCGTATGATGGCTGTGGATTTATGAAAAAAGGGCAGTCTGCACCTAATTTAGCTGCAAAAGATTGCATGTCTTTTATAGACATTTTCAGGTTAAACATCTCGTTTAACATTTTTATTGTATACGCACAATCAGACGAACCTCCACCCATGCCGGCTTGCGTTGGAATATTTTTGGTAAGGGTTACATTGACATTTGGAATTTGTGGATAGTATTTTTTAAGAATATTATAAGCTTTAACAATTAAGTTTTGTTGTAAATCGCCTTCTATATTAATCCCTTTTATACTTAAAGAACATTGGTATTTTGTGATTTCTTTATCAAGTACAGGTTCAATGCATATCTCGTCATTTAGATTTATTGGATAAAACATTGTTTCTAGATTATGATATCCGTCAGGCCTTTTGCTGACAATATTAAGGCCTAAATTTATTTTTGCACATGGTCGTTGAATCATAGTCATTTTTATTTTTGTTTGTAAAGGTAACTATTTAAATTGAATTTAATAGTCTTAAACCGAAGATTTATTTGTAATTTTGCGCAAATTATTATGTAAATATTATGCCTGAAAATAAGAAAACTCGTAAAGTAAATAATAATAGCATCCATATGCAGCCTCAGGCTGTTGATATAGAAAAGATGGTCCTTGGAGCCTTGATGGTTGATAAGGATGCCTTTTCTGTTGTTAGTGAGATTTTGCATCCCGAAACTTTTTACGAACCGCGTAGTCAGAAAATATACAAGGCTATTCAAACTCTAAGTTTGAATGAAGATCCTGTGGATATTATGACTGTTGTTGAAGAATTGAAGCGCGAGGGAACTCTAGATGACATTGGTGGAGCTGGCTATATATTGGAGTTAAGTGAACGTGTGGCATCATCTGCACATATTGAATATCATGCTAAGATTTTAGCACAAAAATATCTGGCTCGGCAATTAATTTCCTTTGCGAGTGTAATCGAGACAAAGGCCTTTGATGAAACTGTAGATGTAGATGAACTTATGCAGGAGGCTGAGGGTTCACTATTTGAACTGTCACAAAAAAACATGAGGCAGGATTATACCCAAATTGATCCTGTAGTAAAACAGGCTGTCGAAATCTTGCAAAAAGCTGCAGCAAACAAAGGTGGATTAACGGGTATTCCTACTGGGTATGCCAAATTAGATGATTATACATCCGGATGGCAAAGAAGCGATTTGGTTATTATAGCTGGTCGTCCGGCTATGGGTAAAACCTCATTTGCATTATCTTTGGCAAAAAATATTGCTGTTGATTACGATACGCCTATAGCATTCTTTTCATTGGAAATGAACAATGTTCAGCTGGTTAACCGTCTGATATCTAATGTATGTGAGATTGAAGGTAAGAAAATACTTAACGGACAGCTGGATGATGAAGAATGGAAACGACTTGATAAGAACGTAAGAAAACTTCAGGCTGCGCCGATTTATATTGATGACACTCCGGGTATGTCTATTTTTGAATTAAGAACAAAGGCAAGACGTCTAGTAAGAGAAAAAGGAGTGCAAGTAATAATGATAGACTATTTGCAGCTTATGAATGCCAACGGAGCACGTTTTGGAAGCAGACAGGAAGAGGTGTCAACCATCAGCCGCTCATTGAAGGGACTTGCAAAGGAGTTGGACATTCCTGTATTGGCTTTGTCTCAGTTGAACCGTACTGTAGAAGGACGTGAAGGTATAGACGGAAAGCGGCCTCAACTCAGTGACCTGCGTGAGTCTGGTGCGATTGAGCAGGATGCCGATATGGTGCTGTTTGTTCACCGACCGGAATATTACAGAATTTTTACTGATGAAAAAGGAAACGATCTTCACGGAAAGGCTCAGATTATTATAGCTAAGCACCGTAAAGGTGGTACAGGTGATGTGTTGTTGAATTTCCGTGGAGAGTTTACGCGTTTTGAGAATCCAACAGATTCTGATAAGTCGCCAATCGGTGGAGGAGAGATTATTGGTTCGAAGATTAATGGAGATGATCTGGGCCCGTCGCCGTATATTGGTGATATTCCAGATAACGGTCCATTACCATTTTAGATGTTATAATGTATGAAATTATAATTAGAATATAATAATGGCGCATCTGTAAACAGAATGTTTAAAGTGGAATAATGGGAATATTATAATTAATATGATCGACTAGGTGTTTTTATGAAGTGATAAAGAATAAACCATTAAATAAATAATCATGAATCTTAAAATAGCAGTTCTTCCTGGTGATGGTATCGGACCGGAAATTATTAAGCAGGGTGTTGATGTCATAGATGCCATTGCTGAAAAATTCGGACATAAAATAGAGTATCAAGAGGCTATATGTGGAGCACATGCGATAGATTTGGTCGGTGACCCATTTCCTGATGATACGTTTAATATATGCAAGTGGGCTGATGCGGTGTTGTTTGCTGCTGTAGGTGACCCTCGTTTTGATAATGATCCTAGGGCTAAAGTTCGTCCTGAGCAGGGCCTGTTAGCTATGCGTAAAAAGTTGGGACTTTTTGCAAATGTTAGGCCCGTACAAACATTTGAGTGTCTGTTGCATAAATCTCCATTGAAAGATGAGATAATAAAAAATGCAGATTTTATATGTATAAGAGAGCTTACCGGTGGCATGTATTTTGGTGAAAAATATCAGGATGATGAAAAGGCGTATGATACAAATTATTATACACGTCCGGAAGTAGAACGTATTTTAAGGGTAGCATATCAATATGCGATTAAGCGCAAACACCATGTTACTGTTGTTGACAAAGCAAACGTGCTGGCTTCAAGCAGGCTTTGGCGTCAAGTTGCTAAAGAAATTGAAAAAGAATACCCGGATGTTATAACTGATTATATGTTTGTGGACAATGCTTCTATGCGTATGATTGTAGAACCAACCTTCTTTGATGTAATCGTTACGGAAAATACTTTTGGAGATATCCTCACAGATGAAGGTAGCTGTATTTCTGGAAGTATGGGCTTGCTGCCATCAGCTTCTACAGGAGAAGGCACTCCGGTCTTCGAACCTGTACATGGATCATGGCCGCAGGCTGCAGGCAAAAACATCGCTAATCCTCTGGCTCAGATTTTATCAGTGGCTATGCTTTTTGAGTATTTTGGTCTGAAAGATGAGGGATTGCTTATACGTAAGGCCGTTGATGCTTCACTTGACGCCAATGTGCGTACTCCTGAAATCCAGGTAGAAGGAGGTGAATTTTATGGCACGAGAGAAGTAGGAGAGTGGATCGTTGACTATATAAATAAAGCGTAATAATGTTTGTGAAGTAAATAATGTCATGACGAATGATCGTCCGCATTATTTTGCCAATAAATATTCAAAAGTATATATTGGTGCTTTAAATACATATAGTCATGATTGATGTACTTTGAATATGATTCTGAATATCAGTGTGTTATACACTTGCGCCATGCAAGGTTGTTAAGGCTATTGCAAAATACGGCATATCAGGTAGTAAAAGGGCACATATTGCAAAGTAAAAGCGTATGTTTTGCATTGCAATATGTGCCCTTTCGTAATTGGTCTGTTTTTGTTTCAAGGTTCACTTTATGGTAAAGTGATTTACAGCCTTGTTGCGCTTGTGGCAATTGAAACCAATACCATTAAAATAAAACCAGAAATACTCTTGAGCATTTCTGGTTTTAGTTATATTACTTGTTTCTTAATTTAGCAAGTGATTCTTTCAGCATTGCTATCTTTTCTTCAGAGTCATGCTGTTTCTTTCTTTCTAATGCTACAACAGCTTCAGGGGCATGAGCAACAAATTTTTCGTTTGAAAGCTTCTTCATCACACCTGCAAGGAAACCTTCCAGATGCTTTAGTTGTGCTTCCTGCTTTTCAATCTCTGCTTCAACATCAATAAGATCACCTACAGGTACTGCATATTCATCAGTGCCGACCATAAACTGTATTGTATCGGCAGACTTGCCCTCCGCAATATTTATGGACTTTAAGTTTGCCATTTTTATTGTAATATCGTCATAAGCGGCATATTTATTTTCACCGATAGCCTGCAGTTCAAGTTCCTCTTTGGGTGATATGTTCTTTTGATTTCTTATTGTTCTGATGTTGCTGATTATTTGTTTAACATTTTCAATGTCTGCTACCAGATTCTCATCTTCTTTTGTTGAGGCCGGAATTGACAGACAATCACGCATAATGCTTTCACCTTCTTTGCGTTCATATATATGCTGCCATAATTCTTCTGTTATGAACGGCATGAACGGGTGTAGCATCTTCAAAAGCTCATTAAAGAATTTCAGCGTCATGTCGTATGTACTGCGGTCGATAGGTGTGCCGTAGTTAGGCTTTATCATCTCGAGATACCAACTAGAGAACTCATCCCAGAAGAGACGGTAAACGGCCATTAATGCCTCAGATATGCGATATTTCTTAAACAGGTCATTTACTTCGTCGTTAGTGATTTTAAGTTTGGCCTCAAACCATTTTACGGCAGTCTTGTTTGATGTGGGCTGTTCAGCGTCTGAAACTTCCCATCCTTTAATCAGACGGAATGCGTTCCATATCTTATTATTGAAGTTTCTTCCCTGTTCACATAGGCTCTCATCGAAGAGAATGTCGTTGCCGGCAGGTGCTGACAGCATCATTCCCATACGAACGCCATCGGCTCCGAACTTGTCGATAAGTTCTATAGGGTCAGGGCTATTGCCTAAACTCTTGCTCATCTTACGGCCAAGTTTGTCACGTACAATACCTGTGAAGTACACATGCTTAAACGGGAATGTTCCTTTATATTCATATCCGGCCATTATCATGCGAGCAACCCAGAAGAAAATGATATCAGGTGCGGTAACAAGATCTGAAGTAGGATAATAATATTTTATTTCTTCGTTGTCAGGATCGTTGATGCCGTTGAAAACAGATATGGGCCACAGCCATGATGAGAACCATGTGTCAAGGCAGTCCTCATCCTGTTTCAGGTCATCTATGGTCAGATCGTTGTTGCCGCTTTTTTCCTTGGCCATAGTAAGTGCTTCCTCCGGAGTTTCTGCAACAACAAATCCGCCATTGTTAGGTAGGTAATATGCCGGAATGCGATGTCCCCACCATAGCTGGCGGCTTATGCACCAGTCTTTAATGTTTTCAATCCAATGGCGATAAATGTTCTTATATTTTGCCGGATAGAATTTAATTTCATCATTCATAACCGGTGGAAGTGCCATATCTGCAAAGTGTTGCATTTTCAGGAACCACTGTGTTGAGAGTTTTGGCTCTATTGGTACATTAGTTCTTTCAGAGAAGCCAACTTTGTTGTTATAGTCTTCAACCTTTTCAAGCAGACCAGCTTCTTTAAGATCTTTTTCAATTTGAACTCTGACATCCATTCTGTCCATGCCGACATACAGACCGGCTGCTTCAGATATTGTTCCGTTATCGTTAAAGATATCGATCGATTCCAAATTGTGTTTCAGACCTAATGCATGGTCATTTATGTCGTGTGCCGGTGTAACTTTCAGACAACCTGTTCCAAATTCTATATCAACATAGCTGTCTTCGATGACTGGTATCTGACGATTTACTAAAGGAACGATTACGTGTTTTCCTTTTAACCATGTGTTCTTCGGGTCGTCAGGGTTTATGCACATAGCTGTATCGCCCATGATTGTTTCAGGACGTGTAGTTGCAACAATGGCATATTTTTCAGGTTCTTCAACAACCTTGTATCTAAGGTAATACAGTTTGCTGTGTTCGTCCTTATAAATAACTTCCTCGTCGCTAAGGGCGGTCTGGGCTTTAGGATCCCAGTTCACCATTCGTACTCCACGATAGATAAGTCCTTTGTTATACAAATCGCAGAATACCTTTATCACTCCTTTGGAGCGTTTTTCGTCCATGGTGAATGCTGTTCTGTCCCAATCGCAGCTTGCACCAAGTTTTCTTAACTGCTTTAAGATTATTCCACCGTGCTCATTTGTCCAGTCCCATGCATGCTTAAGAAAATCGTCGCGTGTCAAGTCGGTCTTCTTTATACCTTCCTGTGCCAACTTGTTTACAACTTTTGCTTCTGTAGCAATAGATGCATGGTCTGTTCCCGGCACCCAGCAGGCATTTTTGCCTTCCATTCTGGCACGTCTTACCAAAATGTCCTGAATAGTATTGTTGAGCATGTGTCCCATATGGAGCACTCCCGTTACATTAGGTGGAGGAATAACTATGGTGTAAGGCTCTCTTCCGTCAGGTTTACTGCTGAAAAGCTTATTGTCAAGCCAATATTGATACCATTTTGACTCTACATCTTTTGGGTCGTACTTACTTGCAAGTTCCATTTCTTATCTTATTTTTATTTATTTTGCCTAATTCAATAAAAAACGTTGCAAATGTACAAAATATTCGTGGAAAATATCTACATTTGCATAACTAAAATACATATTATGCATACAAAGGAAGAAAAACTTGAAGCATTTGGACGTTTATTGGATGTACTTGATACGTTACGTGAAAAATGTCCGTGGGATAAAAAGCAAACAAATGAGAGCCTTAGGCCAAATACGATAGAAGAGGTGTTTGAATTGTGTGACGCCTTGATGAAAGACGACAAGAAGAATATATGCAAAGAACTTGGAGATGTCTTTATGCATGTTTGCTTTTATGCACTTATAGGCAGCGAGACAGGAGATTTTGACATTGCTGATGTATGTAACATGCAGGCTGATAAGCTTATTTTCAGACATCCGCATGTCTATGGTAATGTGAAAGCTGATACAGTAGATAAGGTTTTGGAGAACTGGGAACAGATAAAATTAAAGGAAAAGGATGGTAATAAGAGTGTTCTTTCCGGTGTGCCGGCTGCACTGCCTTCACTTATTAAAACTTATCGCATACAGGATAAAGCTCGTAATGTCGGTTTTGACTGGCAAGATAAGGGCGATGTCTGGGCTAAAGTTAGAGAAGAACTTTCTGAGCTTGAAGCAGAATTGCGTAAGGATGATAATGAAGCTTCTGAAAAAGAGTTGGGCGATTTCTTGTTTAGCGTCATAAATGCAGCACGTCTTTATCATTTAAATCCTGATACGGCTCTTGAACATACAAATCAGAAGTTTATCAGGCGTTTTAACTATATAGAAAATCATTCTATAAAAGTTGGTAAACCATTGACTGAGATGACTTTGGCTGAAATGGATGAACTATGGAATGAAGCTAAAAAAGAAGAAAAAACGAATAAATAATACAATTATGAGTAAACTTAGTTTGGCTTTCTTGTTGTGCTGCATTGTAGCGATAGGATGTGACAATAAAAAAAATGCAAAGGCTGTAGTTGAGAATGTTTCTGATAACGAAATAGCAGACACTACCGTGTATGGCAAATGTGGTGAAGGTACTGCAATGCACACACTTGAACTGATTACGGATAAGGGAGACACCTTGACATATACATTGGAGGGACTTGATACGTGCTCAAACGTCCAAGGAGGATTGTTTGTTGGTGACCGGCTGGCAGTGATCTCGGGTCCGAAAAGTGAAGAAGGACTTTTTGCAGAAAAGGTAATTAACCTTACGTCTCTATTGGGTAAATGGGTCAGCCTTGACAAGAGTTTTGAGATTTGTGAGGGCGGAGTCGTTGAAGGTAGTATGAAGGAGCCGAAGCCGTATACAGAATGGAAAATATTAAATGGTAAGCTGATTTTATCGTCAGATACATTTGACATCTATTCTTTGGGTGCAGATTCACTTTATCTGGAGAATACAGAAGGAATCTATGGCTATAAACGTCTGTCGAAAGAGGCTAAATAGTTTGTGTATCTTGTGTAATATATAAAATACATGCAGCCATTTAGAGTCTATATATTAGGATGCGGCAGTGCTTTGCCTACATTGAAGCATAATGCTTCTTCGCAGGTTGTTCTTGTCCGTGATAAGATGTTTATGGTTGATTGTGGTGAAGGAACACAAGTGCAATTAAGGCGTTCACGTATTAATTTCAATAAACTTTCTGCCATTTTTATAAGTCATCTGCACGGAGATCATTGTTTCGGTCTTATCGGCCTGATTTCTACGCTGGGTATGCTTGGCCGTATAAGTCCTTTGCATGTATTTGCGCCTAAAGACTTTTTCCCTATATTGCAGCAGCAACTGGACCTGTTCTGTAATGGATTGGAATATGAAGTTGTATTTCATGTGGTGGATACGAAACGTAATGATGTGATATATGAGGATAAAAGTCTTACGGTTAGCTCTATACCTCTAGAACATCGTGTTGCGTGTTGCGGATATTTGTTCCGTGAGAAACCGACCTTACCGCATATAAGACGCGATATGATAGACTTTTATGGCATACCTGAATGTCAGCGTAATAACATAAAAAATGGGGCAGACTGGATAACTGCTGACGGCGACGTAATTCCAAATTCTTATCTTACCTTCCCTGCGGATCCGCCAAGATCATATGCGTATTGTTCAGACACCAGATACATGCCGGAACTATACAGGATGGTGGAAAATGTGGATTTGCTGTATCATGAGGCAACTTATTGTAGTGAAAACGAGAATAGGGCAAAGTTATATTATCATAGTACAGCAAGACAGGCGGCCATGGTGGCATTGAAGGCTAAGGTTAAAAGACTTGTTGTCGGACATTTTTCTGCGCGCTATGAAAATGAAGATGTTATTCTAAAGGAAGCTCAAGAACTCTTCCCGAATACAGATTTAGCGAATGAAATGGCTGTTTTTGATGTGTAAGTAAAAAAAAACGTATAATATTTTGTTATATCGTAAAAATATTTTATCTTTGCGGTAATAAAAAAGAAGCTTTTATGTTAAGAAACTTACTTTTTATTCTGTCTGCAGTGTTGCTGTTGTCTGTCGCAACTCCTTCTGTTGCCAATTCCAATTCGGCAATAGAGATAATTGATGTTGAAAGTCAGAGCGTTTCAATCTCTGTTAATTCATCGTCAATTCGCGTTGTTGGAGCCAATGGGCAGATGTTGTATATATACAATGTTGCCGGAGTAAAAATAATGTCCATAAAAGTTGATGGTTCAGATAGATATTACGATTTGAATTTGCCTAAAGGCTGTTATATTGTTAAAGTTGGTAAAGTCGTAAGGAAGATTTCGGTTAAGTAGTATTTTGTCTGTTTTGTTAAAGTCATTTTACCTTATACTTTTGTGTCTGCTCGTGTCATCTTGTCATGACGCGACAAATAATCATGACAAAAATATTAATTTAGATACATTTTCAGACTTACGGGATGAAAAGTATTCTTTGGACATAGTTGATATACGTGAACATATATCCAAAATTGCAAGTGAAGACGGAGTCGCATTGCCCATGGATGGGTTTGTAAATAAATATTATAAAGAGCAACAACCGTTTTTGTGGATAAACCGTTATGGTATATATGACCGTGCAGATACTCTTTTGAATCTTCTTAAGGGCATTGATTATTATGGATTGAGCAAAGACGCTTTTCGTGTCTCTAAAATAGAAAAGGATCTTTACTTGGCACGTAGTTTAGACATAGAGTCTTCAAATGATAATCTAAACCGAATTTTGGCTCGTTTAGAGTACAACCTGACAAAAGCCTTTTTAAGATATTCTGCAGGACAGTATTTTGGCTTTGTTAATCCTGATTATTTATATAATAGTTTGGAAGAGTATCAGGTGGATTCTTTGACAACACGATTCAGACAATTGTGTGATTTAAAAGTCTTACGCCCGGACAAAAAATTCTATTTTAGAGCCATCAGCCATATTTTGAATGACAGCGTAGCTGAGTTCTGGCATACAACCCTTCCTAAAGGACGTTTGGTCGGTAAGTTGTTGAAAGAGTTGGATAATCCGAATTTAACCAAATCTGAACGGTTAAGAATATTGTGTAATATTGAACGGTGTCGATGGCGTTTGCGTGGAATGCCTAATACAGATTTGCACAATAAATATATAGTTGTGAATATACCTTCATTTGAATTATACGCTTTTGATGGTGAAAAATCGCAAACAATGAAGGTATGTTGTGGCGAGATTAATTTCAAGACTCCGATACTTACCAGCTGGATTAAGCGCATGGATGTAAATCCGCAATGGATTGTTCCTAAAAGCATTTCCAAAGGATTTTTGCATAATTATTCTTATATGCATAAAATGGGGATGTTTGTTTTGGACAGAGAAAAGGGTAAGTTGGCTCCTGAGCAGGTCTCATATGATAGAATAATGTCAAATGATCAATATATTGTTCAGGCTGGAGGTAAAAAGAACTCTTTAGGGCGTATTATTTTCAGATTTGATAATAATTTTTCTGTCTTTCTTCATGACACCTCTGCACCATGGGCGTTCAAGCGCACCCAAAGAGCTGTGAGCCATGGTTGTGTTAGAGTAGAGCGTCCTCTGGAACTGGCTTTATTCTTATTAGGCGAACGTGCAGAAGAGATGGAAGACAGATTACAGTATTCAATGTCTGTTGATTTTATTAATGATGTAGATTCGTTGAAGAAGAGAAATATAGACAGAAAACGTCTCGTAAATACTTTGAATGTAAATCCGCCAATACCATTATATATTACCTATTATACTGTTTATGATGGCATTTGTGGACAATTATGCTATTATGATGATGTTTATGGCTATGACGATGTCCTGATAGAGAAATTGTCTCCGTTTATTGAATAATATGGCATTAAGTGAAGATTTAATATGCAGGATGCTGGCCTCTGAAACTACAAGGCGTAAAGCTTTTGATGCAATCGTAAAGTTATATGGTGAACGATTGTATTGGAAGATACGTTATATTGTTCTATGTCATGAAGACGCTAATGATGTGTTGCAAAATACGTTTCTTAAAGCATGGAATAATATTGATTCTTTTCATAATAAATCAAAGTTATTTACGTGGCTGTGCAGTATTGCCATAAATGAGGCTTTAGATTATTTGCGTAAAAATAATTCAACTATAGATATTTCAGAGTCACCGTCGGTTTCAAAGACTCTTATGGCTGATGAGTATTTTGATGGTGATGAGGCACATGCATTATTGTTAGAGGCTGTTGCGACATTGCCTGATGTACAGAGGACGGTTTTCAATTTGAAATATTTCGATAATATGAAATATAGTGAAATCAGTGAAATTCTCAACACCTCAGAAGGCGCGTTGAAGGCCTCGTATCATATTGCAGTAAAAAAGATTTCGGATTATTTTCATCTACATGAATGACTTTTTTTGACAGGCAATTAAACTTTTAATGGGAAGTTCCGTCATAGAATAAAAGAAATGAATGTCCGCATGTTCCCAAATTAGCAAAGTTTAAACCGCCAAGATGTCC
>OLSN01001371.1_pt1 | contig 21365 bp, 15 predicted proteins | sample 1672411 | NCBI WGS metagenome assembly OLSN01 (sample SAMEA3136683, study PRJEB25190) | human gut metagenome | biome: human gut; feature: human-associated habitat; material: faeces | place: Austria | collected 2013 | reverse complement strand
GTGATGGAGCTTGCGGGCGCGAAGATACTGACCGTTCCCGTCGACGAGAACGGCACAAAAAACTGGAACGGCTGGAATTTTCGGATACCCTGATGCAGGTGGGAACCGGGGCATTTACGGGCTGTAGCGGGCTGAAGGAGCTTGTGATCCATCAGAAAAAAGGGTTCAAGTCCTGTGCAAAGGAGATCCTCGGTGAGCTGTGGCAGAAGATCGATGTGGATTTTCTGTATGAAAATGGTGAGGCAGGTGGAAAACGTGCGCATATGGTTTTTCCGGAGCATTACGATGAGGCGGTGGAGAACACGCCTGCGAGAATTTTGTTTACAGAGTATCATGGCTCCGGGACCAATTACCGGCAATGCTTCTATAATAAAGAACTGAATTTCGCAGAGTATGACAGCCTGTTTGATATGGCAGTGGTTATGGATAAGCTGGAGGTTCTGGTGGATATGAGCTTCGGACGACTTTGTCATCCGTGGCAGCTGAGTAAAAAGGCGAAGAAGCAGTATGAGGATTATATCCGGGAAAATCTTAAGGATATCGGGGAATATCTGGTGGAAAGCGGAAGCTTAAATGGTCTGGAGCTGCTTTCACGGAAAAAATTCTGGAACAGAGAGGGCCTGGAACATAGTATTGATGTGGCGTCCGGGAAGAAGGATATGGAGATTTCCGCATTTCTGATGAATGAACGCAGCCGGATGCTGAAGGAAGAGCAGAAGGTTGCCGGGGAGACAGAAAATGATGGGCGGCCAGCGAGACGGAGGAAGAAATTTCAGTTATGAGTGATATAGAAACAACTGAAAACAATAAAAATAACTTCCTGCCCGGTCAGGGATCCAATTCCCAGGAAGCAGCCCAGCGTCTCCAGGATATCGGCAGCAGCATCCTCCGGGCGGCAAGAGACGAGCTGTATCTTGGCATGCGTTTTCTGGATGTGGCGCTGAGCAGCTTTATTTATCAGATGGATGGTTCGGTCAGTCCGTTTGGAACAGACGGGGCTGTGATATACTTCCATCCGGCACAGCTTGGCGGGCTTTATAAAGAAAACAGGATTCTTGTGAATCGAGGATATCTCCATATGGTATTTCACTGCATTTTCCGGCACTTTGGGAAGCCGGGAATAGAGAAGCGTTTGTGGAATTTAAGCTGCGATATTGCAGTGGAGCATATGATCGACGGGATCTACCACCGCTCAGTCCGATATTCCAGAAGTCTTCTCCGGAGGGAAACCTACCGTCTTCTGGAAAAGGAAAAGAAGACGCTGAATGCAGAGAGAATCTACAAGATTCTGAAAGAAGAATTTCTGAAGGAAAAAGAACTGGCACAGCTTGAAAAAGAGTTCTACGTGGACGACCATAAATACTGGGCAAACCAGCAGCCTGACCGGAAACCCAATCCCCTGATGAGTAAAAAATGGGGAGATATCAGCGATGGGATCGAAACAGACCTAGGGACTTTTTCCAGGGAGTCAGGAGAGCAGGACGGAGATTTTCTGGATCAGCTGAAAATAGAGAACCGGGAACGATATGATTATCGGGAATTTCTGCGGAAGTTTGCAGTATTTCGGGAAGAACTGACTGTAGATCCGGACAGCTTTGATTATAATTTTTATACCTACGGGCTTTCCCTTTACGGGAATATGCCGCTGATCGAACCCCTGGAAACCAGAGAAGTGAAAAAAGTTTCGGAATTTGTCATTGTGATCGATACCTCCATGTCCTGTTCAGGAGAACTGGTACAGAGATTTCTGGAGGAAACCTATGGGATCTTAAGCGACAGCGGGAATTTTTTCCAGAAGGTAAATATACACATGATCCAGTGTGATGAGAAGGTGCATTCGGATGTAAAGATCACCGGTGCAGAGGAATTGCAGGAGTATATGAACAGCCTGGAACTTTACGGTGATGGAGGTACAGATTTCCGTCCGGCTTTTGCTTATGTGGAAGAGCTGATGGAAAAACGTGAGTTTGAAAATCTTAAGGGCCTGGTGTATTTTACAGACGGATACGGGATTTTTCCGGCAAAGATACCGCCATACCGGACAGCATTTGTATTTATGGAGCAGGAGCCTGAGGATGTGGATATCCCGGCCTGGGCCATGAAGCTGGTGATCACGGAGGAAGAATTGTAAAGAATTATATCCATATCTTATGTCATGAATCTGATATTTTAATCTTTTATTTTGTATATTGCTATCTGCATATCAGTTATAGTGTAGAAAATAGGTAACAACAGACAATGTTACGGAAAATATACAGAACAGGAGATTGTATGGCATGAGATATGGGTATTTTGATGAAGAAAAAAAGGAATATGTGATTACCAGGCCGGACACACCTGCTCCGTGGGTGAATTATTTGGGATCGCCGGAATACGGAGCAATCGTTTCCAATAATGCAGGGGGATACAGCTTTGCAAAATCCGGGGCGAACGGCAGAATCCTGAGATATATTTTTAATCAGTTTGATCAGCCGGGAAGATATATTTATCTCAGGGATAATGACACAAAAGATTATTGGTCAGCATCCTGGCAGCCGGTTGGCAAAGATCTCAGTGAGTATAAAAGTGAATGTCATCATGGCACAGCCTATACTAAAATGATGGCAGATTACAGCGAGATACATTCAGAGGTGAGATACTATGTACCGCTTGGGCAGTCCTACGAGGTATGGAATCTGAAAGTTACCAACTGCTCAGACAGAAAACGTGAGATCAGTGTGACTGGATATGCAGAGTTTACAAATAACAGCAATTATGAACAGGATCAGGTGAATCTGCAGTATTCCCAGTATATTACAAGAACAGTATTCTGTGGAGATCGTGTACGTCAGATGATCCATGCGAATCTGGACGGCCTTAAGGATGGGGAAGAGGTTGATAACAAGAACGTGTTCAACCGATTCTTCGGCCTGGCTGGAGAGAAGGTTTCTTCCTGGTGTGGTGACAGGGAAAAATTCCTTGGAAGATATCACGGATACAACAATCCGGCAGGGGTTGAAGCCGGTGTATTATGTAATGAGGGAAATTATAATGAAAACAGCTGTGGAGCTCTTTCAACTGTAATTACTCTGGAACCGGGAGAAAGTCGGGAAATGGCTTTTCTGGCAGGAATGAAGGAGGATAATGAAGCAGCGGAGATTATAGCACATTATGCAGACTGTGAAAAAACATGCGCGGTGGAGCTTGAAGAACTGATCAGTTACTGGCACGGACAGCTTGCACATTTTCAGATCAGAACACCAAGTCCGGAATTCGATACCATGATCAATACATGGAACGCATATAACTGTTTTATGACATTTATCTGGTCACGTGCAGCATCTTTTACTTATTGCGGACTTCGTAACGGATATGGATACCGTGATACTGTACAGGATATCCAGGGTGTGATCCATCTTGCACCCGAAATGGCACTGGATAAGATCCGTTTCATGTTGTCAGCACAGGTAGATAACGGCGGCGGTCTTCCACTTGTGAAATTCACACATAATCCGGGACATGAGGATACACCGGATGATGCGTCCTATGTACAGGAAACCGGTCATCCGGCATACCGCGCAGATGATGCACTCTGGCTGTTCCCTACTGTATACAAATATATTTCAGAGACAGGAAATTTTGCATTCATCGATGAAGTGATCCCGTTTGCAAACAAGGATGAAGGAACTGTATACGAGCATCTGAAAAGAGCTATTGACTTCTCCATGAACCATCTTGGCAGACATGGAATGCCGGCCGGACTTTATGCAGACTGGAATGATTGTCTGAGACTTGGAAAGGATGGGGAATCTACTTTCGTTGCATTACAGTTCTATTATGCAATGACTATTCTGAAAGAGTTTGCAAAGTACAAAAAAGATGAAAAATATATAAAATACCTGGAAGAAAAACAAGAGCAGCTTGGAAAATTGATCCAGGAACTCTGTTGGAACGAAGATCGTTTTATCCGTGGGTTTACGGAGCGGGGAGAGGTTATCGGAAAGAGAACTGACCCGGAGGCAAATATGTGGCTGAATCCACAGAGCTGGGCTGTGATCAGCGGCCTTGCAACAGAGCGGCAGGCAGATATGGCTCTTCAAATGGTTTATGAAAGATTGAATACAGAATACGGTGCAATCCTTATGGATCCTCCATATCATGCAAATGCTTTCGACGGAGCACTTGCGGTTATCTACAATGCAGGAACAAAGGAAAATGCGGGAATCTTTTCACAGTCACAGGGATGGCTCATTCTGGCAGAAGCACTTTGCGGACATGGTGAGCGTGCATTTAATTATTTCCTGGAGAATGCTCCGGCAGCGCAGAATGACAGGGCTGAGATCAGACAGCTGGAGCCATACTGCTATGGACAGTTTACAGAAGGAAAAGCAAGCCCGAATTTCGGACGATCTCATGTGCACTGGTTGACAGGGACAGCATCTACTGTGATGGTAGGATGTGTAGAAGGAATTCTTGGCATGCGTCCGGATTTCTATGGCTTACGTATAGCACCATCGATTCCAAAAGAATGGGAGAAGTTTGAGATAAGCAAGGATTTCCGTGGATGTCATCTCCATATCACTGTGAAGAATCCGGGACATGTGGAAGCTGGATGTAAAAAACTCTATGTAAATGGAGAAGAACTTCCGGGTAATTATATTCCGCAGGAGAAACTTACCGGTGAGACAGAAATTGAATTCTATATGTCATGACATAATGGATATAAATTGCGAGGAGATCACATTTATGAATACAAAGTAAAATGGAATATAAATACCGTTTTATTTTGGCAGGAAGGAGATCACAGAATGAAATATATAAAATTTCAGGATAAAAATGGAAGTTTTTCCATAGAAAATCCGGAGAATTACAGCGGTTTATATATACCTCTGGCCGGAGAAAACGGATTGAAATCCGCGATCACCCCTTCTCTGGGAGGAGACAGCAAACTGGATCAGAATCATTTTCTGCTGGAACCGGTAAGCATTGAGAATCTTCATAATAATCGAAACACCAGAAATTTCTGGTGCAAGATAAAAGGAAAAGGTTACTGGTCAGCATGCGGAGTTTCGGCAGAACAGGAATTTCAGAAATATACTGATAAACAGGATAAAAGCAGCCTGGAAGCCGGATTTATGTGGCAGAAGCTGCACAGAACTTCTGAGAAATACGGACTTCAGTCAGAGATTTTGTCTTTTGTGACAGTGAAAGGTGATGCGGAGGTCCATCTTGTAAAGATTACCAATATTGAAGAGGAAGAACAGGAAATCACACCGGTTGCTGTAATACCTGTATATGGAAGAAGTGCAGACAATCTCAGAGATCACAGGCATGTGACTTCCCTTTTGCACAGGATAAGAACAACGGAGTACGGTGTTGAAGTAAAACCGGTGCTTTCTTTTGATGAAAGAGGTCATCAGAAGAATAATACTGCATATTTTGTATATGGATCTGAAGGCGAGGGAACGGAACCGGAAAGCTTTTATCCTGATGTGGAAATGTTTATCGGAGAAGGCGGTTCTTTCCTGATTCCGGAGGTGGTCAGAGAAGAGAAAAAAGGTGTTCCGGCAGGAACAGAAATTGAAGGAAAGGAAGCTGTCGGTGGTATTCGTTTTGCATCCAGGGTTCTGAGACCACATGAAACAGCTGTATATGTTGTGACAGCGGGAATATCTGAAAAAAATCAGCTGCCGGAGGAGACTGCACGGTTTTACAGAACTGAAAAACAGGTTGCAAGAGAATTTGAACATGTAAAAAAACACTGGACAGAAAAAGTGAATGTTTCTTTTGAGACAGGTGATGAGGACAGAGATAATTATCTGAAATGGATCTGTTTCCAGCCGATATTAAGAAGAATTTACGGTTGTTCATTCCTCCCGTATCATGATTATGGAAAAGGTGGAAGAGGCTGGCGTGATCTCTGGCAGGACTGTCTGGCACTTCTGATCATGGATCCTTCTGTTGTACGTCAGATGATCGTCGATAATTACGGTGGAGTACGCATCGATGGAACCAATGCCACGATCATCGGAAACAGACAGGGTGAATTTATCGCAGACCGCAACAACATTGCCCGCGTGTGGATGGATCATGCTTTCTGGCCATTTGTGACAACGCAGCTTTATATGGATCAGACCGGGGATATGAATGTCCTTTTTGAGAAGATTCCATATTTCAAGGATCTTCAGACAAAAAGAGGAACTGCGCATGATGAAAAATGGAGCAGTGCCTATGGAGAAAATCAGAAAACAGAATCCGGTGAGATTTATTACGGAACGGTTCTGGAACACATTTTGCTGGAAAATCTCTGTGCTTTTTATGATGTAGGAGAGCACAACGAGATGAAACTTCACGGGGCAGACTGGAACGATGCCATGGATATGGCATGGGAAAATGGTGAGAGTGTGGCATTTACCTGTGCATATGCTGGAAATATGAAGAACATCGCAGAATATCTGAGAAAACTTCAGGAAAAGGAAATGTTTGACAGGATTGAAGTTGCGGAAGAAATGGAAATCCTGTTTACCGGAGACCGTGAGCTTTATGAAAGCCCGGAGAAAAAGCAGCAGCTTCTGAGACAGTACACAGAAAAATGTGCACATGATATCAGCGGAAATACTATTGTGATCCGTCTGGACCAGCTTAGCCGGAATCTGGATGAAAAGGCAGATTGGATGATGGAAAACATCCGCAGAAGAGAATGGGTAAAAGACGGAGAAAACGGCTGGTTCAACGGATATTATGATGATCATAAACGTCCTGTGGAAAGGGCAGAAAACAGCCAGGTACGTATGATGCTTACCAGTCAGGTATTTGCGATCATGAGTAAAACCGCACAGAAAGATCAGATTGAGTCTATCTGTAAAAGTGCGGATAAATATCTTTTTGACCGTCAGGCAGGAGGATATCGCCTGAATACCAATTTCCATGAAGAAAAATTTGATCTGGGAAGAATGTTCGGGTTTGCTTATGGAGAAAAGGAAAACGGAGCGGTATTTTCCCATATGGCTGTTATGTATGGCAATGCACTGTATAAAAACGGCTATGCAAAAGAAGGATATAAAGTTCTGGAAACGCTTCTGGACGCTGCCATGGATTTTGAGAACAGCAGGATGTATCCTGGAATTCCGGAATATTTTGATAATCAGGGAAGAGGATTGTATGCATATCTTACCGGTGCTGCAAGCTGGTATATGCTGACTATGATCACAGAGGTATTTGGCGTCAGAGGAGATCTTGGAGATCTGGTGATCGCGCCGGCACTGATGCCGAAGCAGTATAATGAGAATGGACAGGCATCTCTTACTATGGAATTTGCCGGAAGAAAGCTGGAGATCTGTATCTGCAATCCGGAGAAAAAACTTCCTTCAGAATATAAGATGAAAAGGAAATGAAAAACGAACAGAGTACCTGTGTACGTATAGATCGGGAACTGCTCGAAAAGCTTTCTGTAAAAGAAACACACAGGATCAAAGTGGAACTGATGTAACCGAAATCGGTTATACATAATTGTTAAATTACAGAAACAGAAGTATCAATAGGAAAACGGCATCCCACAGTTGTAAAAAGCTGCGGGATGTCGTTTTTGATGCTGATAAAAAATATCAGCCATAATAATAAGGATGTTTACCACATGGATTTGTAATATTTGTCACGGTACTTCTTTGGGGTAAGGCCGGTGAAGTTTTCAAAGATCTGGATAAAATGACTCTGTGAAGAGAAATTCAGATAATTGGCGATATCAACGACTGCTTTATCAGAGTATCGGAGCAGGTGAGTGGCTTTTTCGATTTTTTTTTCGCGGATGTAATCACTTATGGATACTCCAAGATTCTGTTTGAATACTCTGGACAGATAACTGGGAGAGAGTCCGGTATGTTCTGACAGATCCTGAATGGTGATACGCTCCTTAATGTGACCGTAAATATAGTCCACGCATTGCATGACCGGTCTGGAAAGAATAGAGCTTTTTTTCTGGAGGATCATTTTTCCGGTAAAATCTCTGGCCATAATATGATGCAGATCTGCAATCTGGCGTACAGTGGTGCAGGAATCCATTTTCAGAATGTAAAAATCGCTGAGACGATATGCCTGTTCAGGCTCCAGTCCACCGTCAATACAGTAACGGGTGAGCATGGCAGTAGTGACAACGAAATGATACTTCAGGTTGATCAGAGGATTTTTGGAGAGGATACCGGTTCCCTTCAGATGAAGAAAAGAGTCTTCCTCGCAGTTTTTGTTTACAGCTTCCATATCACCGGCTCTTACGGCATTGTAAAAAGAATATTCCACAGAGGGAGAGCGATGAAGAGCTTCCAGTTCTGTATCTTCCAGTTCATTAGTAATCCAGTCTTGGGAAATGGACATATTGATATCCTCCTTATATGTTGATGTTTAAGGAATGTATTGGTTTCTTATATTATGACATGAATCTGACATTTTGTTAAGATTAATAATATAATCGCAGATAAAAAAATGGTATACTTTTATCATCAAAGGTAAAGCATCGGGGATGCTACAGAAAAAGGAGGATTTATACTATGAAAAAAAGAGCGGTATCTATGATCCTTGCAGCAGCAATGGTTTGTGGAATGATGGCAGCAAATGTAAGCTGTGTATCTGCAAAAGGATCGGATGAGGGAAAAGTGATCAATATTTATTCCTGGAATGATGAGTTCCGTCAGAGACTGGAAGCTGTTTATCCGGAAGTAGAGTCCACTTCCAAAGATGGTACAGTTACAAAACTGAAAGATGGTACAGAGATCCACTGGATCGTAAATCCGAACCAGGATGGCGTATATCAGCAGAAACTGGATGAGGCACTTCTCAACCAGGCTGATGCAAGTGCAGATGATAAGGTAGACATATTCCTTTCTGAGACAGATTATGTATTCAAATATACAGACAAAGATGCAGATGTTGCAATGCCTCTTACTGATCTTGGCATTGATCCGGACAAGGATCTTGCAGATCAGTATGATTTCACGAAAACAACAGCTTCTGATGCGGATGGAGTACAGAGAGGCGCCACATGGCAGTGCTGCCCGGGTGTCCTTGTATATCGTCGTGACATTGCGAAAGATGTTTTCGGTACTGATGACCCGAAAGAAGTTGGCGAGAAGATGAAAGACTGGAATACAGCTAAAGAAACAGCAGCTCAGCTGAAAGAAAAAGGATATTATACATTTGCTTCTTATGCAGACACTTTTCGTTTATATGGAAACAGCATTGAGAATCCGTGGGTAGAGTCCGGTGATTCTGTGATCAAAGTAGATTCAAAGATCATGGACTGGGTAAAAGATTCCAAAGAGTGGCTGGATGCAGGTTATCTTAACAAAACTGTAAAAGGTCAGTGGAACGATGACTGGAACAAGGCAATGAGTTCTGAGTCCAAGGTATTCGCATTCCTCTTCCCGGCATGGGGTATCGACTTTACTCTGAAACCAAACTGGGATGGAGCAGAAGGTGACTGGGCTGTTACAAATCCTCCGCAGGAATACAACTGGGGTGGTTCTTACATTCAGGCTGCAACAGGAACAGATGATCCGGAACATGTCAAAGATATTATCCTGGCAATGACGGGAAATCAGGATAATCTTCTTAAGATTTCCAAAGAATACTCTGATTTTACAAATACAAAATCCGGTATGAAAGATGCAGCTACAAATGCAGATTTCGCATCTGATTTCCTTGGTGGACAGAACCCGTTTGAGTATTTTGCACCGGTTGCAGAGAATATCAAGATCGCACCGCTTTCCGCATATGACCAGGGTTGTGTAGAGCTGATCCAGAACGCTTTCAGTGATTACTTCCAGGGTAAAGTAGACTTTGACAAAGCAAAAGCCAACTTTGAGACAGCTATTCAGGAGCGTTATCCGGAGATCACAGAGATCCAGTGGCCGGAATAAATACCACATGAGGATAATTGTTGATGCTGCAGGATCTTTGGATCCTGCAGTTTGCTGGAAAGGAAGAGCATTATGAAGAAAAAGAGCGTTAATTACGGAAAATGGGGATACATATTTATTCTTCCGTTTTTTGTGATCTATTTTATCTTTTCGCTGATTCCGCTGTTTGATACAGTGAGATACAGCTTTTTTGAATATTTCCGTTCTGGAATCAAGCAGATTGGTCCTAATTTTGTAGGACTTGCCAATTATGTCAGTCTTCTGCATTCTGACATGCTGAAATACGGACTGAATACACTGATCCTTTGGGTGATCGGATTTGTTCCGCAGATCGTTGTTGCACTGGTGCTTGCATGCTGGTTTACTGATGCCAGGTTGAAGCTTCATGGCAAGCAGTTTTTTAAGGTTGTAATTTATCTGCCGAACCTGATCATGGCATCAGCATTTGCACTTCTGTTTTTTACCATGTTTTCCACAAACGGACCTGTAAACTCCATTTTGTGTTCACTGGGCTGGATAAAGGAACCGATTGATTTTCTGGGCTCTGTTCTGGGAACAAGATCATTGGTAGGTTTCATGAATTTCCTGATGTGGTTCGGAAACACGACCATCATGCTGATGGCAGCAGTAATGGGAATCAGTATGGATATTTTTGAAGCATCGGATCTGGACGGATGCAACAGCATTCAGCGTTTCGTCTATATTACGCTTCCACTGATTCGTCCGATTCTTTCCTATACTCTGATCACTTCCATCATCGGTGGCCTTCAGATGTTTGATGTACCGCAGATCCTCACAAACGGACAGGGTAATCCGGACAGAACATCCATGACACTGATTATGTTCCTGAACAGCCATCTGAAGAGCAAGAATTATGGTATGGCCGGAGCATTGTCTGTATACCTGTTTATTATCAGTGCAATCCTCTGCTTCTTTGTATATCGTATGACTAACGACAATGATCCGGACGGATCTAAGAAAGCAGCGAAAAAGAGAGCAAGAGCAGAAAGGAGAAAAACAAAATGATGAAAGATAAGACAGCCAGCAGGATCAGAAGTATCGTGGCACATGTGGTACTTATTATTCTTTCCTTTATGTGTCTCTTTTTCTTTTATGTACTGATCGTGAATGCGTCTCATTCTCATGCAGAGCTTCAGAAGGGATTTTCTGCTCTTCCTGGAAAATATTTCTGGAAAAACCTGATGAATGTTGCAAATGACGGAAGCTTTCCGATGTTCAGGGGAATTCTTAACAGTATTATCGTGTCCGGATGCAGTGCAGTATTATGTACATATTTTTCCTCACTGACAGCATATGGTCTTTATGCCTATGATTTCAAGGCAAGGAATGTAGCGTTTACATTTATCATGGCGATCCTCGTCATGCCGACACAGGTAACTGCAATGGGCTTCCTTCGTCTGATCACAAAGATGGGATTATATGATTCCCTGCTTCCGTTGATCATTCCGTCTGTTGCGTCACCGGCCGTATTCTATTTTATGTACAGCTATCTGCAGTCCTCACTGCCGATGTCACTGGTAGAAGCAGCCAGAATTGACGGCTCCGGAGAATTCCGTACTTTCAACAGTATTGTCCTGCCAATCATGAAGCCGGCAATCGCTGTACAGGCGATTTTTACATTTGTAGGCTCCTGGAACAATTATTTCGTTCCTGCTCTGGTTATCCAGTCTAAAAGCAAGATGACTGTTCCAATCCTGATTGCAACACTTCGTGGAGCAGATTATATGAATTTTGATATGGGTAAGATTTACATGATGATCACAGTTGCCATTGTGCCGATCATTATCGTATATCTCCTTCTTTCCAAGTTTATCATCGCAGGAGTGACACTTGGAGGCGTAAAAGAATAACAAAAGGTAGCAGGTAAGATATGACAGTTAAGAAATGGAAACACAGCGGAACAAAGAAACACAGCATGTCAGACCGTGAAATACGAAACGGTCTTCTTTCGGAAAAAGCAGCAGAGGAGGGTATTGTACTGCTGAAAAATGATAAAAAAATACTCCCTCTGAATATTTCCACGAAAATAGGTTTATACGGCGCCGGTGCGGGAAAGACAGTGAAAGGCGGAACAGGTTCCGGTGATGTGAATAACAGAAGTAACATTTCTATTTATCAGGGACTGAAAGAAAACGGTATTCAGGTCGTAAGCGAGAAATGGCTGGCCAATTATGAGTCAATATACGCAGAAGCACGCCGGGCATGGAAAGAAAAAATACTGGAAGAAGCAAAGTTTGTGGAAAATCCTTTTGATGCCTATGCGGAAAATCCCTTTGCAATGCCGGAAGGCCGTGCAGTCACAGCAGAAGATACTGTCGATGCCCAGACAGCAATCTATGTGGTAAGCAGGATTTCCGGTGAGGGAAAGGATAGGCGCAGGGTCGAGGGAGATTATTATCTGAGCAGACGGGAGCGGGAGGATATCCGGTTCCTTGATGCACAGAAGATTCCTACAGTACTTATCCTGAATTCCGGCGGTCCGGTAGAACTGACAGATATTCTGGAAGAAACAGAAAATATCTGTGCTGTCCTGAATATTTCCCAGCTTGGACAAAGAGGCGGACTTGCCCTCGCCAATGTCCTTCTGGGAAAGGTAACTCCAGGCGGCAAGCTGACTGCAACATGGGCCAGAAGGTATGAGGATTATCCGTGTGCAGAGGAATACAGCTATCTCAATGGCAAGCTTGAAAGAGAAGAGTACAAGGAAGGAATTTATACAGGATATCGTTATTTTGATACTTTTGGTGTAAAACCGCTGTTTCCGTTTGGATATGGACTTTCTTACACAGAAATGCAGATACGTTTCCATGGGATGAAAACATCAGGGGATGGCGTTGAAGTTGAAGCAGAGGTAACGAATACAGGAGAAACTTTTTCGGGAAAAGAGGTCGTGCAGGTCTATGTGTCTCTTCCACAGGATGAATTAGGGAAGGAATACCGTCGACTGGCTGGCTTTGCAAAAACAAAACTTCTGAAGCCGGGGGAAAAAGAACTGCTGAAAATCAGGATCGACAGAAAGACACTGGCATATTTTTCCGAAGAGCAGCATGCCTGGATTGCTGAAAAAGGTTATTATGCTGTCTGGGTCGGAAACAGCATTGCATCGCTTACGCTGGTTGCAATGCTTGAAGTGCCGGAGAGTGTGATCCTGGATAAAACGAATATCCTTGAGAATCAGACTGATATTACTGAAGAAGTTTATGACCGCCAGAATCTTTCTGCCAGAACTCTGAAATGGAAAGAGAAGGCAGAGAATGAGAAGATTGGAAGATATATCTATTATCCTGAACCAGAGAAGAGAACAGAATGCACCTGCCAACCGGAAAATAAGATTCCTGCAAAGGATCTGCTCCCGCTGTTTTATGGGAATATTGCTGGAATCTCCAGTAATCTGGGGGCGGCAGGAATCCGTGTTCCTGGCTCTGCCGGTGAGACCACGGCTGCTCTTTATGAGCAATATGGCGTTTCCCCACTGATCATGGCCGATGGGCCGGCAGGACTGAGACTTCAGCAGAATTATGAAGTAGACAGAGAAACAGACACAGTATATGGAATCGGTGTCCTTGGATCTCTGGAAAATGGATACCTGAGAACAGATGAGACTCACGAAAACGCAGACAGATATTATCAGTTCTGTACGGCATTTCCGGTTGGAACTGCACTGGCTCAGACCTGGGATACTGCCCTTGTGGAAAAAGTTGGAATAGCAGTGGCAGAAGAAATGGAAGAATTCCACATAGATCTCTGGCTAGCACCTGGTCTTAATATTCAGAGAAACCCTCTGTGCGGCAGAAATTTTGAGTATTATTCCGAAGATCCGCTGCTTTCCGGAACTATGGCAGCAGCCATGACAAAAGGAGTGCAGAGCAGACCTGGCTGCGGTGTTACCGTTAAGCATTTTGCCTGCAACAATCAGGAAGATAATCGTATGGGCGTAGATGCACAGGTATCAGAACGTGCCCTGAGGGAAATTTACCTGCGTGGTTTTGAGATTGCAGTTAAAGAAAGCAGACCAGTGGCAATCATGTCTTCCTATAATTTACTGAATGGTGTCCATGCTGCAAACAGTGTTGATCTCTGTACAGCCATTGCCCGAAAAGAATGGGGATTTGACGGTGTGATCATGTCAGACTGGAATACAACGGTTCCGGAAGATGGAAGTATTCCGTGGAAATGCGTGACAGCAGGAAATGATATTATCATGCCTGGTAATGCAGACGACGCAGAAAATATCCGAAAAGCTTTTGAAGACGGAAAGCTTTCGGAAGAAGTTGTCAGAATGTGTGCGGGACGTATTCTGAACCTGATACACACACTGACAGCAGAATAAAAAAAATTATATAGTAGTGAAAAACTTGCCTGAATTCAATTTTCGATTTATCATTGGATTCAGGCATATTTTTTGCAGATGTCGCGCAAGGCAACCCGTTTTAGGCGGAGGATCCTGCAGGCAGTTTTTTATATGCCGTGAAAAGGAGAATACCATGAACATAAAACGAGCAAAGCAGGAGATCAGAGATTCCATAGAAGCATATCTTTTAAAGGACGAATTCGGTGAGTACCGGATCCCGGCGATCCGACAGAGACCGATCCTTCTTATGGGCCCTCCGGGAATCGGAAAGACACAGATTATGGAACAGATAGCAAGGGAATGCGGGATTGCTCTTGTTTCCTATACCATTACCCACCACACCAGGCAGAGTGCTGTGGGACTTCCTTTTATTGTAAAAAAGAATTATGGTGAGGAAGAATTTTCTGTCACGGAATATACCATGAGTGAGATCATTTCGTCCGTTTACAACAAAATGGAAAAAACAGGTCTGAAAGAAGGCATCCTGTTCATTGATGAGATCAACTGCGTATCTGAAACACTAGCGCCGATGATGCTGCAGTTCCTTCAGGGAAAAACCTTCGGAAACCAGAAGGTGCCGGAAGGCTGGGTAATCGTCACAGCAGGCAACCCGCCAGAATATAACAAATCCGTCCGGGAATTCGATGTGGTCACTCTGGACCGTATCAAGAAGATCGATGTGGAGGCAGACTTTGATGTATGGAAGGAATACGCCTATCAGCAGGGAATTCATCCGGCGGTGATCTCCTATCTGGAGCTTCGCAGAAAAAATTTCTACAGGGTGGAGAATACCGTAGACGGAAAGATCTTTGCCACAGCCAGAGGCTGGGAGGATCTTTCCCGTCTGATCCAGGTTTATGAGATCCTTGGAAAAACCGTAGACCGTGAGGTGGTCAGCCAGTACATTCAGCACAGGATGATCGCGAAGGATTTTGCAGGCTATCTGGCTCTTTATTATAAGTACAGAACGGATTATAAAGTGGAGGACATCCTGAAAGGAAAGTGGGATCCCATTACTCTGGGTAAGATCCGCACAGCCTCTCTGGACGAGCATTTGAGCATTGTAAGCCTTCTCAACGGAAAACTCAGCGAGCTTTTTACAGAATGCTATCTTACCGATGCCTACCTCACGAAACTGTATGATTATATGGTGTACTTCAGAGAAGATCAGGACAGCCTCACAGCAAAAAATCTCATGGAAAAAGCAGAGGCGGATCTTGAAAAGGACAAAAAGAGTGAGCTTCTTACAAAACAGCAGGAGCGTATACAGAAACGTGTTGTGTCATTCTTTGAAAATGCGTCCGGATCGAAATCAACCTCGGGATCAACCGGATCAGATAAAACCAGATCAGGCTCATATCCGGCAGGAGGCAGAAGTGCTGCAGCAGAATCGGAAGTTCTATCGTCAAACAGGAACTATGAGTTTGTGAAAGCCCTCTTTGAATCCGAAACCGAAGCCTACGAAAACCGAACCGACGAAATATCCTTTACTCTTCAGAACGTTTTCGACTTTATGGAAGCTGCCTTTGGGGACAGTCAGGAAATGGTGGCATTTATCACAGAACTGAATGCCAACTATTATAGTCTCTGGTTCATTCGGGAGAACGGTTCTGACCAATATTACAGGCATAATAAAGGTCTTCTTTTTGACGACCGCCAGAAAATGCTTCTGGGTCAGATGGAGGAAGTGGAAAATATTCTCAATAATGGGATAAAGTGATAGTTTGTCTGACCAATTGCTTATTTACTATTGATTAAATTGGTAAATTACAGTATAATATTTACCATAAAAGTCCCAAAAGAAGGTGCGTAGATAGTCAAATTGCACAGATATTAATACATTCCGGGACTTTTAAAGACAACACAATAAAAAAGGAAGGCGGCCGAAACGGACGACATGTTTACAAAGATTACAGAAGAACGAGCATTTGACGGAATATTAGCGCAGATCATAGAAAATATCCGGCGGGGAGAACTGAAGCCGGGGGATACTTTACCTGCGGAACGTGTTATGGCAGAATCACTGGGGGTTTCCAGACCTGCTGTTCGTGAAGTCCTGCGGGCACTGGAACTGATGGGAATTGTCACAACGGTCCGCGGCGGAGCCAACTATATCACCGAGAATATGGATCAGTGGCTTTCTGCACCACTGGCCCTTCTTTTTCAGCTGAATAACAGCCATGTACAGCAGGTGCAGGAGCTTCGTTCTGCGCTGGAGCAGGAGGCTGCTCTTCTTGCAGCCGGGAATTGTACGGAGAAGGACGCATTAGATCTGCGTTCCATTCTGGCACAGCTGGAGAGCGCAGAGGATGAGAAAGCTCGTGCAGGTCTTGATAAGAAGCTTCATACGAAGATCGGCAGGATCGCAGGAAATCCTATGATCTATAATGTTCTGGATGCGGCAGCACAGCTGACAGAGGAGATCATTTCCGGTACTCGAGCCTATATTATGCAGAAACATAATTCCGCTCTTGAGGTGGATGACCAGCACAGAAGACTGGTGGAAGCCATTATTTCCGGAGACCGGAACCAGGCGGAGAAGCTGATGCGCGAACATATGGAAACCATTGAGAAATATATAATTGAGATCGCACAGCAGCAGGGTGAGAACAGCCTTGTATTTCATCGCTGATCCACCTGACAAAAATTAAATAAAATTTCAGTAAAAATCCCGTTGATCTGGTAAGACCACTATTGATTTTGGTAAGACCGAGTGCTATAATAGGGACTGTATTGGTAATACCAAAAAAGTTTGGTATTATGGCAGTAACCTGCCGGAAATATCAGGAGAAAGGACTTACGATTATGGGATATGTAAAATGGAGTTATGACACACTGAACCATTTCTGCGGAGACGTTTTCAAAGCGTTTGGCTTTTCTGAGGAAGAAGGAAGCATCATTAAAGATGTTCTTCTGACTGCTGATCTGTATGGGATCGAGAGCCACGGAATGCAGAGGATGGTTCGTTACCATAAAGGAATCGAGAAGGGGACGATCCATCCCCAGGCGAAACCGGAAGTTGTTTTTGAGACACCGATTTCAGCTGTGATAGACGGACATAATGGAATGGGCCAGCTGATCAGCCATTTTGCCATGGAAAAGGCAATTGAGAAGGCGAAGACAACTGGTGTGGGAATCGTAAGTGTACGAAATTCCAATCATTTCGGTATTGCAGGATATTATGCGAACATGGCCTGCCATGAAGGACTTCTTGGAATGGCATGCACCAACTCCGAGGCGATCATGGTACCGACCTTCGGAAGAAAGGCTATGCTGGGCTCCAACCCGATCGCAGTCGCTATGCCTGCAGATCCGTATCCGTTTTTCTTTGACTGTTCTACGACAGTTGTAACCAGAGGTAAACTGGAAATGTATAATAAGATGGGCAAGCCTCTTCCGGATGGCTGGGCACTTGACAAAAACGGTCATGCCAGCAATAATGCACCGGATGTACTTGCAAACATCGTAGCCAAGAAGGGCGGCGGGATCATGCCTCTCGGCGGAAACGAGGAAGTCAGCGGAAGCCATAAGGGATATGGCTATGGAATGCTCTGTGAGCTGTTCAGCTCTATTCTTTCCATGGGCGTTACCTCCGACAAGTGCTGTACATTCCCGGATAAGACCGGTATCTGCCATGGATTTATGGCGATCAACCCGGCGGCATTCGGAGATCCGGATGCGATCCGCAAGCATTTTTCAGAATACCTTGAGGCACTTCGGGAGAGCCCGAAGGCAGACGGTCAGGACAGGATCTATACACACGGCGAGAAAGAGGTAGCTGCTGAAAAAGACAGAAAAGAGAATGGCATTCCGGTCAACGACAATACCATGGTAGAGCTTGCTGATCTCTGTAGTTATCTGAAGCTTGATTTTGGCTCTTATTTTGAAGGCTATGAGCTTCCGAAGGACAGTAAATTCTTCAATGGTAATTATTAATTCAGGTAATCCTTTTGAAATGAAATATATCATAATTATCCAAGGAGGAAAAGAAAATGGATTATGCAAAAGAGTCATTAAGACTGCACGGAGATTGGAAAGGTAAGATCGAGGTTGTTACAAGAGTTCCGGTTGAGAATAAAGACGACCTTTCTCTTGCATATACACCAGGTGTAGCTCAGCCTTGCCTTGAGATCCAGAAAGATATCAATAAATCCTACGAACTTACAAGAAGATGGAATATGTGTCTTGTTGTAACAGACGGTTCTGCAGTTCTTGGTCTTGGTGACATCGGACCGGAAGCTGGTATGCCTGTAATGGAAGGTAAATGTGTGCTTTTCAAGGCATTCGGTGATGTAGACGCATTCCCGCTTTGCATTAAGAGCCATGATGTAGACGAGATCGTAAATACTATTTACATGATCTCCGGATCCTTCGGTGGTGTTAACCTTGAGGATATCTCCGCTCCGAGATGCTTTGAGATCGAGAAAAAACTGAAAGAGAAATGTGATATTCCGATCTTCCACGATGATCAGCACGGAACTGCAGTTATCACACTTGCAGGTCTGACAAACGCTCTGAAAGTTGTTGGAAAGAAGAAAGAGGAAGTACGTATCGTTATGAACGGTGCAGGTGCTGCAGCAATCTCCATCTGCAGACTTCTCCTGAAAGCCGGCTTTAAGGATGTTACACTCTGCGACAGAAAGGGTGCCATCTATGAGGGACGTACAGAGGGAATGAACCCGGTTAAAGAAGAGATGAGCAAGCTCACAAACCTTCAGAAGAAACAGGGCTCCCTTGCAGATATGCTTGTTGGCGCGGATGTATTTATCGGTGTTTCCGCTCCTGGAGCAGTGACAACAGAGATGGTTAAGACAATGAACAAAGATGCCATCATCTTCGCATGCGCGAACCCGACACCGGAGATCTTCCCGGATGACGCAAAAGCAGGCGGAGCAAAGGTTATCTCAACAGGAAGAAGTGACTTCCCGAACCAGATCAACAACGTTCTTGCATTCCCTGGAATCTTCCGTGGTGCATTTGACGTAAGAGCAAGCGATATCAACGATGAGATGAAGATCGCAGCTTCCAAGGCTCTTGCAGATCTGATCACAGACGAGGAGCTTTCTCCGGAGTATATCATTCCGAAGGCATTCGACAAGAGAGTCGGACCGGCTGTAGCCAAAGCAGTAGCAGAGGCAGCAAAAGCAACAGGCGTAGCACGTATCTGATTACAGATACAGCACGGATATCCGTCCGATACAGACCAGAACAGCCCTTCATAAGTTAAGAAAATAAATCAGACACCCGTACCCTGTAACCCGGTACGGGTGTCTTTTTGCATCTGACAGGTGGTATTACCCTTTGACAAATGTCCTCTCAGTGAGTACAATAGCAAAAGAATATGATAGGAGGTTAAGCACAGCATGAAACCATGGGAAGCTAATATACGAAAAGTAGTGCCGTATACTCCTGGCGAGCAGCCAAATGAGAGTGGCATGATCAAACTGAATACAAATGAGAATCCATATTCACCGGCTCCGGGTGTGGAGAAGGCGCTGAAGGCCCTTGATGCCGATACCCTGAGACTTTATCCGGATCCGACAGCAGGAGACTTGGTACACAGTATTGCCGCGTTCTACGGCCTGAAGGACGAGCAGGTATTTACAGGCGTTGGTTCCGATGACGTACTGGCTATGTGTTTTCTCACATTTTTTAATTCAGAGAAACCGATCCTGTTCCCGGACATTACTTATTCTTTCTATGATGTATGGGCAGATCTTTTAAGGATCCCATATGAGCGCCCGGCATTAGATGAGGAGTTCCATATCCGTAAGGAAGATTATTTCCGTGAAAACGGCGGAATCGTATTCCCTAACCCCAATGCACCGACCGGCGTGGAAATGCCTCTTTCCGAGATCGAGGAGATCGTGGCAAAGAATCCGGAGAGTATCGTGATCGTAGATGAGGCGTACGTGGATTTCGGAGCAGCATCCGCACTGCCGCTGATCGAAAAATATGATAATCTGCTTGTTGTGCAGACCTTCTCCAAGTCCAGATCCCTGGCAGGAATGCGTATCGGATATGCCTTCGGAAATCCGGAGCTGATCAAATATCTCAATGATGTGAAATATTCCTTTAACTCCTATACCATGGATCGTACTACCATCGCGGCTGGTGTGGCATCTATGGAGGATAAGGCATATTTTGAGGAATGCTGCCATAAGATCATTACAACAAGAGAGTGGACAAAGGCAGAGCTCAGGAAGCTTGGATTTTCCTTCCAGGATTCCAGATCCAACTTTATCTTTGCTACACATGAGAGCTGTCCGGCCAAAGAGCTTTTCGCAGCACTGAGGGAGAAACATATCTATGTAAGATATTTCCCGAAGGACAGGATCGACAATCATCTCCGTATCACCATCGGCACGGATGAGGAGATGAAAAAGCTGGTAGAATTCTTGAAGGAATATCTGCAGAAATAACGATTAAGGAGATATTATGGAAGTATTGGTACAGTGGTTTTCACACCACCTTGCACAGTTTATCTCTCCTGAGGGAGCTGTGTTCATCATTTCAATGATCCCGATACTGGAGCTTCGAGGCGGCCTTCTGGCAGCCTCTCTGCTGAAGATATCGGCTGCAAAGGCACTGCCGATCTGTATCGTGGGAAACATTATCCCGATTCCGTTTATCCTGCTTTTTATCCGGCAGATCTTTAAATGGATGAAAAAAACAAAACTGTTCAGAGGTCTGATCATAAAAATGGAAAACAGAGCCATGGGAAAAAGTGATCAGATCAAACGCTATGAATTTCTGGGACTTCTGCTGTTTGTGGGAATCCCCCTTCCTGGCACCGGTGCTTGGACCGGTGCACTGATCGCATCTCTTCTTGAGGTGGATATCAAGAAATCATCTATCGCTATCTTTTGCGGACTGGTGATGGCAACTGTTATCATGTATGTTGTTTCCTATGGAATTGTGGGAAATGTAGTGCACTGATTAAGAAAAATAAAAATTCCTCATCACTGTCACGAAGTCTGGTAGGTGATGAGGAATTTTGTATTTTCAGGCATTGTTACATAAGTCGGCGTTTCAGCATATCCGGATTCATTGCATAGCTCACGGCTGTATCCTTAGTGATACGGCCTTTTTTGTATAATTCCAGA
>OLSN01001369.1_pt1 | contig 21395 bp, 30 predicted proteins | sample 1672411 | NCBI WGS metagenome assembly OLSN01 (sample SAMEA3136683, study PRJEB25190) | human gut metagenome | biome: human gut; feature: human-associated habitat; material: faeces | place: Austria | collected 2013 | reverse complement strand
GGCTTTATTCTATTATCAAACGTCTTACACAAAACATTGAATTCGTCTACGCTAGCAGTATAGATACCCTCGTCGAGATCGTACAGATATAGCAAGCTATTATCAGCGGTGTTAGACTTGGTAATAAAGGTAAACGTTGCAATTTTACTCAACTCTTTGGCAACCGTATAAATAGGTGGTAGGGGAATTTTGACACCCAAACCATCCTTTTTCTTAGTGTCGATTTCTGCGTGTTCCTTACGCCATAGCTCACCAGCTTGATAGATACGGTCTAGTAATTCTTTCATAGACTTAGGTGGCTCAATAACCTTGGTTTCGTTAAGTTGCTCTTGCAATTCGTCAATATTAATTTTCATTGACACCTCTCTTTCTTATTTCTGACTTAACAATACTTTCAAAAGTCCGTTCCAGTTCTTGCTCTGGTAAAGGGTTATCAGTAACGCTATTTGCTATGGTTGTTAGCTCATAGGCAGTGGCTACGTCAGCATCAACCCACTTTGATAGTAATAATCCTACAAACCTAGTTACCGCGACATTACGCCCACCCTCGTCACCAAAGCCATGTAATAGGGTATCAATCACGCGCATGTGATTGTTTTATTACCGCTTTGGCGTGGTGTGTGATAGTGTGGTTTCTGACTAGCCGTAACTGTATTTGCAACGGGATAATCACGCCCTCTATTTACTATCTTTTTATAGTCAGCAGGGTCTCCAGTGGTTACTGGTAAGCCTTGTAACTGCGACCATGTAAGGCTTGTACTGTCGAAAGGTAGCCCGATTTTGTCTGCTATCTCTTGGACAGTCTGCCTATAGGTCTGCTCGTTCATTGCGTCGCTAGGCTTAATAACAAGCCTATAACGTGGCTTTTCTTTGGTGTGCTTAATGGTTGGGTAAATGATATATGAATAGCCATGTAAGGCGTTCTCGACAACGCTAGGAAAGTCTATGTTAGCCTCTAGCTCGTCATAGTCCAAGAAAATCAAGTCACGATAAACCAAGCTAGCATTATTGCGTTTGTAGTTGCCGTTCTCGTCTTGTTTCACCTTGCCAGTAATACAGTAGGGGGCTGAATTGCGCTTAAAATCGTCGATATTTACACCTTTGGGGACTGTTCTAGGTCTAAAATTTGCGATAAACTCAAAAGCTAGTTTATTTAAACAATGCAAATCATTCCCAAACCCCTTGCTTTCATAAATAGGCATATTTAGCACCCTCTTTCTAGTTATACACGCCTAGAAAAGCTAGAATATCACTGATACGATAATATACCTTGCGCGTGTCCTCTACTGGTGGCTGATAGCGTTTAAGCCCAGCCTCTTCCCAACGTTTTAAGGTGTTATAGCCTACCCCTAATTCGTCCATAGCTTGCTGAGCGGTGATTAACCCTAACTGGTGTTTGTCGAGCTTAGAATAGCCCTCTTGGATTTTATCTAATACCGATATAACCCCTTGGGCAAGCTCTTTCTGATATTCTTCACTGAATACCTGCATATTAGCTCCTTTCCAGTATTTTCTCGTATGCAGTCACGTCTTCAATAGACATTAGAACGTCTAGCCTTTTCTGCTCGTTCTTGACTTGGTTTTTAAGAGAAATAAGCCCCTCTAATAGTTCCTCTCTGGTCTCTGCTATATAGTAGCCATTACGAATACCAACCCTAGCACCAATAATAGGAACACCATAGCGAATAACTAGGTTACTAATTGCACTAGATATTAGACGGGAGTTGTAACCCGTGATAGTGGTTATCTCTCCACCAGTCGTAGCGTTAGCACGTCCTTTCTTTAGGATTGCTAAGACTGTCATTTCAACCTCTAGTGATCTATTTCTCTTCATTTATGCCTCTTTCTAGTTGTATTGTTTTCTCTGCTATACAAGCTAAGTTCTCTATAGATTGTTGTTGTGTTTTAATGATATCCAGTAGTTGATTAATGATCTCGACAATTTCTGGAACAACGTCCATATCCGTATCTTACGTGTCCGTAATTGTAGCTAGGTTTGCGCATAGTTTTTCTAGCTCTTTCTTACGTTCAGAAAGTTCAATAATAGTTTTCTTTTCAGTCATAGCACGCGCCTTTCTAGTTGTTATACTTTCCTTGAGATTGAATATAAGCCCCGTAGCGTGTGCCTACGTTGCGCGTGGTGTTATACGGTATCAGTTTTAGGCTCTATATCGAGCTGAAAATAGCTTTTCTTGAGCCATAAAACAGCAAGAGCTAGCGTTAAAATGATGACTAGGATAAAGAACTGGGTAGCAGATAAGTTTAATTCTGTGACCATGATTTACTCTCCTCTTTCCTTTGCCTCGTATGCTCGCAATTCCTCTGGATTGTCACACTCGAGCAGATAAAAAGCAATTCTATCTAGCTTCTTAGAATAAATTTCTAACATATCAAAGACAGTTTCCAGAAACTTATCTGTTTCAAGGCGTAGTAGCTCATTATCTGCCTCAGCGTGCCTCGCGATCATAAGAATGTTATCGTGGTAGCATAGTGCTTGTAAACCAGACATGACGTTCGTCATTTCACGACCTAGTTTGTTAGACTGTTTCACTGTTATCGTATTTTCTGTTTTCTTTGTCATGTTATTACCTCAATTCATTTTTTACTGGTTATGGATTTTTTTCTGTGATGCTTCTCCATTTTTAAGAGGTGGCCTCTAAGTAGGGGTACACGATACCAGCAATTCATGGTATAATTGAGGTATCTATAATTATCAAAACTAAAAACTTTATTACGGCTTGCCTGCTGTAATTTCTTTTTTAGTTATAGTGAGTAAAAGGCTTGTGAGTTTGGTGACTGCTAAGCCTTTTTTTGTTGCTCTTATTCTTCCACGTTCAAAAGTTCATCAATGGTAGCATTTAGAAAGTTAGCCACTTTTTATGCCCTCGCTTGATAATTCTTGATAAATTCCACTTGTTTTTCACGTTTCATCTTCAGGTATTCGTCTACCTCCTCGGTGCTTACTTTTCGGTCTACAAAATCAGCAATAAACTGAAAGAGGTTGGGGCGTTCCTCCTTGATTTCAGTCATTACTTCATCAAATTCTGCTTGTGTCATGTTGTCTAGGTCTAGTATCATTGCATTGCCTCCTCAAACTTCTCTATAAGACAACTTTTATTTGCTTTCTGAGTTCCATTTTTAGAGTTAAAAAGAATATCTTTTAAGGTTACAGTAGCCTCTAAATACTCCTTTTCAGCATGCTCTATATACGCCTGTTGCTTTGCTTCGTTGTCAAAAAAATGCTTAGCTTGGCGTTTAAAGAATGCTTTTCGCATAGCGTCCACTTCAAAAATACCAGGGGCGAAACAGATTCCCGTAGTGCTTTTAGAAACTGCCTCGATTTTATGGCTGTCATTCAATTCAGGAAGTTCAATCCAAAGTAAACGGGATAATTCTTCTTTGATAAACTTTGTCTGATTTGCCAATAACGAAAGTCTACTGAGCCCATTTTTTTCGCCAATTTCTTGCATTTCTGCGCTAATTCTGTCTATATGTCTAGTTAAATTCTCGTATGTTGTTTCTTCCATATTTTTACCTCTGTTTCTATGTTGTGTAATTGCCCTGATGGCCTTTTTATTGTCGTTTCTTATACAGGATTGACACCACTCCAAACGCTGGGCGATTGCCCCAAGTTGGCGAACGCTTGGAAGCGGTGTCCAGTTTAAAGAGTTGGCGCTCTCCGTATGGTCAAATTGCCCTAAATATGCTATAATCTAGGTATAAATCGTTACTAAAACCTCTTTGATAATAGCTTGCCTGCTTTGTTAAATTCGTTTTAGTGTTAGTGTGAAAGGCTCTGCGGTGTGGTTATTGCTAAGCCTTTTTTGTTGAAATCACGCGCTTCTTTGGCGTGTTTTTTTTATTTCTGAATGCCATAGCTTTGATTTCCTGATAACTCATATTCAAGCTAATCATGGCTATTACCATATCCTCAAATGCTTGGTATTGCTCCAGCTCGTCACTTGTCAAGCTATCAATGCCATTGTAGCCCCCACGGCTTTTTACTAACTGCTTAGCGTTCATGTCAGTTACTGCTTTTAGTAGCAGGTTGTTCATGGTGCTATGCGCGTGCTTGGGTTTTGCCTCCCATGTCTCTATACTGTCATGCAAGGTTTTTCTTTTCGGCTTTTCTAGCGCCCTCTGCATACGAAACTTAGAAAGTTCCTCACGCATTTCAAAGAAGGCTTTTACTAGGTTCATTTTAAACCGCCGTACAGGTTCGGTATTCTTTAGATAAGTGATCAGCAAGGTTGCCTGTTGTTCATTTAGACGATAGATTTTCATTGGTCGCCCTCGCCCGTCTAATTTACGGATTTCAAATCCGATTATTCCGTAGCTTTCAAAATCCTCTTGATGATTTCTTATTAAGCTTTGCACTGTATCATGTTTAACTTCAGCGCATTCTGCGATAATCTCGCTTGTTGTATACGGCTCTCTCTTGCCGTCCATGTAGACTAGTTCCAATAGTTGCTCCTTTCTCACTCTTCTGGTGTCAATAATTCATCAATAGTTACACCTAGATAATCAGCAATTTTAATCAGTGTTTCAGTTTCAGGATTTTTAGTACGCTCATAATATAAACTTGTGAGTGTAGTCTTTGAAATACGAGTAGCTTCATATACGTCTGAAACTTTTTTCCGCTGTTTAGCCAAGAGAACTCGAAAATTATTTTTCATAATTTCCCTCCTTAGTTATTGTAAAGTATACATAACAATTTTCTTGTCAAATTGTTATGTATAACTACACTTTACAAAAAAATAAAAAAGTTGTCAAATGTTTTTTACAATTTGTTGATAAAAATGCTGGCATACTGTAAAATAAAAATGAAATAAGGAGTAATCAAATGATACAAACTAATTTAAAAGAGTTATTAAACAGGAATAATATCAGCATAAACAAACTATCAATTGAGACTGGGTTATCGCGTCCAACATTAACTTCATTAATGAATAACGAAAGTAAAGGTATACAGTTTGATACTTTAGAAAAATTACTAGATTATTTTAATATTTCTATTTCGGATTTTTTTAGTGTCTACAATGAAGAAATTATCTTCAATTTTTTATCTGAAGTTCCATTACCCAAAGTAAAAATCATGGAAGAAAACCCGTTTTCTGTTGAAAGAAATGATAATTATGTAGAATTTAATCCTTCAGAATTAATTTCTTATAAGTGTTGTATAGAAATCGATGGGAAATCTGGGGAGCCATTCGGTGGGGCGTTATCTCCTGTTATAGATAATGAGAAAATAGTAGCTATGGGACTGGTTTTCTTTCGCTCTGATATGGAAGGCAATCCATTGCCAATTCAAGATGTCAAAATCTTTATAAAGAAGCTAGATAGTGAAGCATTAGGGAGTCTAGTAGAAAAAATTCTCAACAACTGGTATAAAAGGTATAAAATTATTAAAAAAAGCGATTTTTCTGATATGATCATTACCAACCTTACTCTATTAGATGAACAACCTATCTCTTATCCAATTTTTATAGATGTAGAAAAAATAGGAAAAGAAATAAAATTTGATTTATATGGATATAAAAACAGTGGTTACAAAGAAGGAGACGAAGATTTCAGTAATTCTGTAATTTTTAATGATTTAGAAGGTTAGTAAAAACTATACATTATCTATTAGTAACCTTTACTTAAAAATTTTTTTCGCCTATTTTTAAATAAAGACGTATTTATGTCAATATGAAAGCAAATGTTAGCATTTTAAAAGCGACCAAAAGCATCACCGGGCACGAATTTGGCCTTCTTCCGGCTGCGCTGGCGTTTCCGGATCTCCGCCTTACACTCCTGAATCACCGCCGAGGCATTTTCGTCCTCCGGGTCCAACTCTGCCCACCGCTGGGCGTAGGGAATGGCCTTTTCCTCCTGACCATAGAGATACTGATAGCCGTAGGCCATCCGCATATTCCACTCCGCCTTGTCCTGGCCTTCCTCCCGGACGGACTCCAGCACCTCAATGGCCCTCAGAAGGGCTTTGTCTCCCTTGGATTTCAAAGTACCTTCGTCATGGTCCCCGATGATGGCGTAGTTCTCCAGTGCACGGGCCAGGGCGTAGGCGGTGCGGTAGTTCCTCCAGTTCTCCGGGATGGCATTCAGTGCCTGGATACAGCGGGTGTACTCGTCTTCGTCGTTCCACTGCTCCAGCTGAGCGAAGAATGCTTCGGCGTTCTGTTGGGTGTAAGGAATATAGTCCATGCCCGTCAGCGTTTCGTCCAACTCGTCATCCTGATTCTCAGTTTCTGTCCCATCATCTTGTTGCTTTAGGGGTACAGAACCGGCTTCACGGCGGAAGGTGTGGAAGATGGCCCATGGGATGTCCGTGCCTTCAAAGAACTCTTTCGCCATGTTCAGCGCCTCTTGGATGTCCCAGGCGATGAAGTCCACATAGCCACAGTAGAGGCCGGTAGCCCCGCCGGTGAGAGTGAGCACTTCCGAACCATCCCCGCCGGTGAGCACTTCCTCCAGTTTGTCCCGGAAGTCGAAAATTTTCTGACTGCCTTCCTCCTCCCGCAGGGTATCCAGGGGATAGCAGAAGAAGCCCGCCACCGCGCCGTCGGCATGGAGATCGTCCATAAAATCATTGTCGGCATTCAGATAGCCGTTGATGAGCGGCACACAGCAGGTGGAACCGGCCATTACATCCAGCCGCCAATCGGCGTCCGGGTCCTGTTTGGGTTCCATTTTGTAACCAAGGTAGCTCTCCAGATAGGCTTCCGGGTCGGTGGAGAGCTCCAGGCCCTGCTCCCGCAGTTTGTCGGGCAGCTGGGACAGGAGGAAGGACGGCTCTGCCTTGGGTTCCTCCAGCACATCAAAGCTGTCTATGTATCTCATGTGGGAGATCTCGCCCAGCACTTGGTCGGTGAGGGTGGTGAGCATCCACCAGGCCCGGCCTTCCTCATCCCGGAGCATAGGCAGCAGCTTTTCACAGTAGGCGGAGATGGCGAAGCTGTTTTCACCCTGCTCCTCCAGCCAGATCTGCACATCATCCCCGGAGATGTCCAAGCCATTCTCAGTACGCAGACCGATGTTCTGGAGGGGCTGACGGCCCACAAGGATGTTCCAGTGCTCCAGCACCTCCTTGGGGGCGTGCTTCTGGAAGTAAATCAGCTCAAACAGCTTGACCTTGTCGCCCTCCGGGGTGAGGATCAACTCATGCTTTTCGCCATTGAAGCCCATCTCGAAGGAGATTTCGTCAAACGCCTGGTTCAAAGCCCCTTCCATTTGGGCCACGAGTTCTGCGCCGCGGGTGTGATCTTTGTCCTCATCCATCATCTGGCGCAATTCTGCTTCCATCTCGGCAAAGGTTTCCCACCAGTTCTCTGTCCGCTCCCGGAAGCACTCCCAGAACTGCGGCAGAGAAATACCCTTTTTGCACGAGTCAATTAGTTCCTCCATGTCCTGTCGGGTGTTGAGCTTAGGATCATCACCGGGATGCAGTTCCAGAGCTTTTTCAAAATGCCGCAGAGCGCGGCCCTCCTGATCCAGATAATAATAGGCATACCCCATACGGAAATTCCAGGAATAAGTATCTCCCAGTTCCTCCTCATGGGACTGCATCAGTTCCAGTGCCTGGTGAAGCAGCTTCCTTCCCTCCGGCTCGCTGGAGTCCGCCAGATTGTTGTAGGCGCGGGCCAGCTCCATATCCATTTCCGGGGTACGCTCCTCGGCAGAGATTGCCTCCAGTGCGTCAACGATTTTCTGGTGTTTGTCCTCCTCATGCCACTTCTGGCACTGCTTCAAAATATCCATATCAGGGTCCTCCTCGTCCTCATCTGGTTTCCAGTCTTTGATCTGCTGGAACACGCCGTTCTCATCCCGCTCAAAGGCGCAGGGGGCGGGGGTGTCCAGCAGAGGAATGATGTCGGGATCGTCGTTGCAAATTGTGTTCAGCTTGTAAATCCCGGCGTTGTTGGGGTCGTCCATGTACGCCTCGCTCTCGTCACCAGCGGTGAAGCGCCAGCCGCTGTCCCAGCCGCCGTCCGGCTCCTCCCTGTAGCAGTAGCCCACCTTGCAGCCCTCCACTGTGATGCGGTTGGTGGCGATACAGCCATCGGCACCCTCCCAGTCGGGGAGCAGATCTTTTACATCTTCCGCCTTTACATGGTAGTTCCGGTTGCGGCCAGAGGCTTCGTACAGCTCCTTCCGCAGCATCTCCACCTGAGAAGCCATATCCGTGATTTCATCCTCGCCCATCATCTCGCTGATGTCGTATTCCAGCGGGGCATGGACAAAGTCCGCCAGGGCCTTGTCCATGGCCTCGTGCTCCTCCGGCGTAGCAGTGATGCGGATACGGCGGGCGGGGGTGTTGTACTCGTCCAGATCCTGAAGGTTTACACTGCCACTGACGCTGCACTCCAGCAGGATGGCGGCCAGGTCGGTGACCACATCAATGGCGAAGTGGAAGTCCATCTCCACGCCATCGGAGTGTGTAAACTCCAGATACTCCACGGTCTGGCGGAAGTCCCAGTTTTGTTTGTCCAGCCCAATCTTGGCAAATATCTCGCTGAGGGGGATCTCCTCTTTCTTCTGGTCTTCCAAAAATGCCACAAGGTTCAGACTGTCATCGGAACCGCCAATAAAGTTGCCCCAGTATTTTTTGATATACATTTGTCGTGCCTCCTGTTCTGAATCCAGTCGATCAATGAGCTGATTCAAGTGTTCCAACCACGCAGGAGCGATCTCACCGCTGTCCTCGTTCTTCCAAAGATCCACAATCTCACGGATGCCGTCCTCGTCCGGCACCTCGTTTTTGATGTCGGTGAGCTGCCGCAGCAGGAAAGCAAGGGCTTCTTTGGATGCTGTGAAACCGGTGACTTTATCCCATATAGCTTCTTCATGATCGTAGTCCAGTTTGCTGTTATCCTTCCATTGGAAATACAGCTCCGCCAGAGCCATCGCAGTATTGTCAAAGAGGAAGTCGATTTGTGAGAAGTCAGATCCCAGCATGACTTCCTCTTTCATCAGTTCGATCATCTCGCCCAGATCCATTACCGGATGCTCCGGTACATATTCATTTTTGAGGATGTCCAGTACATCCAACCCTTCGTCACGCTCTAATGCTTTTATGCCCCATGCTCCCATGTCGGCACCTCTCTTTCTTTATTTCGTATCAAGCTTCTATTGTCAATCATAGTTCTCCAACCGAATGATAGGCCGATAAAAGTCATAATCTCCGTTTAGTTCATTGTCCTCCTGCACTTCTGGCTTACAGTGGGGCGAACAGGGTAGGAAACCGAGAAATGGGCCCAGCCCACCGCAGATATTGCACCCGCCATCGCCGCCGCAGGTGGTAAGCCTATCAGCCTGCACCACTTCCCGCATATAGGGATCGTAGGCGATGGACAGGCCGAAGAAGTTGGGTTCCTCCATGTCATAGGGCCGGTTCTCATCCTCATCCATGTCCTCAAACCAGCGCAGACGCATGGAGTAGTCTAACCCATCTCCCCATGGAAACAGGGTCCGACACCCGCCGCCACACAGGTAGGCCCACTCGTCCGCCGTGGGCAGGGAGAAGCCCCTGTTTTCCAGCATGGCAAGAAGCGCATCGTAGTCTGTGTGGTTATAGATACAGATCTGAAAGCCCTTTTCCGTCCGCTCAATGCGGGCCGACTGATGCAAGGTAAGACTGCTGCTGTCACTCCAGGCAAAATCCCGGAACTCCTTCAGCCAGTCAGGGTGGGCAGTCAGCCTGGGATCGTCCATTTTGACTGGCTCCCAGTTAATTTCCTCCAGCTCCCGGCCCACCAGCATGGGGCCAATGGCCGCTTGCCGGACGGGAGCCATGCTTTCCCGGATCATCTCCTCCGGGTTCTGCGGTTCCATTTCCCATTCCCGGAACAGATACTCCAATTCCTCCCGGCTCTCCTGATTCAGTCCCACGGCAAACTGCTCCCAGCCCAGGGTGACGGTATCGCCGGGGACAAAGACGAACTCCCGACCATCTTTCTTGAAGATGCCGGTGGTGCAGTTCTGGCCCCAGCGGTCAAAGGTATGTAGACCGAGAAAGGTCATATTATAACGAGCAGCCAGGCTTTCCATCAGTGCCTGCTTCTCGGTGGTTTCCATTTGATTAAATTGGGGGCGGAATAGTCTTTTGTTCATAACAAGTCCTCCTACAGCCTATCCAGGTTTTCCTGTAAATCGCCCTGCATCAAGTGCTGGGCAATGGCTTGGTTCAGTGCCTTATGGGGGTGATAGGCTGCCTGCTCTACATCGTGCAGGCACTCCTCCATCAATGCCTCCGGAGAAATGCCTTCCCGTTTGCCATAAAGATGGCCGAAGGCATAGCACACGGACTTGAGAAAGTCGAAAATATAGTCGTGATTTCCACGCATACTGGGCAGGTCGTTGAACGAGCCCATACCTCCGTATGCCCGAAGATGGTGGGCAACCTCCCGCCGCTGGTTCCAGTCCTGAATGTCCCGCTCCAACCAGTCGATCCAGTTTTGGAACTCTGGATGGTCTGCCAGAAGGATGGAGCGCAGACAGGTCAGAGCCTCGGTATAAATATCAGACTGTTTCATTGGCCATCGCTCCCCCAAATACCTCCATAGAGCACACCATCTTTTCCAAGGAACAACATCCGGCTGCGAAGCAGGCTGCACTGCTCCACAGCGACCTTGTTTCCGTCACAGGTGGGAATAGCCTCCTGTTTTTTCCCAAGGTGATCACCATGAGCGGTAAGGAAGTAGAATTTATCCCGTTGCTGGTATCCGCCTTGAAACAGGAAGGTATTGCCGGACGGGGCAACAGAAAAAGCTCCGCTTCCTTCGATTGGCAGTTCAAATACAAAGTCCTCTTTGAAGTTCGTCCGCACCAGCCGGAATTCATCGTAATAATAAAACCACAGGTTTTCTTCTTCGTCCAGGCTGATGGCGTAGCAGTCATAGATGGAATAGTTCTCATTCTTCCAGAGAGGAGTTCCCTCCGATGTCCATGCAATCAGGCCGCAAGCACCCAGAGGTTCATCCCAACCGTAATTACCAAATACACCTTCGTCAAAGTAGCTGGTAATGATGGTGCCATCTTTTTTTACCACACAGTCTTGAATGCCATCCCCCAGGCAGAAACGGGACAGCACAGCTCCGTCCCGGCTGACGATCCAGGCGTTCTGGTCGGGGCCGTTTTCCCGATAGGCGCATCTTGCCCCCAGCAGGAGGAAGTGATCACCTGCGGGCCGCAAATAATGAAACTGGAACTTCAAGAGGCCAAGAGGAAACAGCGTCGTTTCCAGCACCCGCTGTTCCGCCCAATCCAGCTGGATTTCCACTGCGGTATAGGTGGAAGGAGTGCTGAGCCAGTCCTTACCCTGTGTTTCGGACGGCTGTTCCATGAGAAGATAGACTTTTCCATCCCTTGCCGTGAAAAAGTCTGTCACTTCTGTGCCCTCCAGATGTTTTTCCCGGCGCAGCTGGTCCAGGTCAATGATGGAGAACAACGGCAGATTTTTGGCTTTTATAGGTTTGTTCATAGTGTCTCCTCCTGGCTACTTTAACGCTCCATCATAGGTGTGAGTTTCCCAGATGGCCTCAAATTCCGCCTTCTCTATGATGCAGGCGTGGAACTCCTCGCCCCAGACATGGGCGTTCAATTCCTCCACGGTGAGGATTGGTGTGATCTCGATGGCGCCGTCGTAAAGGGCAGGGATGTTGCGGGTGCGGCCATCCGCAAAGATGTCAATGGAGCGGAGGGCCAGCCGCTCATTTTCTGTATCCACTTCATAGAGGATCACCGACGGTTCTCCCTCCGGCGCGCCCTCCCAAAAGAGCTTGATATACTCGATCATTCCATTTCCCTCATTTGAACCAATGCCACCCCGTCATGGTGCCGGTTACCTCATCTATCTGTATTGCAATATCATAATTGCCGCGACAGCCCAGCAAGGCCGCAAGATGATCATTTTCCATAATCAAATCATAAAACTCAACCGCTATGTCTTGGAATTCCTTCGGAATTTCCAGTGCAGAGAAGAAATCCACTGATTGAGCATTTTGGAAAAATTCAATGGCCGTTTTACTGCATTTTACTACTATCCCTGTTTGAGTAGTTAACTCTCTCATGCTTCCGCTGCCTCGCTCATGTTCAGATACATCCGCATCGTTTTTTCATCGGCACAGGCCGCCCGGATCATTTTGGCCAGCATCATCAAATCGTCGATGTATTGGGAGTACACGCAGAACACATCCTCGTCAGAGTCGAAGTGAAACAGATCCACGCCGCTGTTATTTTCCTCAAACTCCCGGATCACGCCCCGGACCAGCCGTTCCCAGTCTCCGCTGCTGCCGGTCAGTCCCAGCCGGCAGAATTCTTCTGCCCGAAACCCATCGCTGATTTTCAGCAGAAGGGAGATTGCATAGGGGTGGTGGGGAATGAGAAAGAATGGCGCGATCTGCTCCGGCTTCACCCAGATTTTGAAGGGCGGACGCGGGTCAGGTATCCAGGGCAAGATTTCCCATTCGTCCTCCGGCCGGTTTCCGTATTGGCAAAGGTCTTTCATAGTGTTCTCCTTTGTTCTGTCACATTTTTAATCCTGCTCTCGATAACTGGCTTCAATGTCAATGAACCGCACATACACGGCGCAGATTTTGCCCTTGGCGTCATACCCGAAGTAGACAGGATAGTAACCATCCCCCCAGCCGGAGGCAAAGATGGGCAGGTTGCAGTCCGTGCCCGGCACTGTCCAGTTGAGCCAGTCGCCGCAGTCCCCCTGATATTTGGGGTAGGCTTTGGCGTTTTCTTCCAGAAGATCGCAGAACAGGTCGTTGTAGGGGTCGATGTCCGGGTCTTCTTCTAAACGCTTGGCCCAGTATGCCTTGAAGGCCGCCTGGGTCTGGATGTCCGCGACACAGCCCATCCCGGCGTCTACGCCAAAGCCAAAATACTCGTCCTCTCCCAGTTCCTCGTCCAGATCCTCGTTGCCCACCATGCCCAGCTCATAGCGGACAGGCTTTTCCTGAGAAACCTCCACCTTGACGCAGGCATAGCGGTCGCCGTATTGTTCGCTGGGCACCACGCAGATTTTTACGGGATAAGTTCCGGCGGGGATCGTTTGAAGGAACGGCAGAGTGTCCTCCAGTTCCACCAGCGGATCACAGGCGAAAATCTGCCCGGTGGGGAAATGGACGGTGCCGATGTCCAGCACATCCACCGCCATGTTCCCAATCACTTTCTCTGTGAAATGGGCCTCCAAGTCATCTTTACAGGTCAATTTATCCTTGATTGCTTCGTATTTGTTCAGCCATTCAGTTGTAGGCATATCAGTTTCCTCCTGTTGATTCTGTTTCTTGATGTACACACTCTTTGAGCCGTCCCAATAGCAGTTCACACACCGGCCATCCTGAAAATGATGGTCACAATTCGGGTAGCCATAGAGAACATGGGCACATTCTGGCACAGCCCCATCATCTGTGAGGAGCCTTTGAAAAACAGGCTTCCGCACTCATCACAAAGGGCCAGTTCTTTTTCTGCCATAGGGTTCACCAGTCCCGTTCCCGGATGGCCTCCTCGGTGTCAATGGGGATGCCAAACCACTCCAGAATGTAGGCCACGGTTGCCGCAATACATTCCCGCGCCACCGTTTCGATCTCGCTGTCGTTCTCGTCAAACTCCTCCTGGAGATCATTGATGCCGCAGACCGCCTCGTCCAGCGTTTCCTGCACCACTTCGGTGTCGGTTTCGCCACTCTCCAGCAGGGCGATGACCTTCTGAAGCTCGTCCTTTACCTTGTCCACCAGAAAAGCAGGATAGTAATCGTCCTGATACATCTCGTCCAGCAGCTTGTAATTGGGGTCAAATGCTTTCATAGGGATTGCTCCTTTCCTCGTGTATGTCAGTCACGCTCAGCTCTCATGTGTGATACAGAAAATCTCCTTGTTCAAATCAAAGTAGATTACCATCAGTTCGTCGGTAATCTCCGGGTTAAAGGACAGATCCAGAATGAAAACTTGCTGGTTCATCTCGCTATCCACCAGACTGCCGAACCGCTTGAGCTTCAAAAAGTCAACCATCTCAGCAAAGGACAGTTTGGCTGGGTCGGTTCCCGGAAAAAGTTCCGCCACAATATCCGGGCCTACATCGTCCCGATGGAACTCCATGAAAAATGTCACAACGCTATGGTAGCGGCTGTCCTCGTCTGCCAGCGCCGCTTTGATGGCGGCTTTGGCCTTCTCCGCCAATTTCTCCGCCTCATCCAGCATTTCTCCCACCGCATCCATGACAGCAGGATCGCCGGTCAGTTCTTCCTCTACATCGAAGATAAAGGGTAGTCCCGATTCCTCGGGAAAGTTGAAGATTTCCTCACCGGGTGTATATGTAAAATCAATGCGTTTACAGCTCAGTTTCATAATGTTATCCTCCTTACCCCTCAATGTTGGCAGTTTTGAGGCCCTTTTTCAAGGAGCCGTAGACCGTCACCGCATGGTCGGTGAACATCTCATCGCAGTCAAAATAGGCGATGAAGCTGCCGCCGGAGGTTACGACCAAGTTAATCATGCTGATCCTCCGGGCAAGTTCTTCCTCCGTGATGGGGTCCGTTTTGGGGTCACGGGCGTTTTCCTCATCCTGGGAGAGCCAGTCGTTGGCCAGTTGGGTCAGATTCTTGGCCGCAAGGTCCCGCATGGCCTTGTCCCAGCTTTCGCAGTCGGCCAGCAGCTTCTTGGCGGCACTGCGGGCGCGGGTCCAGGAGGGCTTGCTCTCGGCATTGACCTCCAGAGAAAGGCTCACATCCTTTCCGCACCACTGGATTTCGCCCTCGAAGGTATCATAGTCCTTGTCCAGTGTCAGTTCTCCCAGCACCTGGTCCTGGATCACCACTGGCTTGTGGTACTCGTCCAGAACGGCCTGGAGTTCCGGGCAGTCCTCGTGGGCCTTGACCACCTGGGAGATACACCAGGGCTGCACCACCAGATCCTTTGCCCATTCTTCTTTCATCCGGCGAATCTTCAGGCGGCAGATCTGCTCGTTTTGAAAGCGTCCCCAGCCCTTGTCACTGTGACGCTCCTCGTCGGTGACCGGCCAATCCAGTCGCTCCTCTTTGGTGCTGACCTTGCCGGTGTCACAGGACACTATGCCCAGCGTCACAACGGTCATTTCCCAAAAGTTACCTTTCCAGTTAAATCCGCCCCCAATGCAGCGATTGATCAAAGCGACCACTTCCTGCTCCTCGGACTCGTACATCTCATAAAATTCTTCAAACATAGATCATTCTCCTCATCCCTCTATATGATTGCGGTATTCCTTTTCAAGCTGGGTGTACCACCGTTTCAGCATGGTTTCCAGACTGGTCTTTCCGTTGCGATCTGTAAAAACAAGAAACTTCTGCATCAGTCTGGGGAACAGATATTTGCCCGCTTTTGTCAGATCCTGATTGAGATAGACCATCCGCAGGATACGGCCCTGCCGGTCCAGAGGGTCCTTTTTCAGCAGTTCCTTTTCAAAGCAGAAGCGCAGGAATACCACATTCTCGTCGTAGAAGTCCTCCACCACAGCCGCGCCGATGCTGGTGTAGGTGATGTCGTACACCAAACGGCTCCAATCAAATTTCTCGGCATAGAGAAGTTTCAGCGCCTTCGCCCAATGTTCCTCCGGGATCACCAGCATCCTGTGCTGGGCGGTGCTGGAGTAGCCGTGGTAGACGGGTTCCGGCTGCCCCAGCAGTTCACTCACACTGTCGGCGTAGACGAAGCACAACTCCTCGTCGAACAGACCACCGATAAAGTTACCATTGCAGTACAGCATATAATTCTTGGACTTGGCCGGAGAATAAGAGAGGTTATATTCCTGGGAGTCCAGGCTTTTATGTACCTTGTTCAGAAAGTCTATGGATGTCATGGTCTTGCTCCTTATTCCTCAAACTCACCCTCGATCATCCCGTTCAGATACCGGCCGGGATCTGCGATGAAGTCATCCCATTTGGCCAGAGGGTGGAATTCCTCATGCTCGATGTCCAGATACCACAGCTTTTTGTCCCTGGGGCTCCACAGCAGCAGATAGTCGCTGTAGTTGTCCATCTGCACCATCAGGGAGAGCAGCTTCTTCCGTTTCCAGGTCATCTCCTGCACATCCATGAAGGAGTAGAGCTCCGCCCACTTCACCCATTCCTGATCCGGGAACTCCAGCCGCAGGGGGCCGGTCTTCAAGTATTCCACCAGCTTGGCGGGCAGCTTGTAGGGCATGAGCTGCCGGATCTTTTCCTGCTCGTTGTGCCATTCCTCCGGCTCCAGGGCTTTCAGGTAGTCGGCCAGCTCTTGATTTTTGTTCTGCACCGCCACGGTGTAAGGCCGGTCGCCGTATTTGTCAGCAATGGTGATGTCGGCTCCTTGCTCAATGAGCCAGCGCACCATAGGGAAATTGTTGGAGCGGGCGGCCTCGGTGACAGGGGTGGAGGCGTAAGGGAACACCATGTCCGGCTTGTGGTAATTGATGTCTGCCCCTTTTTCCAGAAGCAGCCGGGCAAGTTTGGTATTGCCCTCGGACACAGCGGCCCGGAATGCCTCGCCGCCAAACTTGTCCACTGTGATCCCGGCTTGCTCCAGCACCTGGATATTCTCCGGGCGCTTGCCCCAGCGCACTTCCTGGAAGGCCCGCTCTTTCTGCTTCGAGCTGAGCTTTGCGGCCTGTCCAGCAAAGAGCGCCACCACCTCCGGCCCACAACAGCGGGCGGCGGTGAGCAGCAGGGGCTGTTCCTCTGCCAGACCGGGATCAGCTCCATGCTCCAGCAGGAAGTGGATCATGGGCACATCATTCCGAAAAACCGCGATCTCCAATGGCATCAGCTTGATGTATTCGCTGAGCTGGATGGGAACATCTAAATCCAGACCGCCTTGTAGCAACGCCTCCAACTTGGGAGTGTCATGGTCACAGATGGCAGCAGCCGTTTCCGGAAGGGTCTCCCAGCGGCCAATATATGCAATTTGGTACATAAGGCACCTGCTTTCGTTGTTGTTTCACTTTATAGGGAACGGTTCGGCCCAGCACCCGGCCCTTGCCAACGGCATTGGCTCCCTCATAGATCAAAAATTCCGCATTGTTTTCCAGCGGGGCATAGTCAATGGTATCTGGATATAGGGGTTGGGCATTTCCCAAAGCTGGTGTATCAAATGTACACTCGGTTCCGTCCAGAAAGCATACACCCAAATATTCTGTAGTTCCTGTGACCACAAAATGGGGACAATACTTTCCACTGACCAGGCTGGGTGGTATTTTTCGTTTGCCGCTCCAGAAGATGACCTCCACATGGAGCACCGCCCGGTTTTCATCTGTTCCAATCATGCCGCATTCTCCTTTTATCCCACAATGGTGGTTTCCTTGACGGCCAGATTGTCGTAATTCATGGCAATCAGCTTCTCGGCGGCTTCTGGGGTACACATGAACCAGGTGCTCACGCCCCAGGCATCCATCCTTGTGACGGTGAAGAAGTCGGTTTCGGCGGGAGAGGGATTTCTGGCGTCAAGATAGCGGTCAGAATAGAGGTAGACCAGATCCACCTCCCGGTCCGGTAGCCACTTGGCCCGGCGCGCACGGGGCTTGCCGTTTTTCAGCGTCTTTTCTCTGGGATTTTCAAACCACTCCAGTTCCTTGATTTTCAGCCCGATGAAGGTATCTGACAGTCGCTGAGCGATCTCCCGGTGGGTAAACACCCCGCAGTTACAGGAGCCCATCAGCCAGGTCTGAATAAAATCACCCACTTTGCTGCCGGGGGCCGGAGGCCCGTAGACGCTCTCGTCCGCCCACATGACCTCCATTTTCTCGCACTGTTCCGGCCGGGGGCAGGACTTCTTGTTGCCATAGCGATACATGATATTCACATAGCCAAAGTCCCGGCCGGTTCGGTCATGACCGACGGCTTCTACTTTATAGGCGGTTATGGACATAGCAGTTCCACCTCCTGAGCCAGCACAAAACTTATGCCAATTCCGCGTCCAAAATCTGGACTGGTTTTCCTTTCTCGTTCACATAGTAAAGGGCAATATAGTCGATGCCGTCCCGCTTGACTTGCTCCCAGGGCATCCGCTCGCCGTTGATCAGTTCCACAGTATCCGACTCATCCGGTTCGAAGTCTTCTTTTTCGTCCTCATAGTCGATGTTGTACCCCAGCTCCAGCACCAACTTGGAGGCAGGGATCTCATATTGCTTGAGGGGACGGTGTTCCAATTCAGATGGATCGTGTTCATCGCAGAACAGATGGTCGTAGCCATGCCGTCCACCGTCAAAGATAACGAACTCCTCACCGCTCTCTGGGTCACGGGCTGCCACCAGTCCGGGGGCCTCATCGCTATCTACAATATAGGATTGGGGCTCTCCCTTCACAGTGAGCAGATCTCCGTAATACCAAACTTCCAGCAGTTCATTGCCGGCGGTGGAACAGAGTGTCACGGTAGGCAAACGCTTTTCCGCCCACTCTTTCACATGGCCGGTGAGCCAGGTGGGATATTTCTCAGTCATCATAGTCTTTCTCCTTCTATTTCAATTTCAGCACAAATCCCCAGATACTCACCACAATCAGGAGGACACCCAACAGAAAGAACACCACCCGCCGGTATCCTCTGCTGTGGCGGTGGGCATCCCGCGTACCAGTGGGGTCGCAGAGCCAGTTCCAGTTGCGGATCGCCCCAATTAAAATCACGGCCCCGATGAGCACCGAGGCAATGTACCAATGCTCTTGCAAAAATGCTGTGGTCTGTTCGCTGTTCATTCTACTTCCTCCTCACGCAAATACCTGCTGGTATTTCTCTTTTCATACTGTGCGACTTTTTTAGGTCTGCTGGTGCTGCATGGACACGATATGGCAGTCCGGGCAGAATTCCACATAGAGCGTGCCCTCCGCACAGTCAAACACCGTATCCCACTGAATCTGGGCCAGATATTTCATAGGTTTCCCGCAGTGGGGGCAGGTCGTATATTCCGCGTCCTGTACCCAGTTGGCAAAGCCACCCACCGTGTTCACATCCTGGCAGGCCGCACCGTAAAACAGGGGCACGGGCGCTTCGCCCAGCACAAAGGGATTTTCCGTGAGGGCCTTGTAGTCCTCGGGACTGACATAGCAATCCGTTTTCTCCGCCCCTTCAAAGAACTCGGAGGGAAAGACTTCCACGCCGCCATCCAGGGTAAACCGGTTGAAGGCGGGGCCTTTGAGGAATCCCACGCAGCTGGGGCAGCAGGTGGCAGTCAGGATACCATCCAACCCCAGAAATTTCAGCCGCTCATCCCGGCCATCCAGCACCAGCATGTCCACCATGCGTCCGCCACAGTGGGGGCATGTGTCCTCCCGTGCCCGGCCAATGCGGACGGGAGATTTCTCGCCAGTGGTTCCCTTGACCATAGGATAGCAGGTGTCGAAGTTGAGTTGGATTTTCTGGCCCTCCTTGTCGAAGGTCCAGCCTCCGATCTGCGCATAGCTGGATGGGTCTACATAGAGGCCCTTGCGCCAGGGCCGGGGATTTCGCTCCAGCTCCAGCAGCGTCTCCATTGCCTTGTCATCTCCCTGCATAGCAAGGCAACTCATCAGGTTGGAGGCCGCGCTGGAATATTCTGCGGACAACAGCGCATGGATCAGACCATCCCGCACATCGGCGGGAGCATGATAATAGATCTCACAGGGCCAGAACACCTCTGCGGCCAGTGCCACTCGCTGAATCTCCGGGGTGATGGCATCATGGTAGCCAAGCAGCTGCCAAAAGTCGGCGAACTCTGGGTCCTCCATATCAGCCAGCCTCTGGATGTTCTGTATCAAGTTTCTTTGTTTTTCGACAATTTGTTCCGGCATCCAGGCCAGAGCAGCTTGCCGTTCTTGCTCGCACTTACATTTCCAACACAATCCCTCATAACCCAATGGGGTTCCACAGCTGGGGCAGGTATATTTCAGACTCATGTTCTCATACTCCTTTCAGGCAATAAAAAAGCCCCACGCCGCACTGTCATAAAGACAGGCTGACGCAGGACATGAAGAAGCCGCGTTGAAGGAGCCGCATCCACCAGCAGATGTAGTTTCTTCAACAACCAAAATATTTTTTTCGTATCTTAAAGCAGCAAATTGCTGTCCAATATATTTGTTCATAGCGGCACCATTTGTTCTGAGCGTAGTTTTATATCTTATTATATCACAGCACTCCTTCAATGAAAATATTTTGTTGGAAATGCCAATGAAAAATTTTTGTGAATTTGTTAAGGCGCAGGGGCTGTTATCTCCATAGTGTCTGGATGGATCAGAGTGATTACTTTTCCCTGATGCAAGGCATAGTTGACTGTCTGTGCTGTACCTGAGCGCAGCTTTTTCTGATTATCAAACACACCGATAAGGTACTCTGCATGATCGACCATATAGTAATTCCTTTTTTTATAACTGGAAACATCCGCAGAATGTGAAATAACAATGGAATCGTTTGCGTTTTGGATCAGCTTTTTCAATCTATGTCTACTCTGATCCGGCCATTTAGAGTCATAGCCGATGAAGGGAACTACAACGACAATTTTAATATCTTCGTATCCCGTTTGTGCCCTCAATGTCAGCAGCTGTTCTCCAGCCCACATATCCACACCAAGAGCACCGCCGACAAAAAAAGTACGGACAAATTTCTCGTCATGAAGTATCCGAAACTGCTCCAGGAGACATTCTTTTAATTTTTGGCATAGGGGATCTTCCTCATTATATCCAAAGCAAAATCTTGTTGGTCGGTGGCCGGTAATGGCGCAGGCATACTGATTCATATAAATCACCCTTGATAACTGCCTTGATTACGCATATAAAGCAAAAATAACGCAAATAATAATGCGTATAAAGGTTGTATTATAAAATTATAACACAATACATACGAAGTATCAAGAATTGCTTTCTGCTATGCTAAAAGTGCAGAGAGGTGAGCGTATGGACGAAGAATTTATCCGCAATCGGATCACAGAATTGCGATTGAAAAAAGGTGTTTCAGAATATCAGATGAGCATGGAGTTAGGGCAGAACAGAAGCTATATTCAGGCGATTTCTTCCGGGCGTTCTATGCCGTCTATGAAGCAGTTTCTCAACATCTGTGAGTATTTTGAAATCACACCGCTTCAATTTTTTGATGCACAGGAAAATAACCCTCAGCTTATCAAGAAGGCTTTGGACGGAATGAGAAAGATGTCAGATGACGATTTGATTATGCTGATTGGTTTTATAAGTCGCTTAAACACAGAAAACTAACGATAGGAGGCAGTAAGCGTCCCATCATTAGTTTTTTTATTTTATGCGCAGCATATTGTGGCAAGCAATGCTTGTGGCTATCCATTTCGCCACAAACTGCTTGTTGAGGGCAGTGCCCCCAAGCCCTTTTGAACACAGAATTTCATTCTGTGGCTGCGCGTTCTGCGAACGCTTTTGACCAGGACCAGCTTACCGCTGGCCGTGGTCTTTT
>OLSN01001366.1_pt1 | contig 21423 bp, 20 predicted proteins | sample 1672411 | NCBI WGS metagenome assembly OLSN01 (sample SAMEA3136683, study PRJEB25190) | human gut metagenome | biome: human gut; feature: human-associated habitat; material: faeces | place: Austria | collected 2013 | reverse complement strand
CATATAGCAGGCTCTCCGTCAAGGTCGTCTTTCCAGCGTCTACATGGGCAAGAATTCCAATATTGATTATTTTCATGTGATTGTCCTCCCTTTACAGCCCCAAAGGGCATAAAAATCCCCAGCAGTAAAATACTTTTACCACTGGGGATTATAAGTTGCGGACATACACATATACAGCATACACCTGTTTGTGATTGCTGTTTTTGGGGATATGTCAAAATTGATAAGGCAAAAGTATTCTTAAATTGGGTACAAAAAACTAAGCCCCTACAAAAGGAGCTATCATAATCCTTTGTTCCCACTATTTGATTATAGTTTTATTTAAGAATACCTTGCCGCATATTTTTTACTCCTTTTCTGGAATTGAATTATTATATCACATCAGTTTTAGGAAAACAAGTATCTAAAAGAAATTTTTCTTCCCCTTATATGTAACAATCATACCGGCTTCCTAACGTTCAGAATGGTTTCTACTGTCTGCTGCGGTGTTTGGTTGGAATTGTCCAGCCAAAAGCCGATCCGTGGTGTTGTCTGCATTTTACTAAATACAAATTCAATGTATACAGAAAGATATAAGGAGTGGGAGGGATTCCGCCGTAGTTGGCATTGTAGGAAAATCCAAAAGTTTAGATTTTCCCACAATGCTTATCTTTTGGTCTTTGGTTCGGAATAGTGTAGTGCTGGCGGTCTATCTATTGTTTTCGGTTGCTTGCTTCTTTACCGTACATGAGCATTGGCGGCGGGCTTGTAGGCTTTGATGTCCGCGATGGTGCAGGGTTCCCAGCCCCAGGCGTGGTCGATGAGCAGCTCGGCGTTGACGCCGAATAGCCGGTAAAGCATCTCCTCGTTGTAAAAATCCTGCGGCCCGCCCAGCGAACACCGTGCTACGTCACCCATCGTGAACATATTGTGGGTCTCCAGCTTTTGGGCGATGCCCTTGCCCACCCGCCAAAAATCCGTCAGCGGGGTGTGGTCCCACAGCAGGCGGCGGTAGCGCATCTCGTCCAGCGCGGCGATGCGTACGCCGTTTTCGTCCGGCTGGATGTGCTTTGCGCGGATGTCCATGGCGACCTTGGCCAGGTACAGGTTGGTGCCGATGCCCGCCGTGGCCGTGATGCCGGTGGTGGCCAAAATGTCCAAAATCATCTTGCGGGCAAATTCTTTCGACGTTAGGCCGTATAATTTCAAGTAGGCGGTGGCGTCCAGAAACACCTCGTCGATGGAGTAGCTGTGGATGTCCTCCGGCGCGACGTACTTTAAATAAACGTTGTAGATACGTGTACTTTGCTGGATGTAGTGGGCCATCTGGGGCGGCGCAATGATGTAGTCCAGCGCCCAATCCGGGTGGTCGGCCAGCTCCCGCGCGTCGCAGCTTTTGCCGGTAAGGGTGCGGTTGGGGGCGTTCAGGCGGCGCATAGCATTGACCTGCCCCACCTTTTGGATGACCTCAAACAGCCGGGCGCGGCCGGGGATGCCGTAGGCTTTCAGTGCCGGGGACACCGCCAGGCAGATGGTCTTTTCGGTGCGGGAGGGGTCCGCCACAACGAGGTTGGTTTGCAGCGGGTCCAGCCCGCGCTCCACACACTCCACTGAAGCGTAGAACGATTTCAAGTCGATGGCCATATAAATTCTCTGCGGCATGCGGCGCGCCCCCCTCTCCCCTGGTTTGTATAGGTCTATTATATCGCACATCGCCCCAAAAGGCCAGAAACAAAATCAGGGAGAGAGCCGCCAGGCCCGCTCCCTGATTGGAGAATTGCTATTACACTCTCACCAACTCATACTCGGTGGTGCCAACGCCCAGGGCCTCGGCGGCCTCGATGGTGTGGGCGCCGTGGCGGCTGTTGACGCGCTCCATAAAGTGGTCACGGCCAGGGTCGGCGCTGTGCTCGACCAGGTCCAGGCAGGCGCGGTCCAGCGCGACGGGGTCCAGGCCGGACAGGATGCCGATGTCGCCCATGCAGGGGTTCTCGGCCACGGCGCAGCAGTCACAGTCAACGGACAGGTTCTTCATCACGGCCACATAGGCAATCTTGCCGGCAAAGTGGTCGGCCACGGTGCTGGCGGCGTCGGCCATGGCCTCCAGGAAGGTATCCTGCGGACAGATGTTCTCCCACAGCACGGCCTGATCCTTGACCTTGCCGCCGGAGTGGATGTAGGCCTTGCCGGCGCTGGAAGCACAGCCGATGGACAGCTGCTTCAGCGCGCCGCCGTAACCGCCCATGGGATGGCCCTTGAAGTGGATCAAAACCAGCATGCTGTCGTAGTTTTCGATGTCCTTGCCCAGCAGGTTCTCGCTCAGGACCTTGCCATTCTTCACGGGCCAGGCAACGTCAGGTCCTTCGGCATCCATGATGTCAACGTCGAACAGGTCGCTCCAGCCGTGTTTTTTCATCAGCTGTACGTGCTTGGGGGTCTCGTTGCGGGCGCCGCCGTACGCGGTATTGCACTCGACCACGGTGCCGTGGACGGCGTCGATGACCGGCTTCATGAACTCGGGACGCAGGAAGTTCTGGTTGCCATCCTCGCCGCTGTGGACTTTAACGGCCACCTTGCCGGGCAGTTCCACGCCCAGCTGGCGGTACATCTTCAACACGGCCTCAGGGGTGATCTCCTTGGTGAAATAGACAGTAGACTTTGCCATAAAAGGTTTCCTCCTTTAAACTACATTATATCGATTGAAACCGCAGAGGCAGTTCCAAATTGCAATCGGCCAGCAACGCACCATCGTGCAAAATTTCCTCGGCCGGGCCGTCGGCGGCAATGCGCCCTTCGTACAGCAGCACCACCCGGTCGCAGGTATCGTAGATAAAATCCAGATCGTGGGAGGCAATCAGCATCGCACAGGGCAGTCCCCGCAAAATTTCTATTAAGTTGCGCCGGTTTTTCGGGTCCAGCGCGGCGGACGGCTCGTCCATCAAGATCAGCTCTGGGTCCAGTGTCAAGATGCCTGCGATAGACGCAAGTTTCTTCTGCCCACCGGACAGCCGGTACACCGGCCGGTCGGCGCAATCCTCGATGTGCACCTGCTGCAAGGCACGGTGGGTGCGGGCGGCCACTTGCTCGGTCGGGTAACCGTAGTTCTGCGCCGCAAAGGCGACGTCCGCCGCCACTGTGGGCATGAATAGCTGGCTGTCCGAATCCTGGAAAATGTACCCCACTTTCCGCCGGATAGATGCCAAATTTTCGCGCTGCATCGCAAGGCCTGCCACTTCTAGCGTGCCCTGCTGCATGGGCAGAATACCCACCAGCAGCTTTAACAGTGTGGATTTGCCCACGCCGTTGCAGCCAACAAGGCCCACCCGCTGGCCGGACGCAATGTTCAGGTTTATATCCTGCAAGACCGGCGCGGCGCTGTGGCCATCATAACAAAAAGTCAAGTCCTGCATCGTCAGGATAGACTCGGAATTTGCCATAATATTGTTCCCTTTTTTACAAAAGTCGTCCGGCCAGCTCAAACACCGGCACGGCGCGGAAAACGGCGCAGTAGAAAACCGTTACTGCCAAAAACAGCCAACCGCCGTGCTTTTTCTGCCCTGGCGGAAAAGATCCTGCAAAGCCCCGCAGCTGCATGCTCTCGTACACCAGCTGGGCGCGGTCGATGCTGTGCAGTAGCAGCTGCCCCAGCAGTGAGCCCCACGCCCGGAACTGGATACCCTTTTGCCCGGGTGCGCGCAGCGCATAGGCGGTGGCAATGCGGATACCCTCCTGCAAAAGCAGCACAATGTAACGGTATATCAGTAAAATTGTGGTGGTGAGCACCCGCGGACAGTGCAATTGCTGTAAAGCCGCGCAGACGGATTCCATCCCGGTGGAGGCAATCAGCACCCACACGGCCAGAAAGCAGAACAGCCCCTTGGCCAGCAGCACGCCCAGCGAGAGCATGCCCCCGGTCACGGACAGCGGCCCCGCATGCAGCAGTACGGCGCGGTCGAAGGGCAGGTTGCACAGCCCCACCACGGTTAGCAGCACAGCCACGGGTTTAAACGCCCGCAAGGCGTCGCCGGGGGTAAAGTCCGCCAACTCCAGCAAAAGCAGCGGCCAAAGTCCCATACCCAGTACGCCGGTGAGCTGATATCGCCCAAAGGACAGCGTGACGGCCAGATACACTACCGCCGCCAGCAGTTTGGGCAGCGGGGCCAGCCGGTTCAGCCAGGTATCCCGCGCGGCCAGATCGTCCAGCCGGTGAACATCCTTAATGGCCTTGTGCAGACGATCCACATCGATGCACCGCCTTTTTTACCAGTTTTACGCCCAAAATCACCACGGCCAGCACCACGACCGCGCCGATGATGCCCGCCGCGCTGGTTCCGGCAGCCGCGTCGGAGCCTGCAAAGTTGTAGTCCGGCAGCAGGGCCGTCCATTCTTGAATACGGGCAAAAAACGCCGGCACGGGGCCGGTGGTTTCCAGTTCGGTGCTGCCGGTCAAACGCTGCAGCGACCATTCCAACCCATCGGGGAAGGCAGATGCCAGCAGCGAAAGCCCGCCTGCGACGACCACGGCCGCGCCCGCCAGCACGCCCAGCGTGCCGCGTAAGGTCAGGCGCTGCTTCTCCCCGGCGGCCACGCCGCCCTGCCACAGCAGACTGGGGCGTGCCTCGTACAAAAACACCAGCACAGCGGCGGTGATGCAGCCTTCCACCGCGCCAATGGCGAGATGAATGGGCTGCATGGCCAGCAAAAACGCACCAAAGGGCAGCGCCGTAATGCCGGAGGCCAGCGTTTCTACGGATACCGAGAACGCCCCCAGCTGCAGCGAAAGGATGCAGCCGATCAGCGATGCGGCGATAATTTTCGCACGGTTCAGCCCCTTGCGGGTAAAGGCGCGCCAGATCAGCCCGCCCACAAAACAACCGTAGAACGCCATATTCCAGATGTTGGCCCCCAACGCCATCAGGCCGCCGTCGGCAAACAGAAGGCATTGGATGAGCAGCACGCCGATCATCGTCAAAAACGCGGCGTAGGGACCCACGATGGCGGCCAGCAGCATGCCGCCGCACAAATGACCGCTGGAACCCGTGCCGGGGATGGTAAAATTGATCATCTGGGCGGCAAAAACAAAGGCACCCATCACGCCCATCACGGGCACGGCCTTGTCATCGGGCTGCTGGTTCAGCTTGCGCACCGAGCGCCCCGCCGCCACCGCCGAACAGGCGTACATGACTCCGGCAACACCCGGCGCCAATAATGCGTCTGCCATATGCATGGTTAGTCCTCCTTATTTTCGGCCAGTTCGCGCAGGATCTGGCGTGTTACGTCTTGATAGGAGCGGCCCGTGCGCTTGCAGATGGCCTTGATGCTCTCATACTCGGGATAGCAGCGCTCTTCTACATCCTCGAAAACTTCGTTCCCATTGCAATGGGGCACCAGGCACATTTTGACCTCTACATCACCCAGTGAAGTGGGAATGGTGTAAATATGGCGCTTCAAGGTGCTGCGCTCCATCCGCACGCGGCGGATGCCGATGGTGGTGGTCTCCGCAAAAATGATTTCTTCCAGTGCGGGAATGTCCTCCTCCAGGCAAAGAACGGTCAAAAGGTACGCAGGACGGTTCTTTTTCATGTAGACCGGGCTGTACTGCACGTCCCGTGCACCCGCGGCCAGCAGCCGCTCCATCACGTAGCCCAGCGCTTCGCCGGTGGTGTCGTCGATGTTGGATTCCAGCTTGTAGATGACGTCCTGCGCGGCATACTCGCTGCCTGCGGGGCGGATGAGCATCGCCCGCACCAGGCCGGGCAGTTCCTGCTCCCGCTTTCCGGCGCCGAGACCAATTTTGGAGACGGTGAATTCGGCGGGCAGCTGGTCGCTGGTACGCACGGCGGCAGCAATGGCCGCGCCGGTGGGGGTGACGTACTCGCCCTTGGCGCCGGTGATGTGCAGGTTCAGGTGCTCAGCGGCGGCAATGTTCACCACGGCGGGCACCGGGATGGGCAGCACGCCGTGGGCACAGCGGATGCTGCCGGTGCCCTCGTACAGCACGGGGACGATGACGTCCTCGATGCCCAGATTGTCCAGGCATACGGCCGCAGCGGTGATGTCCACGATGGAATCCACCGCGCCGACTTCGTGAAAGTGCACGGTTTCCAGCGTAGCACCATGGGCCTTTGCCTCGGCCTGGCCCAAAATGGTAAAGATGCGCACGGCCGTGGCGCGGGCGCGGTCGGTCAGATCGGCTTTGTTCAGGATGTCCAGCACCTCGGCCAGCCCGCGGTGTACGTGGTGATGGTGGCCGTGAGTGTGTTCGTGGACATGTTCATGGTCGTGGCAATGTTCAGCCTCGTGGTCGTGGCAGCAATGCCCATGGCGGTGCGCATGTCCATCCTCGTCATGATGGTGGTCGTGCTCGTCATGGTTGTGCTCATGCACATCGTGGGTGTGGCCGCACTCCTCCACCCCGCCGTACAGGTAGGCCGTATCGTGGTCGTGGTTCTCGTGCTCGGCGTCCAGTACCACGTTAAAATCGCAGGCGTCCAGCCCGGCCTTTTTCACTCGGCTGATGTTGATGCTGAACCCATCCAGCGGCAGGCTGGCCAGCGCTTTGCGCAGCACAGCCTCGTCCGCGCCCAGGTCCAACAACGCCGCCGTGACCATATCGCCGCTGATGCCGGAGTAACATTCCAGATACAGGGCGTCTTTTTTTTCATTCATACGTTAATCCTCTTTCGTGCCCAGGGCCAGGCGGTTGATTTGGGTGGCCAGATACCCGGCGCCGTAGCCATTATCGATGTTGACGGTGGCAATGCCGTTGGCGCAGGAGTTGATCATCGTCAGCAGTGCGGAAAGCCCGCCGAAGCTGGCCCCGTACCCCACCGAGGTAGGCACAGCAATGACCGGGTTCTGCACCAGCCCGCCGATGACGCTGGCCAGTGCCCCCTCCATGCCCGCCACGGCCACTACGCAGTTGGCGCGCTGGATAGGTTCCAGGTTGCCCAGCAGGCGGTGCAGCCCGCTGACGCCCACATCGTAGATGCGCTCCACTTTCGTGCCGAAAAACTCGGCCGTCTGGGCGGCTTCCTCGGCTACGGCGATGTCGGCAGTGCCGGCGGTGCAGACGGCCACGCAGCCGCGCAGCACCTTGCCGGGCTTTTCTACCTTTATAATGCGGGCAATGGAATCGTACACTGCACTGGGGCAGACGGCCTTGACCAGTTCAAACTGGTGGGGCGTGGCACGGGTGCCCAGTACCTCACCGTCTTCGGCGGCCAATTTTTCAAAAATGCTCGACAAAAATTCGTCGGCCTTGCCGCTGCAAAATACCACCTCGCCAAAGCCGGACCGCAGTTTGCGGTGGGTGTCCAGCTTGGCGTAGCCCAATTCCTCGTAGGGTGCGCGGCGGAAAAACTGCTCGGCGTCCTCGACGCTTATCGCGCCGCTGCGCACCTGCTCCAACACTTGTTTTGCGTCCATAGCATCAGCCTTTCAGGTTCAGGGTCTCGTTCATGCTGCCCATGCGGTAGCCCTGCAAGTCCATAGTAACATACGTAAAACCGTATTTTTTAAACTCGGCCACGATCTGCTCACGGTTTTGCAGCAGCTTTTCAAACTCGGCGGGCAGCACCTCGATGCGGGCGATCGTACCGTGGATGCGCACCCGCAGCTGGTGAAATCCCAGGTCCAGAAGCAGCTGCTCGGCCTTGTCCACCATGCTCAGCTTTTGCGCGGTGATCTCCTCGCCGTACACAAAGCGGGAGGACAGGCAGGCGAAGGACTGCTTGTCCCAGGTGGGCAGCCCCAGCTGGTGGGAGTAGTCGCGGATCTCCTGCTTGGTCAATCCCACGTGGCGCAGCGGGCTTTTGACCTGCAGCTCGGCCACGGCCTGCAAGCCGGGGCGGTAGTCGCCGTTGTCGTCCATGTTGGAGCCTTCGGCTACGTACTGCAAATCGTTTTCTTTCGCAACTGCGATAATTTTCTCGAACAGTTCATGCTTGCACAGGTAGCAGCGGTTCTTGGGGTTATGGGAGAAGCCCTCGATGTTCAGCTCCTCGGACTCAACGATGACTTGCCTGATGCCCTCGGCCTTGCAGAAGGCAGTGGCCTCCTCCAGTTCCCGCTTGGGGAACGAGCAGGACTTAGCTGTCACGGCGATGGCCTTGTCGCCCAGCGTATCGTGGGCGACTTTCAGCAAAAAGGTGGAATCCACCCCGCTGGAAAACGCCACCGCCACACTGCCCAGCTCACGCAGATAGTCTTGCAATGCTTGTAATTTATCCATAGGTAACAGGTCCTTTCCCTGGGGTTGTTTTCACTACCAGTGTAGCATTAAACGCGGGTTTAATGTCAATAGTCTTTGCTGATTTTTTATAAAAAAAGAGAGGCCAGAATGTGGCCCCTCTTGAAAGCGAGAAACTATAAACGAACAAATTAACCAAGGCAGATCCCCATAGCCCGGGCAACATTGAGCATATCACAATCTCCCGGCACGCCGCGAGTCTTGCCGGCAATGTCAGCCAGCGGGTTGGCGGTCACGTGGCGGTTCACCATGGCAACGGTCACACCGTAGTGTTCGTCGGCAACCAGCCCGGCGGCGTAGGCGCCAAACTGGGTGGCCAGCACACGGTCATAAGCGCTGGGGCTGCCGCCACGCTGCATATGGCCGGGCACGCAGATGCGTGTTTCAGCGCCGGTCAGCTCTTCGACCTGCTTGGCAATGCGGGCGGTGGCGGTGGTATAACCGGCGGCGGCACGCTGAGCGGTCCACTCTTTGCGCTTCATCTTAGCCTCTTCCTGAGAGAACGCGCCCTCGGCCACGGCCAAAATCGAGAAGTTCTTGCCTGCCTTGGCGCGGTTTTCCACTGCGGCAGCAACCTTTTTAATGTCGTAGGGCAGTTCGGGCAGCAGGATGATGTCCGCGCCGCCCGCAATGCCGGAATACAGCGTCAGCCAGCCGGCCTTGTTGCCCATGATCTCAATGCACATCACGCGGCTGTGGCTGCCGGCAGTGGTGTGGATGCGGTCGATGACCTCGGTGGCAATGTCCACGGCGGTGTGGAAGCCAAAGGTCACGTCGGTGCCGTAAATGTCGTTGTCAATGGTCTTGGGCAGGCCAATAACGTTCAGGCCCTCTTGGCTCAACAGGTTGGCGGTTTTGTGGGTGCCGTTGCCGCCCAGGCAAAGCAGACAATCCAGCTTGGCGGCGCGGTAGTTCTTCTTCATGGCGGCTACCTTGTCCACCTTGTCTTCCTCGACCACACGCATCTTTTTAAAGGGGGTACGCTTGGTGCCCAGGATGGTGCCGCCCACGGTCAAAATGCCGGAAAACTCGTCCGGGCTCATCTCGCGGTAGTTGCCGTTGATCAGGCCGTCGTAGCCGTTCATGATACCTACGATCTCGACCTTGCTGCCCATGCGGTGGTACAGCGCCTTGGCTACACCGCGGATGGTGGCGTTTAGGCCAGGGCAGTCGCCGCCGGAAGTCAGGATGCCAACACGAATCGCCATAAGAAAACCTCCCTGATAGATATTTTATTATAGTATAAATGTACGCCGTTGGGGCGGGCTTGTCAAGTTTCTTCGCGGTATTTCTCCATCATCTCTTTAAACAAAAAGGCGGCAGACGGCGGTGTGTAGGTAATGGCATTGGCCGATGGGAAGCCTACGGCGATTACGGGAACGGCAGCAGCTACGGCAGACGTGGCACGCATTACGTTCGCGGACAATATAGCCGCGACAATGGCAGCCTTGTGCACCGGCTGGAAGACATGATGCAGACTGCAGACGATCGTGATCTTCTTCGCAGATGCATTGACGAGTTGAAACGATAAGAAAAGGGGCGCGGCTATGTACGACAGGCGAGAAATTGACGGCGCGATTGCAGAATTGGAGAATGCCGAGCCGACAATGCAGCGCGTGCTTGATGCGTTTATGGATGCGTTGAAGCGAGAGTCACCGAAGGCATATAAGGAACTGTTGCATGACATTAAAAATATCAGAAGTGGGTACTAAAGTGTGTACTGATAAAGCAAAAGAGCGTTAAAACTTACGTTTTAACGCTCTTTTTACAAGTCGGAGTGACGGGATTTGAACCCACGGCCTCTTGGTCCCGAACCAAGCGCGCTACCAACTGCGCTACACCCCGGAAAGAAAAAACCGCAGCAGCTGCGCTGCTGCGGTGTGGTTGGGGATGAGAGGATCGAACTCCCACGGGCGGAGTCAGAGTCCGCTGCACTACCATTATGCGAATCCCCATCGCAATCATCGTTGTGGGCGTCTGCCCTCAACGCTCATATATTATAGCGTGTGGGAAACCGTTTGTCAACAGCTATTTCAAACTTTTTTGCAAAAATCTGTAAAAATCCGAAAATCCGCGCAGCTGCGCCTTACTTTTTTGCCCCGCCTGCGTGCACCAACTGCTCTTGCTGGCGGAAAAGATGCGCGCGTACACCTGGAGCACGGCCATCGACAGCGACCACACCGACGCGCAGAACACGAACGCGATGATGGTCACGTGCCATATCCCCTTTTTCAGCTGGTCGGCGGTGTAGTTCTTATCACCGCAGGTGACGCATGATTCCAAAATAATTATTCCAGATAAAAATCCCGCAGCGCGGCCAGGCGTGCCGTGGTCAGGCCGTATTCAGCCTCAAAATACGCCTCATAGCTGGGGTACTTTTCCAGCAGTACGTCGATGGACCCTGCCCCCATCGATTCGCTTACGCCCTCCACAGGCAGCAGCAGGTCGTACTGGTCGGCGGGTTTATCCTGCATGAATTTATCGATGATGGCTTTGCGGTAAACGTTCGTCAGCATGTAGTCGGCGATGGCATCCTCCCGGCTCACACCCAGCGCCAGCAGTACCAACATAGCGGCAATGCCGGTGCGGTCCTTGCCGCAGGTGCAGTGGAACAGCAGCGGTACGCGATGCTCCTCCAGCAGGCGGAACAGCTCATGGTAGGCCGGGTTGCCGAAAGGCATCTGCTTGTACAGGTCAGTGAACCAGTAAAAATCGTGTACGGGGTGGCCGGCTTTGGCCTCGTAGGCGGCCTTTTCGGCGGCAATGCGCTGGATGCCGGCGGGCGAAAAGTCCATCTCGCTGCCATCGGCGTACCGCATGCCGCAGATACGCTGGTAATGCGCCCCGGACACGGCCGCGTCGGGCTGGCGGGCGGCCTCTCCGGCGCTGCGCAGGTCCAGGATCTCCCGCAGGTGCAGGCTTTCCAGCTTGGTACGGTCAGCGGGGCTTTGCAGCGTATCCAGGCTGCAGCCGCGGTACAGCAGCCCGCGGCGCACATGGCGGCCATCGGCAGCGCGGTAGCCCCCCAGCTCGCGGAAATTGCAGGTGCCCTCAAAAACGATCTCGGCTCCCGGCATTGTAACAGGCAGCATAGCGATCCTCCATTTTGTGTGTTGCTACTACTATAGCACAGCCGTGGCGGGTTTGCAAACGACCAGACCTGCATGCTGCGGCCGGGGAGACACGTACTGCAAAATCCGGCAAACACATCAACCAAGCCAAAACAGCCCCCACCGGGAGAAAATCTCCGGCGGGGGCCGTCTGTTCTATCATCGTATCAAGCGTCGGTTCGGTCCTTTTTCAGCAGGCTCAAAATTACTGCGCCCACCACGCTGCCAATGGCCAGCGCCACAAAGTACAGCAGCGCGTGGTCCACGACCGGGAAGACGAAGATTCCGCCGTGGGGCGCACGCAAGGCGCAGCCGAAGGTCATCGACAGCGCACCCGACAGTGCCGCGCCGATGACGCAGCTGGGCAGCACGCGCAGCGGATCGGCCGCCGCATACGGAATAGCGCCCTCGGAGACGAAACACAGACCCATTACGTAGTTGACGATGCCGTTGCGGCGCTCGTCCTCGGTCCACTTTTTGGGGCAGAAGGTGGTGGACAGCGCAATAGCGATCGGCGGGACCATGCCGCCTACCATGACGGCGGCCATGACGCCGTAGTTGCCGGAGGCCAGCGCCGCGATGCCGAAGGCGTAGGAGGCTTTGTTGACGGGGCCGCCCATGTCCACCGCCATCATACCAGCCACGATGGCGCCCAGCAGCACCTTGGAGGTGCCGCCCATGGCGTTCAGCCAATCGGTCATGGCGGTGTTGATCACGCCCATGACCGGATTGATGCCGCACATTACGGCACCGATGGCCAGCATGCCGCCCAGCGGGTAGATCAGCATCGGGCGGATGCCGTTCAGGCTGGCGGGCAGCTTTTCGGTGATGCGTTTGAGACCCTCGACGATATAGCCGGAGACAAAACCGGCCAGCAACGCAGCCAAAAAGCCGCCCGAAATGCCGGTGGTGTCGCCCTGGGCCAGCCCGGCAAAGTTGGTGCCGTTCATAGCCAGCACACCACCTGCAAAGCCCACGGCCAGGCCGGGACGGTCAGCAATGGACATGGCAATGTAGGCCGACAGGATGGGCAGCATGTAGCTGAACGCTGCGTTGCCTACAGTTTTAAAGAAGGCCGCCACCGGGGTGTTCATGCCGAAGTTGGAGGGATCGATGGTGTAATCGTCCAGCAAAAACGCCAGCGCGATCATGATGCCGCCGCCTACCACGAAGGGCAGCATGTGAGAGACACCGTTCATCAGGTGCTTGTAGAGGGTGTGGCCGACGGAGTCGTTGGCACTGGCCTCGTTGGCCGCCGGTGTGCCGCCCTTGGCGTGGAAGATGGGGGCTTCGCCGTGGGCGATGGTTTTAATAAGTTCCTCTGGTTTGTGGATGCCGTCATCCACACGGGCAAAAATCACCGGCTTACCGTCAAAACGGGTGGTCTCGACGTTTTTGTCCGCTGCAATGATGATGCCGTCACAGGCGGCAATCTCCTCGACGGTCAGCACGTTTTTCGCGCCGTCCGAGCCATTGGTCTCCACCTTGGTGGGCAGGCCCAGACGGTCACCGGCCTTGGTCAGCGCCTCGGCGGCCATGTAGGTGTGTGCGATGCCGTTGGGGCAGGCGGTCACAGCCAGCACGCGGTAGCCCTGCTGGGGGATCTCCTGCTGGGTGAAGCTCTCCTCGCCGAACTGGGCGTCTTCCTGGACATCGATGGCAGCCAGGAACTCGGCGGGCGTTTTGGCGGCGCGCAGCTTTTCGACAAAATCGTCGTTCATCAGCATCTGCATCATGCGGGCCAGCATGTCAATGTGCAGGCTGCCGTTTTCCGGCGCAGCGATGGCAAACAGCAGGTCGGTCTTACCGTCATCCTCGGCGTTGTACTGCACGGGCGCGGCCAGACGCATGGCGGCCAGGCTGGGGCGGGTCACACAGGCAGTGCGGGCGTGGGGCACCGTGATGCCGTTATCCACGTAGGTGGACGCTTCGGCTTCGCGAGCGTAGAGGGCTTTTTTGTAGGCTTCTCGGTCGGTGATGTTGCCGTGGGTTGCCTGCAATTCCACCAGCCGGTCGATGATCTGCGCCTGATCGGCTGCGGCCTCATCCAGTGCAATGGACTGCGCAGTAAACAGTTCTGTAATACGCATAGCGGGTCTCCTTCTATTTATCAAATCATTCTCAGCAGCTTTTCAATATCCGCCTTCGTTGCCAGCCCGACGCTGAACGCCGTTGCACTGCCACAGGCGGTGCCCAGGCGCAGCGCGTAGCGGTAATCGCCGGTGCGCAGGTAGCCCGCCATAAAACCGGCTACCATGCTGTCGCCCGCGCCAACGCTGTTGACCACCTTGCCCTTGGGGCAGCCGATGCGATGCACCGTGCCGTTTTCGTCCAGCAGCAGTGCGCCGTCCCCGGCCATGCTTACCAGCACGTTGTGGGCACCCTGGGCCTGCAGGCTGGCGGCGGCGGTGACGATCTCGTCATCATTGGTCAGCTCGCGGCCCACGATCTCGGCCAGCTCGTGGTTGTTGGGCTTGACGAGGAACGGTTCGTAGGGGAGCACCTTCAGCAGCAGGTTTTGGGTGGCGTCTACCACAGCGCGCACGCCGCGGCCCTGCAGCCGGGCCAGCAGTCGTTCGTAGGTGGTCTGCGGCAGGCAGGCCGGGATGCTGCCCGCCAAAATCAGCACGTCGTCTTTTTGCAGCGCGTCCAGCTTGGCTTCCAGCGCCTGCATGGCGGCTTCGGGAATGTTCGGCCCTGCGCCGTTCAGCTCGGTCTCCTGCCCGGCCTTGATCTTGACATTGATGCGTGTCATCCCCTCTTGCAGGTGGATGAAATCGGTGTGCAGACCCTGGGCGGCCAGGCCGCGCTCCAGCCAGGCGCCGGTCTCGCCTGCGATAAAGCCGAGAGCCACACTTTCGGCCCCCAGCTGGGCCAGCACGCCGGATACATTGATGCCCTTGCCGCCCAGCACGCAATCCTCGCCGGTGGCGCGGTTGATGGCCGCGACCTGCAGCGGACTGTCCAGCCGGACGACGTAGTCGATGGCGGGGTTAAATGTAACGGTATAGATCATGCTTCTGCCTCCTTTACCAGCGTTTGCTGGCGGTAGCGGGGATCAGGGCAGCGGTTGGTCAGGATAGAACCATTCTGCAGCCCGGCGATTACGGCCGGGTAGATGCTGCCGAACTTGGTGTCATCGGCCAAAAACCATACCTCGTGGGCGCGGCGGGCGGCACAGGCCTTGACGGCGGCTTCCTCGGGGTCCGGGGTGGTGAACCCGGCGACCAGATCAATGCCGTTGGCCCCCAAAAACGCCTTGGTGAAGTTGTACTGCTGCAGCGCCGCCATGGCTGCCGCGCCGATGATGGCCTCGGTCTGGGGGCGCAGCAGGCCGCCAGGCACAAAGACGCGGCAGCCTTTTTGCGCCAGCAGCCGCGCGTGGGCGATGCCGTTGGTGACGTAGTGGGCGTCCAGCGCCGCGCCGCTGACGGCCCGTGCCACGGCCAGCGTGGTGGATCCGGCGTCCAGGTAGACGAAATCATCGGCCTGGATAAGAGCGGCGGCGGCTTTGGCGATGGTGTTTTTTTGGCTGACGGCCAGTGTTTCCTTGGCTTCCATCGTGGGCTCGTCGGCTCGGAACTGGCTGCTTGGCAACGTGGCACCGCCGTGGACTTTATTGACCCGACCCTGACGGTCCAGCTCCAGCAGGTCGCGCCGGATGGTGGACTCGCTGACGTTCAGGGCCTCGCAAAGTTCCTGTACGGTGGCGGTGCGTTTTTCCGCCAGCAGCGCCAGAATCTGGGAAAATCGTTCTTCTGCAAGCATGGAGGGCCTCCTTTTTTATTCCCTTCCTGATTGGATTTGACAATTTGTGGCTGTATTTGATTGATTCTGATTGTATTATAGCACAATGACCACCAGAATCAACCATAAACAATCATTTTCAAGCAACAAAAATCACGGCGAAAATTTGTGCAAGACGCACAAAATAAAAAATCCCCCTTATGGAAAGGGAGATTTCCGCACTGCTATTTTCGCCATATGCCTGGCGGCACGGGCGTAGTCGGGACGCTGGGATCCAGTATTGCCGATCGCGTAGCCAGGGCATACTGCGTTACTGGGGAACTGATGTTGTATTGCCGCCCATCGGTGCCGGTGAGGGTTTTCGTCACGGCGGACTCGCCCTCGATAATCAAATACATTCCTGGCGCAGCCTGGCAGACGATGGGAACATAATTATCCTCGTACTTGAGAGCACAGCGCAGGGGGCTTTCGGCCAGCGTGCCGTCTGCCAGATGATACACATACAGCACTTGCCGCTCATCCTGGCGGGCCAGCAAAAACACATCCTCGTCATACACGCTGTCCAGCGTCATCTCTTGTGGAAGCTCAGCCACCGTCTGCACCTCGTCTGTGCCCAACGGCTGGCGCAGCAGGCGGGTGCCGTCCACCCACCACAGCGCATCCCCGGCTAACTTCCGCAGCGGACCAAAGGTATACACCGCCCCCTCGGCCAGCACGATCTCACTGCCGGTGGCAGGGTCCAGTGCGCAGAGTGTCTCGGTTAAATAGGGCTTCAGATCGTTAAAATTGTCGACACTGTAATAAGCATACACAGGCTCCGGGCAATCAGCGCCGGGCACCCGCCGTGTGAGCAGCAGCTTGCCATCCCAGGTACCCAGCAGCTGGCCGCCGTACTCGTCCCAGGTCGTGACGGTCTCTACCGTGTCGGCGGCCGGGTTCAGCCGAAGCAGGCGGCGCTCGTCCAGGCGGGCGGGATCATCGGAGACCATACCGCCTTTGGCATATAAGTACTGTTCGTCGGCGGCTATGGGTGCCCAACCGGCAAGGTACCATCCCTGCGGGAAGCTGACCGCCCCGGTCTGGTTTCTGTCAAAATCCGTCACAACCAGCGCCGGAGTGTCGGTCAGCATGCCGGACCAGCTCCAGACGATTTGCGCATCGTCAACCTGCAAATTGCCCACCCGGCCGTTCATGGGCAGGCTGTCTGGGGCAGAAATCTCCCGCTCCTCGGCTTCGGCAAAATCGATCACGGTGCCGTACCACACATCCGTTTCATCGTACCCGACCTGATACCAGCCATATTTGTTCGCCGCACCCAGCATATGCAGCGTGCTTGCGCCATCTTCCGCAACCACCACCGCGCCGCTTTCCGCTGTCTGAGCAGCATCAGATGACGAAAAATCAACATCCATACGCGCATTATGACCTGCGCCACAACCAGATAAAATACAAACTGTAAAAACCAAAAATAAAAATACAAAACGAGATTTCACGCAACATCGCCTCCTTTCCCCTACCCTAACACAGCTATGTTTCCAATTTGTGTCAGGCAAAAACAAAGCGCAGGGCAAAATGCCCCACGCTGGATGGGTATGTGTAAAAATCAGTTGCCGTCATCGTACTTGGCCACGGGTACATTGGCGTACTCGTCGGGCAGCTCGGGCGGCAGGGTCTGCATGTACTCGTGCATGGCCTCGGCCACCTTTTTGCTGTAGGCCACGGCCTCGACTACGGTGCGCGCGCCCTTGACGGCATCGCCGCTGGCAAACACGCCGGGCATGCTGGTGTGGCCCAGCTCGTCGGTCACAAACAAGCCGCGCTCGTTGGTTTTCAGGTCGTGTTCGCTCTCGGTGATGGTGGTGCAGGGACCCTGGCTGATGGAGACGATCACGCTATCGGACGGGTATAGTTCCTCGGTGTCCGGGATGTCGGTCAGGGTGCCGTCCTCGGCTTCATTCAGGTCGCGGAACACCACGCCCTTGTCAGTGATCTCCACCGGTTTTTTGTTAAAGTGGAAGTTGACGCCTTCCAGCTTGGCGTAGCTGGCCTCGTACTCGCTGGCGGTGATCTTTTTGGACAGCGAGAAGCACTCCACATGGCGGGTGCCGTGGCGCAGGGCGGTACGGCAGACATCCATGGCGGCGTTGCCTGCACCGATGACGATCAGGCGGCGGCCCAGGTGGTAGACGTCAGGGTTTTGCAGGTAGTTGATGGCATAGTGTACGTTGCCCAGGCTCTCGCCCTTGATGTGCAGCGTGTTGGGACGCCATACGCCGGTGCCGATGAAGATCGCCTTGTACCCATCGCGGAAGAGGTCCTCCAGCCGCAGGGCCTTGCCCACGTCGGTGTTGGGGCGGACTTTGATGTCCTTCAGGCGCAGGTGGCGGTACTCGAAGTCGTCCAGCACACTTTTGGGCAGACGGAACTCAGGGATGCCGTAGCGCAGCACGCCGCCGATCTTATCGTGGCTTTCAAAAATGGTCACATCGTAGCCGTAGCGGGCCAGGATGACCGCGATGGTCAAACCAGCCGGGCCGCTGCCGATGATGGCGGCCTTTTTACCGTTGGGGGTGGCGGGACCTTTGGTCATCTGGCTGGCGTAGGTAGAGGAAATGTAGTTCTCGATGACCGAGAAATGCACGGGTGCACCCTTGATGCCCTGCACGCAGTGGCCCTCGCACTGGTTCTCGTGGTTGCACACCAGTGAGCAGACGGTGGTCAGGGGGTTATTCTCAAACAGCATCTTGCCGGCGTCGTCCAGTTTGTTGTCCTTCAGCAGGCGGATGACCTCGGGGATGTTGGTGTGGATGGGGCAGCCCTGTTGGCAGCGGGGCTTTTTGCATCCAAGGCAATGGTTGGCTTCATCCATTACATGCAATGCCATGGTTTCTTCTCCTTTTACGAACCGATTTTGCCCGTTAAAAATGCAACAATCTTACAGTTCTACGAGCATTTCTCCATATGTGTTTTATATTACCACGGGTTTGGTCGTAAAGGCAAGTCCCATCGGCTGGGTTTTGACCCTGCAAAGTGCCGAAAAATCGACAGCTTTGCTGTGCAATTCGCTGATTTTTGCGGCCTCCGCCCCGCTGCGTGCCAGGTCGGCTAAACTGGTCCCGGCGGGCAGCGCGGCCTGCTTTAAACGGGACAGCGCAGTTTTGCGTGCCCCCAATACCTGGATGTAGGGCGGCGCAGGCAGCTCGGCGGGGATGCCCAGCGCAGCGTCCAGCACCAGCCGCCGCAGCCGCGCATGGGGGTAACGTTTCGTCTTTAGGCGGGTGTACAGGTCGTCCAGGCTGGTGGCCTCCCGCACGGCGGCGGCCAGGCGGTGTTCCAGTCCCTCGCTCACGCCTCGCACGGCGGCAAAATCGGCTTCGGGTTTCGCGCGCAGCAGCGCCAGCACGGCAACCTCGAATTTGTTTCCATCCGTCAGCAGTCCCGCCGCCGCAGCCCTGGTGTACAGCGCTGCCGCCCGCGGGGGCACGTAGGGTTCCCAATCCTCCACCGTCAGGCTGCGCAGGTAGCTGGCGCTGGCCATGGGGATGCCATTGTGCTCCCCTGGTCTGCCGCCGCCGTGGGCTGCACCCAGCCGGGGCAGCGCCAGCGGCGTGAGGGCGGCACCCTGCGCCAAAATAGCTTTGCAGTACTCGATGCCCAAAATGTTGTTGGGCGTGCGCAGCAGTGTCCCCGCCCCTGGCAGCAGCGCGTCGGCGGCTTCGGCCCGTGCGGCGGCGTAGGTCATGCCGGTGGAAAGCCGTTCCCGTAATAGGGCGTCCAGCTCCGGCCTGGCCAGCAGCTCGGCCACTTGCGAGAGCTGGGCGGCGTCGGGGTCCTCGGCCCCGAACACCAGCGTATCGCACCCCAGCGCGGCCAGCAGACGCACCCCGGCGGAGGCAAACTGCTCGGCTGTGGCACAGGCGTAGGGTGCGGGCAATGTAATGACTAAATCTGCCCCGGCATCCAGCGCCGCGCACACCCGCACACTCTCGGGCAGCACGGGCACGCCGCCCCGCTGGACGGCACCGCTGCTCATGCAGACAGCCACACAGCCCGCGCCCGCCGACTTGGCCGCAGCGATCTGTGCGGCATGGCCGTTGTGAAAAGGGTCATATTCAGTGATGATTCCGGCAAATTCCATGCAAAAAACTCCTGAGCAGGTTGTTAAAAAAAGAACGTGCAAGATTTGTGCGTTCTCGCCTTGCAAAAACACTAACCACATTATATAATAAAAATTGTAATAAGGAAAGGGCGTAATTGTGCCCTTAAAAATAAGGAGGATACCCCATGAAAGTTCTGGTTATCAACTGCGGCTCTTCCAGCCTGAAGTACCAGCTCATCGACATGGACGGAGAAAAGGTTCTTTGCAAAGGTCTGTGCGAGCGCATCGGTATGGAAAGCAGCATGATCACCCACGAGGGCAACGGCAACAAGGCCACCACGCCCGCCATCTTCCCCACCCACACCGAGGCATTTGCCGAGGTCGTGAAGAAGATGACCACCGGCGAGGGCAAAGTTATTGACAGTGTTTCCGAGATCGACGCCATCGGCCACCGCGTTGTTCACGGCGGCGAGAAGTTCAAGGAGAGCTGCCTGATCACCCCCGAGGTCGTCAAGGCTATCCATGACCTGAGCCCCCTGGCTCCCCTGCATAACCCCGCCGCCATCCTGGGTATCGAGGCTTCCTATAAGGTCTTTGGCGAGGATAAGCCCAACATCGCTGTGTTTGATACGGCTTTCCACTCCACCATGCCCCCGAAGGCCTACATGTACGCCATCCCCTACGAGTACTACGAGAAGTACGGCGTCCGCCGTTATGGCTTCCACGGCACCAGCCACAAGTACGTCAGCCATCGCGCTGCCGAGTTCCTGGAGGAGCCTATCGAGCGCCTGAAGCTCATCACCTGCCACCTGGGCAACGGTTCTTCCATTGCCGCTGTCGACCAGGGCAAGGTCATCGACACCTCCATGGGCATGACCCCGCTGGCCGGTCTGATGATGGGTACCCGCTGCGGTGACCTGGACCCCTCTGTGGTCAACTACCTGAAGTACAACCTGGGGATCACCGGCCACGAGCTGGACGAGATCCTGAACAAGAAGTCCGGCCTGCTGGGTGTTTCCGGCGTTTCCAGCGACAAGCGCGACGTCGAGGAAGCCGCCGAGCATGGCAACGTGCGCGCACAGCTGGCCAGCGATATGCTGAACTACCAGATCAAAAAGACCATCGGCAGCTACATTGCCGCCATGGGCGGCGTGGACGCCATCGTCTTTACGGGCGGCATCGGCGAGCATGACGCCGACTCCCGTGCCAAGATCTGCCACCACATGGATTGGCTGGGCATCCGCATCGACACCGACAAGAACCGCGATGCTCACAAGCAGAAGAAGGACGTTGTCGAAGTTACCGCCTGGGGCGCCCGTGTCCGCACCCTGATCATTGAGACCAACGAGGAGCTGATGATTGCCCGCGACACCAAGGAAGTTGTTGAGAAGCTGTAATTGCTTCTTGCATAAAGAAAAGGCCAGAGCTGTTCGGCTCTGGCCTTTCGTTGTATGTAGCTCCCCTCAAGGGGAACCTATGCTCATTCCGCATCCGGGCAATCGCACAAATGGGCCTTTACGGCCTGCATTTCGGCGGGGATATCCTTGTCGGGCAGGTTTTTTACAGCGTCGATGCTGCCCAGCTTTTGAGCGGTCTCGTAGTACCAGCACTTGTATTCCAGCACCTGCATGGTGTCCTGCAGCTGCTGCATCTGGGCACGCAGGGTGTCCTGCTGGCGGCGGAACATGGCCAGCCGGGCGTCGATGGTGGAATCCCCCTGCATGGCCAGCTCGATGTAGATGCGGATGTCTTTTAACGACATACCGGCTTTTTTCATGCACTCGATGATGCGCAGCCATTCAAAGTCGCTATCTTTGAAAACGCGGATACCGCCCGGCGACCGCTCCACGAAGGGCAGCAGGCCCTGCTTGTCATAGTAGCGCAGCGTCGATGCCGGTACATGCAGTATCCGCGCCATCTCTCCGACTGTGTACATAAACGACACGCTCCTTAAACTATGCTCTAACTTTAAGTATACACGCCCGGCGCTCCGCCGTCAAGCGGGGTGTCGGGGGCTTTTGTTCCTTTCTTGCAAGAAAGGAACCGAAAGAACTCTTAAACAAAAATTGTGGGTATCCCGTATGGGATACCCACAATTTTTAATTGAAAGTTTCTTCGGTTCCTTCTTTTCAAAGAAGGAACGAAAACCCCGGCATTACTGCTGGGCAGCGGCCTCGGCGCGCTTCTTAGCGATGGCAGCCAGGGCGTCCTTGCGGGACAGATTGATGCGACCCTGC
>OLSN01001350.1_pt1 | contig 21521 bp, 19 predicted proteins | sample 1672411 | NCBI WGS metagenome assembly OLSN01 (sample SAMEA3136683, study PRJEB25190) | human gut metagenome | biome: human gut; feature: human-associated habitat; material: faeces | place: Austria | collected 2013 | reverse complement strand
CGGGCGGAGAAGTCCAGACCCTGCTGGGAACCGGAGGTCACCAGGATGTGATCCTTGTCGGTCTTGATGTTGTTCTTCGCCAGCATACGCTCGGCGATCTGCTCACGCAGACGGGGATAGCCTTCGGTGGAAGAATACTGCAGGGCGACACGGCCATTTTCCTTCAGCACGGCCTCGGAAGCCTGCATCATCTGCTCGACGGGGAACAGCTCGGGAGCGGGCATATGTCGGGCTGTGCGGTCAGCTTCAGCAGCTCACGGATCTCGGAGCCCTTCAGCAGGTCCATTCTACTTGCAAACTGTACCATGAAATTTTCCTCCTCAAATTTCCCGGCTGCCTGTGACGGCACCCGGCTTTAGATACCTCTAATTTGTACCCATACCATTAAAGCACATTTTCGCGCTAAAGTAAACATTAGGTTTTGGTCAAAAGCTACAAAATTTTGAAAGTTTTTTCTTTTTGGTAAACTTTACAAAAAAATGACTGAATTTGAGGTGATTTCGCCCAACTTCCAGTTTTTGAAGGAAAAAGTGCGGAAAATCTGCAAAATGCAAGAAAATTCGCCAGGAATTTAACAATGTAAAGCGCAAAAACCACGTGGAAATTTCTTCCACGCGGTCATGGGTTAGGTACGGGGCGATTCCTCACCGGAGTCATCCGGCGTGTCGGAGAGGGAGGCGTTTTCCTTTTCCCGCTGCTTGCGGGCGCAGAGCCGGTCATAGAACAGCAGTCCGGCGGCACTGATGGTCAAAGTGACGAGAAATACCAGCACGGCACCCCAGTAGTTTTTGGTGCCTAGCGCGTCGCCGCCGATGGTGGAGGTGACGATGGAGGGCAGGCGGCCCAGGGAGCAGATCAGCAGCCAGACGGGGAAGCGGATGGTGGTCAGTCCCGCGAAGTAGCAGAGAAGATCCTTCGGGGTGCCGGGCAGCATAAAGATGATGAGAAACAGCAGATCACGCCGTCGGGTGGTCTGCAGGAAACGGATGGAACGGAGCTTCTCCTTGGAGAAGAATACCTCCGCCAGTCGGTGGCCGAACCGGCGCACCAGCAGGAACACGCACACGCTGCCCAGTGCGGAGGCCGCCAGGCACAGCAGCGTGCCCTCCACCGCGCCGAAGGCGTAGCCCGCCGCGATCTCGAAGGGCTCGCCGGGGATAAGGGCTACCACCACCTGGAGGATCACCATGCCCATATAGGCCAGACGCCCGCCGAAGCCGTGGGAGTTGACCCACGTCCGGAAGTGCTCCGGCTGGGAGGCAAAACGCACCAGCGGTACGCCCACCAGCCAGACCAGCAGGCCCATGACCGCGATGGCGATGATCAGCGCGGCGATGCCCAGCCGTTTCTGCTGTGTGATTGTCAGTTCTTTCTTTTTCATAAGGTATATCAAATAACCGGATACCGGCGTAAGCATTCCGTGAAGTATTGTCCGTATTATAGCATCCGTGCTGGCGGACGGCAAGGCGATAGTATGTCCCATTTGTAAACAAAAGATGAATATTGGAGCGGCACGGCGAAATTGACAAACCCGCCGCGGCTACATATAATATAGGTAAAAACGCGGAAGGAGCGCAGCGGCATGAAATTCTGGAAAATGAACGGCGCGGGCAACGACTTTATCGTCATCGACAACCGGGAGGGCACCATCGGCGCGGAGCAGTGGCCCCGGATCGCCCGGACGCTGTGCGAACGGCACCTGTCCATCGGCGCGGACGGCCTGATGGTGGTGGAGAAGCCCACCTGCGGCGGCGACTACCGGATGCTGTTCTTCAACTCCGACGGCTCCATGGGGGAGATGTGCGGCAACGGCGCACGGTGCATCTGCCGCTATGGCTACGAAAACGGCCTGGCGGGTGAGGTGCAGCGGGTGGAGACCACGGCAGGCCTGGTGACCGGCTGGCGGGTCGATGAGCGGCTGTACCGCATCCGGCTGAACGATCCCTGCAACCTGCGGCTGGAGGGCAGGGCAGAGGTGGACGGCACCGTGTGGGACTGCGCCTATGTGGAGCTGGGGAACCCCGGCATCCCCCACGCGGCGGTGCCGGTGCGGGGCCTGAAGGACTTCGACCGGCAGCGGCTGTTCCAGCTGGGACGCAAGCTGCGGTATTACCCGGACTTCCCCAAGGGGGCTAATGTGAACTTCTATGAGATCATCGGCCCGGATCACGTCTATGAGCGCACCTATGAGCGGGGTGTGGAGGACTTCACCTATGCCTGCGGCACGGGTACCGGCTCCGTGGTGACGGTGCTGACGCTATTGGGGCAGGTATCCGGCCGTCAGGTAAAGGTGGACATGACCGGCGGACAGCTGATGGTGGACGTGGAGCGTGACGGCGCGCAGGTGAGGAACCTGTATCTGACCGGCCCCACCAATATTGTCTGTAAAGGGGAGGTCACAGACGAGAATTTATAAAAACGAAAAATCAAGGAAAAACCGTGAAGGTCATGACGGACCTTCACGGTTTTTTTGCGCCTTGTATGAAATGGCAAAAAAAGCCGCAGGGGATTGTACAATGTGCCGTGCGTATTTTCCTTGCGTGGAGGAATGTCGGGTGATAAAATAGAGAAGTAAAACGAAATTCCGACTGCTGCAAAACGGATATCCGTTTTTTGTTGGTCACAGCGTGACCAACAAGACTGTTTTGTCTGCTGGGATGGATGTGAACAAGAAAGGAGAGAGTATACGTGAAGAAAAGACTAGTGAGCCTGCTCCTCAGCCTGTTGATGGTGCTGACGTTGCTGCCGGTTCCGGCACTGGCCGAAGAAAGCGGTGGCGCCACTGACGCTGAGCCCGATATCGCCGTACAGGCGGCTGAGGAGGAGATTCCCACAGAAGATGAGGGAGAAGAGGAAGAGGCCCCATCCTCTACGGTCATAATCGACAGCATTACCTGCGTCGATGCCGATGAAGACGGCTATGTGCGGATGATGGAGGGTGAGGATGCCTATTTTGTGGGCCTTGATGATAATAAGAATGTAATAATGAAAGCTAACCCTTACACTATCCTGAATATGCGGTATGTTTTTCGATATAAAACTACTGCGGATGGTGAGATAGAGACGTTCAAAGGCTATCCGTTTGAGTTTGAAAATAAGTTTGGCGGCAAGCTTACCTATGAGGATGACCATAAGACCGACAGCGAAGGAGAACCGATCGCGTGGCGTGCGGGCGATTCATTTGACGTCAAATTGAAACTGGGGAACTTCAGCACCACAATGCCGCTGCTTATTACGGAACACCCGCTGAAGTCTCTTACGTATATCGGAACGGCGGATGTCATTACCCTGGTCAAGTATGAGAATGGTAATTACGGTACGTCTACGACCGAGGCTGGCACAACAGAAGAATGGGAATATGATCTTCGCGGCCATGCGGACCTAATTTTCCGAGCAGAGTGCAATAACGGAGACGTAATCGAGGGAACTACTCAGGAGATCAGCAAGCAAATCGGAGTAGAACTGTGGCCGTACTATCTTGAGGACAGCGCAAAATGGACGGAAGGCAATGTATATGAAGCTTGGATCGGCGGTAAGAATGGCGTCGGTACGTGGGTAAAGCTCCAGGTATCCGAAAAGCCGTCTTTCAAGTCGATCGAGCCGCTCTTTGAAGGAGCTGTCCAGCTAACGGAGAATGTTGGTTACTTGAATGACGTTGGAAATATCCGGTATGATCTGTCATTTGCCGACCCGAAGCCTCAGTTTTTGGTAAAGCTGACGCCGGAGGGGGAAGCGCGTTTCGGCATACCCGACTTTAAGGGAACAGTCGAGAGCATCTATCAAAGATTCAGCGCTGTGCGCGGACGGGTGATCAGCGACCAGGACATAGAACCGTGGGTCGCCCGTGAAGAGCCCTATAAAATAACCATAACGCTGGGGACGGTTTCTCGCGACATCGACGTGAAAATCAACGCCAGTGCCGTCCAGTCGTTCCAGGTAAATCCCCCGCAGACGCCTGTTCAGGTGCGGTATGGCTCTGATGCGCATCTTGTCATGCGGGAGGGAATGATCGATTGGATATACTACTACTATCTGCCCCTTTATGAAGACGATTATACCTATACAGTCAACGGTAAGACGTATTCCTGGTGGGAGCTGTTCAATGAATTCGACGAAACCCCGCACATAGACAACTATGGCCATCAGATGGATGATGACCGTTGGGAAGTCGGTACGGAACAGAATATAAAAGTGACTTTCTATGGTAGAACGTATGAAGTGCCAGTTAAGGTCGTGGAACCCGGAAACTATCTGAAAGAAATTATCTCTTGTATCAGCGACAGCCCAATCATCATGGCAAAGGGCATCCACGACAAGACCAATGATGAGGGTAGATTCAGTATTGCCGCGCTCCAGACAAAGCCTGTGCTGAAAGCTAAATATTATGATGAGGCTAAAAATGCCACCGTAACGAGGCCGGTAAGCTGGAGTTCGTTTGAAGATATATTCGGCGCGGGACTTGAAGAAGCCAGCGACCAGAGTATCTATGAGAGTGGTAAGGGTATGATATGGACAGCGGGTGAGCATACGCTCTACGTCGGTATGAACGGCGCGAGCATCGCGCTTCCCGTCAAGGTCATCGAAAACCCTGTTGCGGGCTTGCAGCCAGCGGATGAGATCATCATGAGCGACCGGAATCGCAATGCGGATGATGTGTACCCTCACTATGATATGATAACCTCTGGTTATGACGCGCCGGAGTTTATTCTGACGCTCACAGACGAGGGGGCCGCGCTTTATAATCAGGGCAAAAAGACATTCAAAGGGTCATTGGATGAGATTTGCCGGCTGCTTAACTACAACGGAGCCGGCCTTATCACCAGCGACCAGAGCAAGGATAACGTATGGACGCCTGGCGACGAGAAGGACCACTTCTTTACCGTGCATCTGGGCGATGATTTCGAGGTGCCTGTGACGCTGGTCAATACCGCTTCGCTTTTCAAGTCTCTGGAATTGGCTGACCCCAACTATGTGGTCGAACTGACGGAAGGCGCCGACGCGGAGAGCTGTTTCAACGGAAAATTTGCCTATGATATCTGCCAGGATGATGACTTGATTTTCAAGCTGACCTTGACGGACGATGGTATGCGCTATTTTGGCAAGAGTGAAAAGACTTTTGAACGAACGGTTTCACAGATATTCGATGAATTCCAATACGGCGTGAAAATAGCGGCTGAGCCTGCTGATTGGAAGGTCGGTGAGACTGCCGAGTGGACGGTCGGCCTGAGCGCCGGTATGTTCGGCGGGCCGGACAGCAACGGTCCCACCTGCAAGATCAAAGCGAAGCTGGTGGCGGAGACGCAGGTGGAAAGCATCACCTGCACCAATGGTCCTATCGCACTGTATAAAGATGTCGATTTTGCTTGGTATGATATGGATCATCCGGAGTGGAGAAACAGCTATACGCTGCGCTGGGCGCTTGAGTCGGAGCGTGTCCGGTTTGAGGTGAAGCTGACCAACGGTGATGTCATCAAGGGCAGCCGTGCGGATATCCTCCGAAAGCTGGGATTCTGCCCTGTAATAGATAACACCGCGCTGGCGGAGCAGGTGGAGAATCCGTGGGAGATCAACAGTGCCGATCACGCTTTTACGGTATATTTGGGGACAAAGTCCTGCAAGGTTCCGGTGACAGTGAATGAGCCCAATAAGATCACGATCAACGAGAAGTCTTTCCCGGACGAGAATTTCCGGAAGTACCTGAAAGCAAATTGGGCTGATGAAACAGGTACAATACTGGCGGAAGATGTTAGATACATCGATTGCGCCTATCAGGGCATTAAAGACCTGACAGGTATCGAACTGTTCCCCAATCTGTATGATCTGAACTGCGGCGGCAATGGGTTGAGTGAACTGAAGATCAGTAATGCTAACTTACGTACACTGTATTGCTACGAGAATAAATTGACGGTTTTGGACGTCTCCGGCTGCCCCAATTTGAGCGATTTGAACTGCGGTGTTAATTTGTTGACGGAGCTGGATATCAGCCATAACACCAATTTGGTGGATTTTTACTGCTATAATAATCAGCTGAAAAAGTTGGATGTCAGTAAGAATACAAAGCTGACCTATCTGGACTGCGAAGGTAATTTGCTGGATGCGCTGGATGTCAGCAAGAATGCCGCGCTGGAAATACTTTATTGTGCTGGTAACAAGCTGACGACTCTGAATGTCAGCAACAATGTTCGGTTGGAAATGTTAGACTGTTCCTACAACAAACTGACTGTCATTTACCTGCCGGGGACGGAAGCCGATACCAGTGTATTGTCCCGCATTGCCGCATTCTTTGCGCCCGCCACTTATGCGAATGAGACAAACACCATGGCCTTGACAGAGCTGAATTGCAGTGGGAATAATCTGTCCGAGATTGATGCTTCCTCCTGCAAAAAGTTGGAGAAATTGACCTGCGTTGACAACGGAAGCGACAAGCTGACCGTGAACGTGGCGAAGCTGGAAGGTTTAAATCTGGCTACTGTCGGTGCCGAAAATGTGAAGATTTGCGAAAATGGTAAAAAAGTCCAAGGCAGCTCTGTCGGTGGCGAAATAGCTGAGCAAATGAATGGTGCGGAACTGACGTTGATGTCGACAGAAGGAGAGAAAACGTATAAGACTACGGTATTTGGTTCTGCTTATCGCTTTGACGCTGTGGCGAATGGTGAGTACAAGTTGACCATTACACTGAAGTCCGACGAAGGAGCTCTGGTGCCCTATACGACCACTGTTGAGATCGAAGGCGGAAAGGGCCTGGACCTGGCGAATGTTGTCCTGGTCCAAAAGGGCGACGTGAATCTGGACGGCACCATCGACGTCTATGACCTTCAGCGGCTGTATGAGCATGCCAGTCAGATCAACCTATTGACCGGTTACGCGCTGGCTGTCTCAAATATCAACGGCAGTGGGAACGCTGAGACCAATATGCAGGCGCTGTTCGAGCAGTTGACGAAAACAAGTAAGGAAGGCATCGACAGTGCAAAAACGGGCTGATGTCTTATCAGACGAAACGACAGGAGGGCGGCATTGCCGCCCTCCTGGTACTATGTTATAGCTGTTATGAAATGACATTTTTCAATTGAAAAAGTCAACGAACTTTTACCTGTCAAATTGTGCAGAATACCAAACGGCATCTGAAAAGGGCTAAGACGATGCAGATTTCCGGCATTGGCCACTCTGTTATACGTGGATTGGTTACCACAGGACAATGGTTCTCCGCCAGCACTACCGTCTATCCTCGTGGATCACCGCAAGGGCGCCGCCATAGCTATTTCGTAGATTGCTGAACCTTCATAAACCGCTTAGCCCCTTCCAGATGCCGTTTGGCAGCACAGATGTATATGGATTCCTTGAATATAATACATTGCGTAAAAATATGTGGGTCAAGGACGAAGCCGCGCAGCGGTGCAAAGCATCCTTGAAGCACGAATTTTTACGCAATACGCTCTATCAAGGAATCATGCACAAGAAATGTTATCTGTCATCATCCCCCAGATAAAACAAGCCATTTCTCTTGCCACAGCAGTCTTTGCAATGTTTACCTTTGATCGCATTGCAATTTTAAAGTATTTTTTCTTTAGCCGTGCGTTTGCCTTATCCGCATAGGCAACAGTCAATGAATCGCACTTTGCCTGTCGTTCCTTGAGCGCTACTGATTTTCCGCTTTTTGTTGCGCTCCGACCAAATACCTGAGCCGTTTCTACAAGTAGTTTGCGAAGATGTGAATTGCCGGCTTTTGTAATACCGGTATATTGCTGCTTATCACCACTGGAGCATTCTCCCGGCACCAGTCCAAGATAGGACGCAAACTGCTGCGCAGTCGCAAACCGCCGGAAGTCTCCTACAATGAATAACCGAGACATCCCGCCTCGTAACCGCAGACAATGCGGCAATCCCGACTCTGCTGCTTTTCAATGCGAGCAAGGTATTTCAGAATATTTTTCGCGTCCGGCTCGACCTGAGCTTCGGCAAAAAAGCGGTCGTCTTCCATGCTGTAGCAGCAAAGCGTGTAATTTGTGGTATGGACATCCATTCCTACATAGATTATACTTGTCATGATGACTCCTCCTCTTGTATGTGGTGATTCCTGTGTGCTTTTTGTTTGCACTTTAAGTATGACAGGTAAATCCACGCTTTACAAGCGAAGGGGTCATTTCATATTGTCTATACCCAAAAGGCAGAAAGAAGAATTATTTTCCGGCAACCTTTTGCAGCGGGAAAATCATACCGCTGCCGGGGTGCAGAGAAGTGAGCATGGACGCGGCGGCCTCCTGCTTGCGGGACATCTCTGGATGGCAGTAGGTGCGCTCCAGAAAACCGGTGTCACCATGACCGGCCAGCTCCGCCACCGTCTGCTTATCGATACCGCTGTGCAGCAGCGTGGAGACGAAAAAGTGGCGCAGGGTGTGCAGGTGATACTCAGCAGGGAAGCTGTTGGCGGCGTAGATCTTTCGTAGACGTTTGGTGAATGTGTCGGGGTGAATGACTGTCCCGTTCGAGCTGACAAACAGATACGGACTGAGCTCTCTGCCATGCCTTGCCGCCTCCTGCGCCAGCCGCCAGCGGTAACTGAGCAGCAGACCGCGCAGGGCAGGGGAGAGAATGATTTGCCGACTGTGACCGTTTTTGGTACTGCCTTCCACCACACCCTTGCCCGCAACGATGCTGCGGGAGCGGCTGACGGTGAGGATGAATCCGTTGCCGCTGGCACAGAAGTCCGACCAGCGCAGAGCGCACAGCTCACCACGGCGGCAGCCGGTAGCCATAGCCAGCAGATAGAACACACGGAAGTGCCGCGGCTCTCTGGCGAGGGCTTGCAGCAGATGCTGTGCCTCTTCGACGGTGGGAATGTGCTGGCCGACGTGTGAGGCCGCGGGCAGGTCGATCATGCGGGCGGGATTCTTCTGGATGATCTCGTTGCGTTTTGCGTCGCTGAGTACAGCGGACACGGCAGAGAGGTAGTGCTGGACGGTGGCTTCACGGATCGGCTGGCCGTTGCGATTCTTCCGTTTACGGAGTTGGGTGAGCATATTTTCAATCGCCAGCGGACGCAGCTTGCACAGGGGGATTGCTCCGATGTAAGGATAGACCACCTCCAGTTGGCGGCGGTAGGAGGCTAGCGTACTGGGTGCGTATTTGCTCTGGCGGGACAGCCAGCTCTCGGCATAGTCCTGAAAGGTGGTGCTGCCATCCTCACTGAAGCCGTACTTGAAGCGGCGCTCCAGTTCCTCGGCTTCGTGCATGATGTACTGACGTATGCTCCGCGAAGCGACAGACTTTGGCACTTGGATAGTCTGGGATTTGCAGATTTTCTTGCCATTGCGGTAGCCGTTGCTGATGGTAATTTTGTACTTACGCTCGGTGAGCTGTTTGATGCTGGCCATCAGTAGTTGTCCTCCCGAATCACATCCTTCAGTGAGATGGTACCCCGTGTGCTGTTGATCTCGCGGACACTGTTGCCGCGCATCTTGTTGTAATCCTCACGGGTCATGTCCACGTCGGCGGCCAGCAAGTGGTTGGTAATGTTGTGCTCGACAGCCAGGTTGAACAGCAGCTTGGCCATCCGGTTTGCGAACACGCCCAGCGTCCCCTCTAGAACGTCAGCCACCGCATGGGGCAGAAACGCACCGGCGTTCTGCGCCTTCAGGTAGCCGTCATAGAACCGAACGGCCTTCTCTACGAGCTCACTCTGGCTGCCGCAGTTGCCCAAAGCCACGTCCGATTCGACCATTTTCTTCGCTTCCGGCGTGAGCCAAAAAGCGTACTTTTCTTTGTTGTTCGTCATTTGCGTTTTCCTCCTTAGAATTTTGCTGTGACCCCGCAGGTTGTTCCGTAACTGCGGGACTTTTTCTGTTTTCGACCCCACTGCCCACCGAAAACGCCGCTCCACAACGCCGGTGGTGGAATCCCGCAACTGCCCGCACTGTGGGCAGAAATGGCTGGGGTGGGGGCGCGCACGACGCCACCCCTTTCTCCTGCTATACTTTCGGCGCACCGAAAAGCTCCCCGACACGCCCGTAAATGGGCCGGGTGGTATCCGTACCCTGCCTCCGCCCTGCGAGGCCACAAAGCGGCCCACAGGCGGCAACACGGCGGGCAACGGGCGCGAGGTGCGGTGTGGCTGGGAATTTTCCTTTTTCTCCTCTGATTTTGCTCCAAAATCGCAATTTTTCGGGGTGAAATGGCGGGGTATATCCTCTGACCAAAATCCGGGCAAATATCATTAATTTGTACCGCCTACAGGGTCGATAGGGACGGTGTTTGCGGTAGTGATATTTGCGTCCCTATCGGCACTCCGGAGACAGATGAGGCGTTCTCCGTTGCTCTTACGGAAGGATACCATGATGCCGTTTTTGCCCAGCGTATCAACGTTTTTACGGATGCGGCGGGACAGAAGATTGGGCGTGAGCCTCGCCACATCATCAGGGGCGATGATTTTCAAGAGGGTCGCTGCAGGGACGCTGATGGCAGGCTGCTGACGCAGCACTTCAGAGAGAAGAGAAAGAAGCCGTGCGTCAGGCTGCATGGTTTGTGGACAGTCATCTGAGAGTAAATTCCAGAGATGCGTTTCGCTGTCGAACTCCAAGCGCAGTTCTCTGTACACAATATCGCGCCCAGTGCAGTAGAGCGTTGCAGTGTTTTCGCTGCGACTCGTTTTCATCAATACAAAGTTCGTATCGGTAGCACCACTGATACCGTTTGTGCCGGAGATCATATCCATGGGATCATCGGATCTCAACTTGCGAACATGGTGGATGAGCAGGATTGCGATACGGTGTTTGTCTGCCAGTGCTTTCAGTGTACCAATATCACGGTAGTCGTTGGCGTAAGGATTTCCATTGTCACCACTGCCGCGGACGCGCTGTAATGTGTCGATGACTACGAGACCTGTATCGGGATGCTCAGATAAGAACTGCTCTATCTGCTGTTCCAAACCGTTGTGGAGTTGTGCCGACATGACAGAAAAGTATAGCGTATCCGGTGCATCCTCCGTAAGATCCAGGAGTCTGCAGCGGATACGCTGATAGCTATCTTCAAGGCACAGGTACAGTACGCCGCATTTCTGCGCGGCAAAAGACCACAGGGATTCCCCCTTGGCCACGCAAAGGCACAGAGCCAGCGCCAGCCAGGACTTGCCGATCTTCGTTGCACCGGCGAGGATATGTAAGCCTTGCGGCAGCAGTTGGTCGATAATGAATCGAGTGGGCGGCATCGGACATGAGAGTAATTCTTCTGCATTGATGGTGGGTAGCTTGTGGGACATAGGCCCTCCTTTCCTGTTGACAAATGATGTTGCAAATGATAGACTAAGTGTAATGACGGTTAGACATGTGGTTTAGACACATTGTAACATTGATAGAAATATTTGTCAATATTGTCGAACGATGTTTACAATCAGTCCATAATTGGAGGTCGCTATGTGGTTCTGCAAAATGTATTTTACTGGTAGGCATGAGGTCATAGCGAGTGACGTTTGGGGCCTACAGGAGGCACCATCCTATCGAAAGCATTTCGCCTTCTTGGAGCTGCTGCTCTCCTTCACAGAGCTGGACATAGAGAAAATCACAATCACTCTGCGGTGTATCTACGATGACTTGGAAAGCCTCGACCGTGATCGTGTGACCAATGCAATGATCAAGTGGGGGGAACTGGCGGGTATCCATAGCTTCTTCCATGTGCTATATACCAAGTGGTTCTACCTTCATTCCAAGGGCTTAAAGAACATTGAGGCAGAAGTAGCGTGTGCATTGAACGAACTGAGAGTTCTGATAGAGGAGCTGCCATTGTATCAGAAGCAGATCCAGTGTTTCTTCGATCTGATACTGGATATAGACAAAGCCGGGCGTGAACCCAGTCAGCAGATCATGCGGTATTATTACTTTGACAAACCTGACCATCCCGGTAACAAGGAGCTGTTTTCGTTCCGCCTGATTACCACGCGCTTCGAGCCGGTAAACGGAGATGTTTGTGCACCGGTGCTATATGCGAATACAGTGGCGGATATGATCAGCTTCTCTTTGCAGGCTTGCGTGGAGCGCAACATCACGGTACGCCGCTGCAAGAACTGTGGACGCTACTTTGCACAGACGGGCCGTGTCAGTGCAGAGTACTGTGACCGTCCTCCGCTGGACGGTCAGTCGAGCTGCCGATCGATGGGGGCTTTCCAGCAGTGGACACTGAAGCAGGCGGACGATCCGGTATTCAAGGTCTATCGCAGAGAGTACAAACGCCGCTTTGCGTGGATCAAGTCGGGACGCATCAGCGACAGCCAGTTCTATGCGTGGAGCGAACAAGCCAGAGAGCAGAAAAAGAAATGTGACGACGGAATCATCACTGTGGAAGAATTTCGACGGTGGCTGAAGGAGTCGTAAGAAACACAAGCACCCGTCCGGTTATTCCGGAAGGGTGCTTGTGCTATCATTCTTCTGTATCCATCATGAGCTCCATCGCCAGCGCAGCCGCCAGCCGGAAGCCGCAGATGAAGCTTCGTTCCGCTGACTGTTCGGTTACCATGTTGTGAGCATCTTCGACGATCAGCAGCAGGTGCTTATCCTCTTTGGACAGGCTTTTGACCAGACTTTGGAAGGCATCCTCGGCCTCTGGCGGGAGATCATATTGGCCTTTCCGCTCACAGTAGACGCGGTACAGGGATTTCAGCAGGTCTTGCATGCCGCACCTCAACCGTCATAGAGGACGTAGATCAGTAGGCTTCCTCCATCCTCCACGATGCAGATGTTGCAGTGGAATCCAGCATCTGCCACGCTATCCCGGTCTGCCTGCATCATGAGCTGGCGGAAGGTGAAGTCCACCATGTCCCGCGCCTTGGCCTCCAGTGTCTCTTGTGAGACATCCACCGGCACTGCGGCGGGGAAACGGTAGGCGCTGTTGTCCAGCGTCAGGCCGCTGTCTGTGGTGACGCCGTACTGCAACACCGCGTAGGCGTTGGCCGCGTCGATGGCCACCTGCCGGTCTGCGGGAACTGTGGGTTCAGGAGTGGGTTCCGGTTCCGGTTCTACATAGCCGGTCTTGGCATGGACAGTCTCGGAGGGAATGTCCTCCGTAGGTTCCTCGACTGGTTCAAGGTTCTGAGTTGCTCGTGGGACAGTTTCCGCCTGAGGAGCTTTTTGCTCTTGGGGTTGCTCCTGTATCACGGTTGCCGGTGGTGCAATCTCTGGCGGGTCACTTTCCACCTGCCCGCAGGCCGTGAGGAGCAGCAGCGTACTGACTGCCAGTAGTGTGATCTTCTTCATCTGCGCGTTCTCCTTTTGCTTTTTTGCAGCACAAACAACAGAATACATTATTACACCGGGAGAATTTTCTTTACACTTTGCGCTGATTACGCTGTGATGTGGTATAAAAATCGGAGTTTACGGAGGTACAGCCATGAACAATGTGGGGACAGCCTGCCAATCCTGAGAGAGTATTACGAAAAGCACGAAAAGGGCTGATGCAGTTCTGCTTCTTGCGTAGAGCGATACCTGTAGTACACTGCTTTCAAATTTAATAGTCACTCATAAACTGCCCCATATCTTTTCATCTCAATGTACCGCGCTTATAATGAGCCCAATGAATGAGCCGCACGGCTCAAAAAACAAGGAGGACGCTGTTATGCTGAATGAAAATGTGGTGAAGCTGCTGAAGAGCGGTATGTGGGATCTGGCGACCTGCGCCAATGGCGAACCCAATGTGGTGCCTGTTGCGTTCAAGGACGTGACGCCCGACGGCAAGCTGGTTGTCGGCGATGTGTTTCTGGATACTACGCTGAAAAACCTGGCCGCCAGCAATGGCAAGATCGCCATCTCTGTGTACGACGCGCAGAATCTGGAGGGCTATCAGGTGAAGGGTACGGCACAGTATGTCACCGAGGGTGAGGTGGTCAGCACCTTCAAGGCCATGGTGGAGAAGATGTTCAGCGGCGCGGCCACCGCCAAGGGAGCGCTGATCGTCACGCCGGAGAAGGTCATCGTCACCACCCCCGGCGCAGACAACAAGAAGGAACTTTGAGGCCATAAGCGGGTGTAAAAACACACCCGCTTATAAATTTTCATAGTGACTTGAAAGCAGCGGGATATCCCGCTATAATGAAGAAAACGCGGGAGGTGGAGAGATGTACCAGAGAAAGCTGGAAAAGGACATTCGCTGTCCGCTGGAGTACGGCATGGAGATATTCGGCGGGAAGTGGAATTCCCGCATTATCTGTGTGCTGGCCACGCTGGGGACGCTGCGGTACAGTGAATTGCGTAAGGAAATGGGCAATATCACCGACGCCGTGCTGGCCGCCGCGCTGAAAGGACTCATCGCCAACGGCATCGTGGAGCGGAAGTCCTACGATGAGATACCGCCGCGGGTGGAGTATTCCCTGACGGAAAAGGGCGCGTCCGTGGTGCCGATATTGCAGAGCATCTGCCAGTGGGCGGGTGTATTTTATAAAGACGCGGGCGAAACGCCCATGATACAATGCCAGAAATGCGACCATCGCTGAAAGAGAAAGGAGCAACCACCATGACCTACAACTTTGACGAGATCATCGACCGCCGCCACACCAACGCCCTGAACACCGACGGCTTCCGGGGCTACATCTTCCACGCCGGCCCGGAGAAGGTATTCCCCTACAAGGACGAGGAGTTCGTCCGCATGTGGGTGGCCGACATGGAGTTCGGCGTGGCCCCGGAGATCCTGGACGCCCTGCGGGGCCGCATCGACCGCCGCATTTTCGGCTACACCGGCCTGTACGATGACGAGTACTACAACGCCTTTTCCAAGTGGTGCCGGGATCACTACGATTGGTCTTTCCCCCAGGAGCATCTGTGCGTGACGCCGGGCATCATTCCCGCCCTGTACCAGCTGACGGAGACACTGTGCACCAGGGACGAAAAGGTGCTGGTGAACACCCCCGCCTACGGCTACTTTGTCCACGCGGCGGAGTACGCCGGTGTGGGCGTGCTGACCTCTCCGCTCCATAAGAAAGCCGACGGCACCTTTGAGATGGACTTCGAGGACTTTGAGAAGAAGTGTGCCGATCCCGCCTGCAAGCTGGTATTCTGGTGCAATCCCCAGAACCCCACCGGTCGCATGTGGACGGAGGAGGAGCTGCGCCGGGCCGGTGAGATCATGCGGAAGTATAATCTGTGGGTAGTGTCCGACGAGATCCACTGCGACCTGATCCGCTGCGGCCGCCGCCATATCCCCATGGCCAAGGTCATGGGCGACTATCCCAAGCTCATCACCTGCATGGCGCCCAGCAAGACCTTCAATCTGGCGGGTTTGGCCTTCTCCAACATCATCATCCGGGACAAGGCGCTCCGTGACCGCTTCAAGGATCGGGACAAGCTGTTCGGCATGGTGAACCCCATGTCCCTGACGGCGGCCAAGGCCGCCTATGAGCACGGCGGCGCGTGGCACGAGGCGCTGAAGGAATATCTGGACGGCAACTTCGCCTTCGTGAAGGCGTTCCTGGCCCGCGAGCTGCCCGAGGCGGTGATGTACATCCCGGAGGCCACCTATCTTGCCTGGGTCGATCTGGGCAAATGCCTGCCGGAGACCACCGACCTGCCGGACTTCTTCGCCAACAAGGCGGGCGTGCTGCTGGAGGGCGGCAACGGCCTGTTCGTGGGCAACGCCGCCGGGTACATCCGCCTGAATCTGGCCATGCCCCGCAGCATCATCCAGACCGGTCTGGCCCGCATGGTGGAGGCCATCCGTAAGGAACAGGCGTAAAAGCCTATTTGCTGATAACAGGAAAGAGCTGACACGTGAAATGCGTGTCAGCTCTTTGTATAACATGACAACGATACCGCGCCCGGACTCCATCACTCCACACGCAGCATCCGATAGCCGATGCCGATGTGCGTTTGTATGTACTGCTGTCCGTCTTTCCCGTTCTCCAGCTTTTTGCGCAGGGTCGCCATGAATACCCGCAGGGAGGCGATGTCGTTTTCCCAACTACTGCCCCAGATCTGCTGCGTGATGTAGGTATGCGTCAGAACCTTGCCCGCATTTTTGGAGAGCAGGCACAGCAGTTTGTATTCAATGGGCGTCAGGTGCAGCTCTGCGCCGTCAAGATACGCGCAGCCTGCGGCATAGTCGATTTTCAGCGCACCATTCGTGAAAACCGGCGATTCCTGCACTGCGTCCGGCTTCATCAGCGCCAGCCGCCGCTGCGTCACCCGCAGCCGCGCCAGCAGCTCCTCCACAGAAAAAGGCTTCGTCAGGTAATCATCCGCCCCGGCATCCAGCGCCTCGATCTTGTCGGAATCCTCCGTTCGGGCGCTGATGACGATGATCGGCATATTCGACCAGGAGCGTATCTTTCGGATCACCTCCACGCCGTCTGTATCCGGAAGACCAAGATCCAGCAGAACGATGTCGGGATTGTGGGAGGAAGCCTCCAGGATCGCACTGGAACCGTTCGGCGCGGAAAGATATTTATAGTCATGGGTCTTCAGCGTCGTCGTGATCAGATTGCGTACCGGCGCATCATCCTCCACCACGAGGATCAAAGGTTTATTCATGAAGCGTTACCTCACTTATCGGCAGGGTAAAGGTGAACACACAGCCATGGGGCACATTGTCCGCAAGAGTCAGTGCTCCGCCGTGCGCCTCAACGATCGACCGGCAGAGGGGCAGGCCGAGACCCAGGCTGCGGCTGCTGTCACCGGCCGGTTTGCCGGCGGTAAAAAACAGTTCAAACGCGCGGGCCTGCCACTCCGGCGGAATACCGGGGCCATCATCCGTGACACAGATGACCGCATCCCGTCCCTGCGCCCTTGCGCTGATTTGAATATGAGAGCCGGCCGGCGTATATTTGATGGCGTTATTGACCAGATTCACCAGCACCTGAACGATCAGCCCGGCATCCATTCTGGCCAGAACAGGCGCATCTCCGCAATCCACCGTAATGGAATGCTCCTTGCTCCTGCGGTCGATATGCCGCAGGGCTTCCGCAATCACATCCTCCACGATCTGATCAGACAGATGAAGCCGCACGCTTCCCTCGGCGATCTTTGTGATGGACAGCAGATTTTCCACCAGTCCGTTGAGCCACTGCGCATCGTCAAAAATATCGCTGAAGATCTGCGTTCTGGCTGCGGCATCCAGCGTTTCATCACTGTGCAGTAGCATGTCGGCATTGCCGGAAATAGAGGTCAGCGGCGTGCGCAGGTCGTGGGAGATGGAGCGCAGCAGATTGGCGCGAAGCTGCTCGTTCTTTGCCAGAACAGCGGCCTCCTCCTTTTCTCTGGCATTGCGCAGGTTGTCCAGCGCCAGGGCACATTCGCCGAGGATCGACAGCGTGATGCTGGACTCAAAGGCGTCCAGCGGCTTACCTGTAATGGAGATGCCGATCACGCCATAGGCCTGCTGCTGGGTACGGATGGCAAGATACAGGTACTTCGCGTTGGGAAACTGCGCCGTCGTTGCTCCGGCACGCTTTCTGTTCTGCCATGTCCACTCTACGGCCTCACGCTCCTGCTGGGCAGGCGGCACGCTGCACGCGGGCGAACCGTCGGCGGCGTAAAAGAGCCCTGTTCCCAGCTGGCCGTTTTCTGCCGGATAGACAAGGATATCGCGCTCCAGCAGCCGCTGAAGCTGTACCGCCGTCGTCTGGTAGGCGTCCTCCTCGCTTTGCGCCTTTTGCAGCTGCTGATTCGTGTCAAACAGCAGCTTCGTGCGAAAGGCGTCGTGGGCGGAAAGCTGCGCGTGTGCCTTCAGCTTTGCCGCCAGCGTCCCTGTGAGAATAGACGCGCCCAGCATGATGACAAAGGTAACAGGATAGCCGGAGCCATAGGCCAGCAGCGAAAGGTGCGGTTCTGTCAGAAAATAGTTGAACAGGATCACGCTCAGAATCGAGGCCAGTATGCCGCAGGTATAACCGCTTGTCAGAACGGAGGTGAACAGGACACCCAGCAGGTACAGCGTAATGATATTGGCGTCAGTAAAGCCCAGACGCAGGAACAGCCATCCGATGGCGGTGGCGGCGGTCAGAATGCCCAGCGTCAGCAGAAGCTCACGGAAGGTCGGCATGGCCGGACGCATCAGCGAGGGCTTCTTCTGGTGGTAGTTCTTATAAACATCCACGTCAGGGATGATGTGGATGTCCAGCCCCGGCGCCAGTTCAATGAGCCGCTCCGTCAGAGTCGGACTGCTCCAGAAGCTGCGGCGCTGGGCGCCGCTGCGCCCGATCACGATCCGCGTCACGCCGGACAGCCTTGCGTATTCCGCGATCTGCGTCGGCACATCCTCGCCGCGCATAGTGACGATCTCCGCCCCCATCTGTTGGGCAAGCCGGGTGTTTTCCTGCAACCGAAGCTGGTCGTCCTCCCGCATGGCGGTGTTTTCCGGCGTCTGCACATAGAGCGCCGTAAAGCTGCCGCCGAAGACGGACGCCATGCGCCCTGCGGTACGCACGATCCGCTCGTTGGATGGCGAGGACGACAGGCAGACAAGAATATGCTCCGCTGCCGGTATTTCTGTTTTCTGCATGGTCTCACCGCCTTTTGTGGGCATTATAGCACAGTATGAGATCGTTTTCCACTGCAAGCCTTCATGTCCGCCGCCAATTTGTGCGGAAGAACCCGTCCACCAGTGCTATCACAAACCAGCCCAGCAGAAAAGCCAGCAAAGCGGATACGATCAGAACAACATCTCCCATCTCTGTCCACCCTCATTTCAGATACGAAAGCACCTCTGCATCGCCTTATATTCCCCCAGCGCCAGAATGGCCTCGTCCTTCGCCAGTACGGTTTCGGGAGTGACCGAAACATCGGTCTTTCCCGCCCGCTTGACGCCGAGAATGTTGATGCCGAACCTTCTGCGGACATCCAGCGCCCCGATGCTTCTGCCGACCCAGCTCTCCGGCACTTCCACCTCAAAAATGGCGTGCTGGTCGTCGATCTCGATGTAATCGGAGATGTGGTTGGACGTGTACCGGATGGCGACCCATCTGGCCACCTGCTTCTCCGGATAGACCACATGGTCGGCGCCATTGCGCAGCAGAAACTTCGCCTGTACATCCCGTTCAGCCCGGGACACAACGCACTTGGCACCCAACTCCTTCAGCAGTGAGGTTGTCTCCAGCGAGTTCTGGAAGTTTCCGCTGATGGTCACCATACAGACGTCGAAATTTCCCACACCCAGCGACCGGAGAAATGCCGCGTTGGTACTGTCCCCGATCTGCGCATTGGTGACGAAGGACATGACCTCGTTGATCCGCGCTTCATCTGTATCCACAGCCATGACCTGATGCCCCAGCTGCGCCAACTGCGCGGCGATATGCCGCCCGAAGCGGCCCACGCCGATCAATAAAATGCTTTTCATTCTGTGAACCTCCTGTTTTTATCCAACTGTGATCTTATCCAACGGCAGCTTTGCGGCTCCGGCTCTTTTGCCGGACACCGCCGCGTAAATAAGGGTAAGCCCGCCGACCCTGCCCAGATACATCAGCACGATCAGCACCATTTGCGACGGAATGTGGAGCTGCGGCGTGATACCCAGCGTCAGCCCTACCGTTCCGACTGCCGAAGCCGTTTCATACAGGCACGCGGAAAGCGGCAAGTTTTCATAAGCGCTGATAAAAACAGCACCGCCAAAGAACAACGCGAGATACATCGTCACCACGGTCGCGGCGGTCTTGATAACGCCGCACTCGATCCTGCGTCCAAAAAAATGGGCGCTCTCACGCTGGCGAAAGGTCGCGGCAGCATTTGCGACCAATACAGCCAGCGTTGTTGTTTTCATACCGCCTGCCGTGGAGCCGGGTGATCCGCCGATCATCATCAGGAAGATCATAACGGCCTGCGATGCGCCGGTCATATCAGAGAGGATCACGGTGTTGAAGCCAGCAGTCCTCGGTGTGACGGACTGAAAAAAAGAGGCAAGCACCCGTTTTCCGATGGGAAGTGAAGAAAAATCCACGAAGAAGAAAAATATGGCCGGAAGGACGAGAAGAAACGCAGTTGTGACAAGGATCACCTTGCTCTGCATCCGATAGCGGCGAAAGTGGAGCTTGTTTTCACAGATGTCATCCCATGTCAAAAACCCAATGCCGCCAGTCACGATCAGCAGCATGATCGTGATATTGATGATCGGACTGCCCGCATAGCCGGTGAGGGAGGGATAGAGGTTGCTTTCCGTTCCCAAAATGTCAAACCCGGCGTTGCAGAAGGCAGATATGGAATGAAACACCGCCATCCAGACACCGCGCCATCCATGGTCACGGCAGAACACCGGCAGCATGGCAAACGCGCCCAGCAGCTCGATCAGAAATGTCCCCCGCAGGATAAACCGCGTCAGGCGGACGATCCCACCGACCTTTGGCGCAGAGATCGCATCCTGCATGGTGCTGCGCTGCATCAGGGAGATCTTTCGTCCGGACAACAGCGCAAACGACGCCGCTATGGTCACAACGCCGAGGCCGCCGATCTGGATCAGCGCCAGAATGACCGCCTGCCCAAAGGTTGACCAATAGCTGCCCGTATCCTGTATGATAAGGCCCGTCACGCATACGGCGGAGGTCGCGGTAAACAACGCTTCATTGAATGGAGTTACATTTCCTCCAGTCGTGGAGACCGGCAGCATCAGCAGCAGCGCCCCCAGCAAAATAACTCCGGCAAAACCGAGAATGATAATTTGAAAGGATGAAAGGCCCCGCTTACAGCGGACAGCTTCTTCCGGCATATAAATCCCCCCTCCGGTGTGATCATGTTCATCATACCAGAGGGAGCTTTAAGGTGGGATAAGGGCTGCGCGATCGGTATTAAGATGGTACAAAGATGAGGCGGGCTTCTTTCAACAGAATCTGAGTAGAGCTAAACGCAATATCCGCCGCTCCGACAAGGCAAGAGCGTCCTATTACCGGCACATCTCCGGCCGCCGTTGGGGCGATGCCGAAAACTATGAGCTGACGGTGGATTCCTCCGCGGGACTGGAAGAAACGGCGGCGATCATCGTCGCCTACGCCCGCGCCGCAGCGGGGGAAAAGTGATCTTCCGTTTATACCCGATAACAGATATAAATTATGACGCCGTATCCGGTTTTTCCGGATACGGCGTCATTTTATATGCTTATGCAGTTATCGGATCAGATGTACTGCGCGAGGTTGTAGGCGGCTTTGGTAGCGCCCCAGACGAGGCCGGCCTGGAAGGAGTCGCCGATGTTGTAGATCTCCTTGGCGACATGCTGCTTCACGCCCTCGAGATACTGGCTTTCGTCGGCACGGCGGCCGAGCGCGTTGACGAACAGCTCCGCGTGGTGCTCTTCGACGACCGTTTCGGGACCCATCTTCGGCGCAAGCGGGTTGACGACGTTCTTCGGCAGAACCGGCGTCCAGGTGCAGTAAACGTCCGGCGCGCCCTTGGAGATGTTGCGGCTGACGAGCACCCTGCCCGGCTCGAACGACTTGATCGTCGCGCAGTTGACGAGCTTCGCGCCGTTATCCTCAAGATAGTGGATGATGTGGCCGCGGTTGGCGGTGCAGGCGCCGTCCATGAAGTTGCCGAGCATGTCGATCACGGTGATCCTGCAGCCGTGCTCGTAGC
>OLSN01001343.1_pt1 | contig 21562 bp, 17 predicted proteins | sample 1672411 | NCBI WGS metagenome assembly OLSN01 (sample SAMEA3136683, study PRJEB25190) | human gut metagenome | biome: human gut; feature: human-associated habitat; material: faeces | place: Austria | collected 2013 | reverse complement strand
GCACCCTTCGTCGGGACCTCGGGCAGAGTGACATTGTGCGCCTTCGCGCTGGTGATGGCGTCCTCGTCCGTCTTCCAGTCGCGGAAGTCCACGCCGCTGTACTTCTTCACGGCGTCGATCATGGTCAGGCGCTCCCAGTGGCCCAGATCGATCTCGTGACCCTGATACGGCACGACGAGGCTGCCGCAGACATTCTGCGCGACCTGCTTCATCATGTCCTCGACAAGGTCCATCATGCCATGGAAATCCGTATAGGCCTGATAAAGCTCGATGGTGGTGAACTCGGGGTTGTGCTTCGGGTCCATGCCCTCATTACGGAAGATACGGCCGACCTCATACACGCGGTCCATGCCGCCGACAATGAGGCGCTTGAGGTACAGCTCCGTCTCGATGCGGAGGACCATATCCATATCCAACGTGTTGTGGTGGGTATAGAACGGGCGCGCAGACGCGCCGATCTCAAACGGCGTCAGGATCGGGGTATCGACCTCGAGAAAGCCGCGCCCATCGAGGAAGCTGCGCAGCTCGCGCAGGATGAGGCTGCGCTTCACGAACGTGTCCTTAACGTCGGGGTTCACGATGAGGTCCACATAGCGCTGGCGATAGCGGGTCTCGAGATTCGTCAGGCCATGGAACTTGTCCGGCAGCGGCAGCAGAGCCTTGGCAAGCAGGACGACCTCGTGCGCGCGCACGGAGATCTCGCCGCGCTGCGTGCGGAACACATCGCCGTGCACACCGACGATATCGCCGATATCGAGTTTGCGGCAGCGCTCGAACGTCGCTTCGTCCATCTCGTCGATCTTCAGATAGATCTGGATCCGGCCGGCAGCGTCCTGCAGATCGCAGAACATGACCTTGCCCATGCCGCGCTTCGTCATCAGGCGGCCGCTGACGGAGACTTCCTTTCCCTCCATCTGCTCGAAGTTTTTCTTAATCTCGGCGCTGTTGCTGGTAAATTCAAACTTTGTCTGTGCGAAGGGATTCTGCCCCTCCTGCTGAAGCTGCGCGAGCTTTTCCCGGCGGATACGGACCTGATCGACCATGGAAAGCTCGGGCTGCTGGGTATTCTTAGCCACGGTATTCCTCCTGTGTTATCGTTCTACGGAAAGGATCTCAAAACGGATCGTGCCGACCGGAGCTTCGACCTCGACGGTCTGGCCAATGTGCTTGCCAAGCATGGCGCGGCCGAACGGAGAGTCGTCCGAAATGCGAGACTCCATGGGGTTGGCCTCCTGCGAGCCGACGATAGCATACGTCGCCTCTTCGTCCAGATCAAGGTCGCGGACCTTGACGGTGCAGCCAAGGCCGACAACACCGGCGCGCTCCTGCTCGGCGCTCTCATCGATCACGACAGCATGGGACAGGATGTTCTCGACCTCTGCGATGCGGCCATACAGCTTGGCCTGCTCATTTTTCGCTTCATCATATTCACTGTTCTCGGAAAGGTCGCCGAAGGAGCGGGCTTCCTTGATCTGCTCCGCGACTTCCTTTTCGCGCGTGGTTTTCAGATAATTGAGCTCTTCCTCGAGCTCCTTCAGACGTTCTCTGGTCAGCTTAAATTCTTTTGCCATTCCATGTTCCTCCCAAAATCAGGCAAAGCCCGTTCATTCGTTGTGATTATAGAGGATTGCCGCCGCACTTGTCAAGGGTTTCCTTGCGTCAGGGCCGCGATGGCCGCCTGCAGCTGCGCATCCTCGCTTTTTTCGAGCGCATTGGAGTAAATTTTCAGGTAGGTGTCGTCATCGACCTCGACCGGTATATCCGGCGTGATGCCGACGCCCGCCAGCGTGACGCCGTGCGGGGTCTGATAATGGCCGGTCGAAACGGCGACAGCAGAGCCGTCGCTCAGGACGAAGGTCTGCTGATAATTTGCCTTGCCGACCGTCTGCGTGCCGACGACGGTGCCGACGCCGTATTCCTGCAGCGCCGCAGCAAAGAACTCGGCGGCAGAATAGGAATCTCCGTTCACGAGAACGGCCATCGGCAGCTCGACGCAGGACGCATCGGAATAATCGATATCCTCGTTGCCCTTATAGTCCACGGAGCGGAACAGCGGGCCTTCCGGCAGGAGATAATCCAGCAGCTCCACAAGCTCATCCTTGTGGCCACCCGGATTGAAGCGGACGTCAAACAGCAGAGACGTTGCGCCCTGCTCCCGCAGGGACTCGATGGCGGCAATGGACTTTTCGGCACAGCCGGAATCGAAATTGTTGATCTTCAGATAACCGACGCCGCCGTCCAGCAGCTCGGCCCGGACGACCTCCACCTCGATGGTCGCGCGCGTGACCGTGACGTCAAACGTCTCGCCGCCGCGCTGCACCGTGAGCGTCAGGCTCGTGCCCTCCTCGCCGCGGACGCGATTGCGGGCCTCCTCCATGCCGAGCTCCTTCATATTGGCGCCGTCTATGGCAAGGAGCATATCGCCGATCTGCAGCCCGGCTGCCTCGGCTGGGCCGCCCGGTGTGACGGAGGCAACGGTGAATCCGGCATCGTCCTCATTTTCCAGGCGAATGGTCACGCCAATGCCGACATAGGCGTTGGCATTCTGCTCCTGATAGGCCGCAAGCTCGTCGGCGCTGATGTAGTAGCTCCAGCGGTCGCCCGTCGCGGTCACGGCAGCGGACGCAAGCTGATCGCCGAGCTTCGAATGGTCCAGCCCGTCGACATAGCGTGCGTCGAGCAGGGCCACGACCTCCTGCACCTTGGCAAGATAGTCATGCCCGCAAGCGTCAGTGCAAACACGACGACGGCCGTGGCCAGGCAGCAGACGACATACGGCAGGACTTTTTTCTTTGGTTTTTGGGGTTCGGGACGGAGCTCCTCCGGTCCCATGGGAGTCTCATTTGGTTCCATAGGTCCTCCTTTACGGCCGACACCCCGCCGAAGCGGGGGGAGAGTGTCGGAGAAATTGATTTAGGCTGATTCGCCGCCGGCAGGCGGCGAATTCTGCGAGGCTTTTTCACGCGGATTCCGCCGGAGCGGGGTCAGCATCCGATCTCAGCGGATGCTGACATAGTCCATCGGGTTGACGGTGGCACCGTTGTAGAACATCGTGAAATGCAGGTGCGGGCCGGTGGAGTAACCGGTCGAGCCGACATAGCCGATGAGATCGCCCTGATTGACATAGTCGCCGGACGAAACGGTATAATGCGTCATGTGGCCATAGAGCGACGAGAAGCCGTCGCCGTGGTTGATCGTGACATAGTAGCCGTAGCCGGAAGAGAAGGTTGCGGTCGTCACCGTGCCGCTCTTCGTGGCATAGACGGGCGTACCCTGCGCAACGGCAAGGTCAACGCCGTTATGGAAGCGATAGCCGCCGTCGATCGGGTGATAACGGTAACCGTACGGGGATGTAATGACGACGCCGCTGCCTGCGGGAAGCGGGAAGAGGAAGCCGCCAGCGTTTGTGCCGCCATTGCCGCCGCCGTTGTTGCCGCCGTTGTTGCCACCGTTATTGCCGCCGCCATTGTTGTTATTGCCGCCGTTATTGTTGTTCTTGGCGGCTTCTTCCTCAGCACGCTTGGCATCGGTGTATTCCTTTTCTTTTTCGGCAATCTGCTCCGTCAGATCCTCGAGCATGGCCTCATAGGTCTCGTTTGTCTCGCGCAGCAGGTCTGCATCGGAGACAAGCTCCTGCAGCAGCTCGTCGGAATCGGCGCGCTTGGCCGTGAGCGTCTCCTGCGCGCTGGCAAGCTCAGTCTTCTTCTCCTCGAGAGAGACCTTCTCCCCTGCCAGCTCCTCCTTGGCGGAGAGGACCTCCGTGGCGATCTGGCGCATGTTCTCGAGCATACGCTGGTCGCTCTGAGCAATCTCCTCGACCATGGAAACGCGGTTGAGCATTTCGGAGAACGTCTTTGCGCCGAAGATGATGGACCAGTACGACACGTCGCCCTGCTCCTGCATGGCGCGGATGCGCTGCTTATAGCGGTCGAGCAGGTCGTTCTGATCAGTCTGGAGCTGGTCAAGCTCCGCCTGCTTTTCGGCGATGAGCAGATTGTACTGACGGATCTGCTCGTTCAGATTCTCGACCTCCTGCCGCGTCAGCTCGATCTCCTGATCGATCTGCGCCTTCTGCTCCACGACATTGAGCGTCTGGGTATTGTTTGCGGCGATCTGTGCCTCGAGCTCCTGCTTCTTCTGGTCAAGCTCATCCTGCTTCGATTCCAGGCCGCTGATCTCCGTGCGGATATCCGCGGAATTGGCCGCGAAGACCGTAACAAGCAGACCTGTCAGGATCGCAGCGGCCAGCAGCAGCGCGATGACGGAGATGATGACTCTTCTGTACTTATACATAGTATACCCTCCTGTGCGCGTATTTCAGACCTTCAGGAATTTCCGGATGGACATCAGGCTGCCCACAACGCCGATCAGCAGACCCGTGACCACGCACACCAGCGCGACCGGCAGAGCGACCGTGCTGAACGAGACGACGTGGAGGAAGCTGAGCTGACCGGAGCTTGCAATGGCGCCGCGGATGGCCTCGTACAGGCCCCACTCGAGGAAGAACGAGCACACGGCGCCCAGCAGGCCGAGGATGAAGCCCTCGACCACAAACGGCAGACGGATAAAGCCATTCGTTGCGCCGACCATGCGCATGATGGCGATCTCCTCGCGGCGGTCGAACATGGCAAGCTTGATCGTATTGGAAATGATGATGAGCGACACGATGAGCAGCACGGCCGCGATGCAGGCCGAAACAATGGACAGCACGTTGCGGATCGTGGACATGGCGTTGGCGACCGTCGGATCGGAATAGATGGTCGCAACGCCGGGCACCTGCTTCAGCGCGTCGATGGTCTCCTGCAGCTTGGAGTTGTCCTCCAGCGTGACGATGTACTGGTCGCGCATGGTCTCGGCGGTCACGCCGTCGTACATGACGGCGTCATATTCCTTGACGAACGTCTGCAGAGCCTCCTCGCGGGAGATGAAGCGGGCATCCGCGACATTGTCGATCAGATTGATACGGGAGCCGACGCTCTTGGCCTCGGCCTCGGTGTAGCTCTCGTCGATGCAGATGAGGACCTCGTTCTCCTTCTGCAGATCGTCGACGATCAGGCCGATGTTATAGGTGATAAGGCCGAAGCTCGTGACGATCACGAGGCAGGCCACGGTGATGCAGACTGCGGCAAAGGACATGAAGCCGTGCTTGAAGATCGCCTTCGTGCCCTCGCCGACGAGAAAGCTGAAATTATTGTGCTTCATAGCTGTAATACCCGTCCATTCCGTCGCTGACGACTCTGCCCTCGTCGATGGCGACCACGCGCTTGGTGAAGCGGTCCACCAGGCCCTTTTCGTGCGTAACGACCATGACCGTCGTGCCGAGCGCATTGATCTGCTCGAGCAGGAGCATGATCTCAAACGAACGCTGCGGGTCGAGGTTGCCGGTCGGCTCATCGGCGATGATCATCGTCGGATTGTTGATGAGCGCGCGGGCAATGGCCACACGCTGCTGCTCGCCGCCGGACAGCTCGTTCGGCAGACGGCGGCCCTTGTTCTCCAGCCCGACCAGCTCCAGCACATAGGGCACGCGCTTTTTGATCTCCTTTGGCGCTGCGCCGATGACGCGCATGGCGAACGCGACGTTCTCATAGACCGTCTTGTTCTCAATGAGGCGGAAGTCCTGGAAAATAACGCCGAGCGTGCGGCGCATATAGGGGATGGACGCGCGCTTGATGGACTCGAGCTGATAGCCGTTAACCAGCACCGAGCCGGACGTCGGTTTGAGCTCCGCCGTCAACAGCTTGATGATGGTAGACTTGCCGGAGCCGGACGGACCGACCAGAAACACGAACTCGCCGTCATCAATGTGCATATCGATGCCGTTGAGCGCGTGCGTGCCGGTCTCATATGTTTTTGTGACGTTTACCAAATCGATCATAAATCACACCAGTTTCTTACTCAACTATTATTAAATATTGAAATGTCCGTACCAACGGCGCTGCAGCCGTGCAGCGTTACGCGGAAGATCAGATCATACGGTTGTCGCGGGAGGCCAGATACTTCTTGACCATGAGGGCGACCTTGAAGATGATGGCGTCGTCGAACTCGCGCAGGTCGAGGCCCGTGAGCTTCTTGATCTTCTCCAGACGGTAGACCAGCGTATTGCGGTGGACGAACAGCTTGCGGGAGGTCTCGGAGACGTTCAGGCTGTTCTCAAAGAACATGTTGATGGTGAACAACGTCTCCTGATCGAGCGACTCGATGGAATTCTTGCGGAAGACCTCGGAAAGGAAGATCTCGCACAGCGTGGTCGGCAGCTGATAGATCAGGCGGCCGATGCCAAGGTTTTCATAATTGATGACGGTCTTTTCGGTATCGAAGACCTTGCCGACCTCGATGGCGACCTGCGCCTCCTTGTAGGAATCGGCCAGCTCGCGCAGATGCTCGGAGATCGTGCCGATGCCGATGGTCGTGCGCACGAACAGCTCGGACTTCAGCCGCTCCTCGATCGTGCGGCCGACGCGGGTCAGCTCCTCGCCCGTCGTGTCCGCCGGGACCTGACGCACGAGCGCGATATCCGTCTCGTTGACATTGATGACAAAGTCCTGCTGCGTGTCGGGGTACATGCTCTGCAGCAGCTCCACGACGGCCACGTCCGAACGGCCGACCTGCCGGACGAGATAGACCGCGCGCGGCAGCTCCGTCGGGAAATGCAGCTCCTTCGCGCGGATATAGATGTCGCCCGGAAGGATATTGTCCGTGATGATGTTCTTGACGAAGGTCCCCTTGTCGTGCTTTTCTTCATAATAGGCCTTTGCGGAATTCAGGGAGACCTGCGTCATGCGCACAAGCATCTCGGCCTGTGCGTCCGTTCCGAGCACAAAGGCGGAGTAGCCATAGGCAGGGTTCCAGCCCTTGAGCGCGTAGAACGTATACGGCTCCTCACGCACCGGGTTCTCCAGCATGGCGGCCACCGCCGTTGCAGCATCCGGCCACTTTTCGCCGATGAGCGTGGTATCGCTGCAGGAGATGACATTCCCTTCTGCATCGATCACACCGATGGTGGTCTGTGCGGCTTCGCTGAGCTGGAGCAGTACGCCCTGAAACATACGACTTGACATAAGCCGTCCTCCTTACGCCAAAGACAAAGTGTCGATATTCGGCAAAATTATGCTAGTATCATACTATTTTTTTCGGCAGAATGCAATAGGTTTTCGGCATTTTATTTCAAATCATAGGTACTTTTTTATGGAAGATTCCGACTTTTTCGTTAAATTATCCAGTTTTTCAGAGCATATTTCTAATTTTTTGTACAAGTTTTTCCAGATAGGCTTCGTCAAAATCCACAGTTTCCAAAAGTCGAATTTCGCCGCATGTCAGCTCGCGTGTCATTCCCATTGGGAGCGCTCCAAGCTCGAGTCCGCCCTCGGCAATTCGACGAAGCGCCGTGACCGGCATGCCGCGGCTGGCCAGCATCCGGCGCACCTGATGGTACTTTCCCTCGCACACGGCCACAAGGCTGCGGCCGGGGCCGAGCGGGCGGAGATAAGCCGGGCGGCAGACCGTTCCGTCGCGCAGCGTGAGCCCGGCGCGGAAGGCGGCGCAGTCCGCCTCCCCGGCCTCGCCCTCGTGGACGGCATCATAAATTTTCCAGACCGCATGGCGCGGCGAGATGAGCCGGTGCGCCAGCTGTCCGTCGTCCGTCAGAAGCAGCAGGCCGGACGTATCCTTGTCCAGCCGCCCGACGGGTGCAAGGCCGCGGTACTGCGGCGGCAGCAGCTCCATCACGGTGCGGTCGCGGGGATCGTCCGTCGAGGTCACATAGCCCGTCGGCTTATGCAGCAGCAGAACGACCGGCCCGCGCGGGCCGACCGCCTCGCCGTCGAGCGTGACCCGGTCCGATGTTTCGTCGATCTTCTGTTCCGGGGCCGAAGCGGGAACGTCATTGACGCGCACCCGCCCGGCGCGGATGATGGCCCGCAGCTCGCGGCGCGAGGCCACACCGGCCTCCGATAAAAACCTGTCCAGACGCTGCATCCGTCTGCCTCCTTCCGGCATAACCGTCCCCTGTGGGACATACATTGGAGTGACCATAAAAACCTGTTTAAGGGGGAGCTACATCATGTTTGTCATGACTGCAAAGCTGTCAAAGCCGCGGCTGATCGCCGCAGGCGTCCTGATCCTGGCCGTTGTGATCCTGGTCGTTGCGCTCGTCTCCGGCGGCGGAGGCGGATCGGCGGACGCGCCCGACGGAGCGACGAACGACGCGCGCCTTGCCTATCTCGCGGGCTTCGGCTGGAGCGTGAACGGTACGCCGAAGCAGACGCAGCAGGTCCGCATTCCCAAGTCGGCCGACGACCGCGTCTTCTCGCGCTACAACGCGCTGCAGAAAAGTCAGGGCTTCGATCTCACGGCGCACGCGGGCAAGGAGGCCACGCGCTATGTCTATGAGATCCTGAATTACCCGGACGCCTCCGCGCCGGTCTACGCCAGCGTGCTCGTGCTCGACGGGCACATCATCGGCGGAGACATCACGGACACTGCGCCCGGCGGCGCCATCCACGGCTTCTGCAAGCCCGGCACCACGGCACCGAACGCCGAGCCGTCCGAGGCAACGGAGGCCGGAACGGAAGAACCGACGGAGCCCTCCGCCGAGCCTTCAACCACATCCTAAAAAACACTTGCATTTTCGCTTCGTCGTGCTATAATGACAGCAGCCAATCGAATACGACTCTTCAGGGCAGGGTGAAATTCCCGACCGGCGGTAAAGTCCGCGAGCGCGCTGCGCATGATCCGGTGAGATTCCGGGACCGACAGTACAGTCTGGATGAAAGAAGAATCGGCTGGCGCACCTGTCCGTGTTTCCTGCTGTTTACCCGAGGGATCGTATCCTTCGGGTGTATTTTTTTCTCAGGAGGCAACCATGAAACACGAAAAAATGAAAAAACTGACCGTTCTGGCCATGCTGAGCGCCATTGCCTATGTCGCAGTCGCGCTGCTGCGCTTCCCGGTCGTCCTGTTCCTCAGCTATGAGCCGAAGGACGTCGTCATCGCCATCGGCGGCTTCCTCTACGGGCCGCTGGCTGCACTGGGCATCTCGCTTGTCGTCTCGTTCATCGAGATGCTGACCATCAGCTCCACGGGCTGGATCGGCTTTGTGATGAACTTCCTCAGCTCCGCCGCCTTTGCGGGCACGGCCGCCCTGCTCTACCGCAAAAAGCGCACGCAGGGCAGCGCCATTGCGGGCCTGTTCGGCGGCGCGCTGCTTATGACCGTGCTCATGCTGCTGTGGAACTATCTCATCACGCCGCTGTACATGCACACGGCCCGCGCCGACGTCGCCGCGATGCTCGTGCCGGTGTTCCTGCCGTTCAACCTGCTCAAGGGCTGCCTGAACGCCACGATCACCGTGCTGCTCTACAAGCCCGTCGTGCAGGGGCTGCGCCATGCGCACCTGCTGCCGCCGAGCAAAACGCCCGGCCGCATGCCGGTCAAGCGCCGTCTGGCCGTGTGGCTCGGCGCACTGGCCGTTCTGGCCGTGTGCATCGTGCTCATTCTGATCCTGCACGGAACGATCTGAGTCTCAGAGGCGCAGCAGATCGGTAAAATGATCGATGCGCTTATCCCAGTGCGCGGGCTTGCCGAAGCCGTAGGCCGCCCACACGAACGGCAGGCCCGCCTGCTCGGACGCTTCCATGTCACCCTGCGTGTCGCCGACGTAGACCGCGTCGCGGACATTGCAGCGCTCGCACAGCAGGCGCAGCGTCTGCCCCTTCGGCAGGCCCGTGTTCCCGAAGCAGTCGAAGTCGCTGATCAGGCCGCCGAGACCGCCCTTTTCCATCAGCAGCTCGATATAGCCCTGCTGGCAGTTGCTGACGATAAACAGGCGGTGCGTTTTGTGCAGCTCCGTGAGCGTTTCCTTGACGCCGGGGTAGAAAATATGGCACGGATCACGGCGCAGGCGCGCCATCTCGCCGTCCATGCAGCGGTCCATGACCTCCATGGCCTGCTCTTGCGGGACGCCGGGCACCACGACCTGCGCGATCTCCGTCATGGTCTTGCCGAACAGCGGACGGATGCTCTGCTCCGTGCAGTGCGGCGCAAAGCCCATGCTCTGCAGACCGTCGTTCCAGCCCTCGGCTACGAGGGCCACGGCATCCCAGAGCGTGCCGTCGACATCAAAAATCAAGCTTTCCATTGCTGATACTCCCCATTGTGACGTTTTCTCCTATTGTACCGATTTTCGGCGCTCCCGTCAACCCATAGATAAAGCCCGGTGCGAAGCAGCGTTCTGTTCCGCACCGGGCCGTTTTTTATGCGTTACTCTGCTCCGTTTTTTCAGGCAGCAGGTTCGTCATGCTGCGCAGGCTGATGCCGAGCGTCGACATGTTGTGCAGCAGGGCGGAAAGCGTCGGCTGGATGACGCCCGTCACGCCCAGGATAATGAGCATGAGGTTGAAGCTGACGATGAACCGGTAATTCCGGTCGATGCGTCCCATAAGGGCCTCGCTCAGGCGGCGCAGCGTCACAAGCTCGAACAGGTCCTGCGACGAGATCGTGATATCGGCGATCTCGCGGGCAATGGCCGCACCCGTGTTGATGGCGATGCCGGCATCCGCCTCGGACAGGGCCGGGGTGTCGTTCACGCCGTCGCCGATCATGATGACCGTGTGGCCCTCGGCGCGGCGGGCGCGGATGTAGGCCGCCTTGTCCTCCGGCAGGACTCCCGCGTGGTATTCGTCCACGCCGACGGCGCGCGCCACGGCGGCAGCCGTCTTTTCATTGTCGCCCGTCATCATGACGATGTGCGCGATCCCCTGCTCATGCAGAGCGCGGACGGCATCCGCCGCCTCGGCCCGGAGCGGGTCGGAGATGCACACGACGGCGGCAAGTTCGCCGGAAATGGCCAGATACAGATGGGAGTAGGCATCGGAAAGACCGTCGAATTTTGCCTCGTCGCCCTCCGGCACCCGGCATCCCTCATCCTCAAACACGAAGTGATAGCTGCCGATGATGACCTTCTTGCCCTCGACGGTGCTCGAGATGCCGTGCGCCACGACATACTCCACGCTGGAGTGATATTCCTCGTGGTTCAGGCCGCGCACGCGCGCCTCCTCTACGACGGCATTGGCCAGCGAGTGCGGATAGTGCTCCTCCAGGCAGGCAGCCAGACGCAGCATATCGTCTTCGCGGCGGCCGCCGAACGTAACGATCTCCGCCACGCGCGGCTGCGCATAGGTCAGCGTGCCCGTCTTATCGAACACGATCGTATCCGCTTTGGCAACGGCTTCGAGGAAGCGCCCGCCCTTGACGGACATGTGCCGGGCATTGCTCTCGCGCATGGCAGACAGCACGGCGATCGGCATGGCAAGCTTCAGGGCGCAGGAGAAGTCCACCATCAGAACGGCAAGCGTCTTGGTGATATTCCGGGTAAACAGCCACACGAGGGCCGTTCCGCCGAGCGTATAGGGCACGAGCCGGTCCGCCAGACGGGAGGCGCGGTCCTCCGCCGTGGATTTCAGCTTTTCGGACTCCTCGATCATGCGGACGATGCGGTCATAGCGGCCACCGCCCATGGTCTTTTCGACCGTGATGAGGCACTCGCCCTCCTCCACGACCGTTCCGGCATAGGCATAGCTGCCCGGCGTCTTGCGCACGGGGAGCGACTCGCCCGTCATGGACGACTGGTTCACCATGGCCTCGCCGCCGGTCACGCGGCCGTCGAGCGGGATCATGTTGCCGGTACGGACGACGACGCAGTCGCCCGCGTGGATGTCCTTCACGGAGACAAGCAGCTCCTGCCCGTCTGCGTCGCGCACCCACGCGCGGTCGACGTTCAGCGCCATGGCCCCCGCCAGATCGGCGATGGACTTTTTGTGCGTCCAGTCCTCCAGCAGCTCGCCGAGGCCGAGCATGAACATCACGGAGCCTGCCGTATCGAAGTCGCGGCGGACCAGTGAGACCGTCACGGCCGTTGCATCGAGCACAGAGACAGAAAGCTTCCCGTGCAGTAGGGCGGAGAGCCCAGCCTTGAGATAGCGCACGGAGCGCACGATGGCGATGCCCGCCCGCACATAGGCAGGCAGGAACAGCTTGCAGGCATAGTGGAGTGCCGTTTTCCAGACGAGTTTGTCCTCAAATTCGCGGTTCAGCGCACGGCCGGTGTGCTCCGGGACGAGCCCAGCCTCCTCAGCCGCCGCGAATGAAAACGAGGAAAGCGCCGCAAGCACAGCGCTGCGCGCCTCGCAATATTCAATGACAGCGTCCTGCGTGCGGTCATAGACCTTGACCGACGCCACGCCATCCACGGCGCGCATGGAATACTCCAGCAGGTCTGCCTGCCGGAGCGTCATCCGCCCGATGCACAGATGCACACGCAGGCGGCCCTTGGTTTCATGTAAAATTCTGCACTTCATAGGATTCTCCTGCCCGCAGCCGGGAAGGGTTTTCCTCCCCGGCTGCACATGATTCAGGCCTCGGCAGGCTCTGCAGCGGGCTCCTCCGCAGTATCGGCGATCTCCTCGCAGGCAGCGGCGGCACGCTCTTCATTGATGGCCTTCGCATCTGCCAGAATGTCCCCGCAGTTTTCACGGAGCGTCGTAACCGTCGTCATCACGTCTTCCTTCGCACGGAGCACGGCAGCCGTCGCGTGGGTATAGACCTTTTTCGCGTCACGGCTGCTGAGGATCCGGATCCCAGCCGTTCCGAACAGAACGCCGCCTGCAAACAGGCCAAGCTTTGCTGCAATACGCATATTGATTTCCTCCAGTTTTCGTAACTTCAGAAAAAGTAAGGCTTGGCTAACATTTGACCGCACTCGCTTTTCCCGTGCCCGTATGATACACCGCAGGGCCATAAATGTCAATGCTTTCCCGCCCCACTTTTCGAGAAAAATCCGCAATTCTTGACAAACGCAGGCCGCCCGTTATAATGAAAGCAGAAAAAGGAGGAGACCGCATGAAACGCTTATTTACCCGCCGGACCGCCGGGACGGATGCAAAAGTTGACCGGCTTGTCATGGAATACACCCGCCGCAGTGCGGCCTCTCCCCTGCTGCAGCACACGGAGCGGCTCGTGCTCGACCGGAGTGAGGGCATCGCACACCTCAGCTCCGTCGGCAAGCACACCGCCGAGCGCCGCTGCTCGCTCCCGTCAGCGGCGGCCCGCCTGCTCGACACGCTCCCGCAGGGACTGCTGACAGTGCCGCCGCTTGCCTCCGGGACGGACGATGCCGCAGCGCGCTATGCGCTCACGCTGCGCTGGTCGGACGGCGCGTCGCAGCGCATTACCGGCCGCTACGACTGCACGGGCCTTCCGGACGGCTGGGCAGAGCTTGCCGCCGAGGCAGATACCCTGCTGCGCTTCTATACGGAGGGCGAGCTGTTCGACCCGTCGCGCGCAGCCGCCGCGCCGGGGCCGCTGTTTTACTGCGCCGTGGAATTCGAGCCGCGCGGCACGCGCTATTCCTACCGCTCCGAGGACCGAACGCTGGAGGCCGGTGAGCTTGTAGTCGTTCCGGCCGGGCCGGATGCGCACGAGCTGCTGGGCAGGATCGTCGCGGTGCAGGCCTGCACGGCCGAGGACGCGCCCTACCCGCCCGCGCAGACAAAGCCGGTCCTCCGCCGCGCCACCCCGCAGGATATTCTGGAGCTCGGCGAACTCGTGTAAGGATAAAGCAGGACCCGATGCGGCTTTCCGGTGCCGCATCGGGTCCTGTAATTACTAACGATTTTCCGCAGGGACGATCCAGTCCGGTGTCTGGCTCAGGATCTTGAGCGTATCCGTGGCGGAGACCTGTGCAACGGACAGAACCTTCCCCGGACTGAGCGACGTATCCGCCGCTGCCAGCGTTTGCTCGTCGATATACTCCGTCGGCACCTGCTCGCCGTCGACCAGAATGACGCTGTACGGCGTGAAGTTCGTGCCGTGGACGGTCAGGCCGCCGTCGCTGCTGCTCACGCCGGTGAGCGTGATCTCGTCGACGCCGAAGTGCAGCTCCATCGGCTGCACCGCCATCTCCCCGCCCGTTGCATAGTGCTTGCCGTAGAGCATGTCATACTCCAGCATGCACAGGCCGTTCTGGAAGGTCTCGCTGCCGGTCTCATCGTAGCCGTGGCTCTGATGATAGCGCAGGATCGTGCCGTCGTGGACGCCGAAGCGGTCGAGCACCATGGCGGCCAGCTGATAGGCCTGCACATCGCGGTCGGTCTTTTTGGCGTGGAAATTCGTCCAGATGACATATTCCGTGGACTGCACGGTGCCGCAGCTCAGCTCGTCCTGCGTGATGCCGAAGCTCGGCAGATGATCGCCGTAGAATACGACGACCGTCGGCTCGCTGAACGTGGAGAGCCGGCGCACAAGGCGCGCGACAAAGGCATCCGTCTGCTTGAGCTGGTAGAGGTAATACTCCAGCCCGGCGCGGCGGGATTCGGCCTCCTCCCCCGTGACCCTGATGGTTCGCGCGCCCTCCAGCGGCTCCGTGGGATACTTGCCGTGGGGCTGCACGGAGACGGTGAAGACGAGATCGCGGCCCTCGGTGGAGCACAGCGCCTTCAGGATCTCCTCCGTCAGAACGGAATCCTTTGCCCAGCCGAGCGGATTCCGCTCGACATCGTGCATGTATTCCAGCGACGTGAACGTCTCGAAGCCGAAATTGGCATAGACGCGGTCGCGGCTGTAGAACGTGGCGTTATTATTATGGATGGCATGGGTGGAATAGCCCGCGCTCTGCAGCGCATAGGCCATGGATTCGCAGGTTCGGTTCTTGACGACGGTCTTGTAGGGATACTCACCGACACCGAAGTGGTCGAGATTCATGCCGGAGAGGACCTCGAACTCGGTGTTTGCCGTGCCCGCGCCGATGGACGGCACATAGAACAGGCCGCTGGAGCACGTCTCCTTCAGCCGCTCAAAGTTTGGGACCGGATTTTCGCCGTATGTCAGGTCCTTCAGATAATTCGCGTCAAAGAATGACTCGAGCTGCACAAAGATGAAATTTGGCGTGCGAACCCGGTCGGTAGGCAGGTCGTCCTGCTCGCTGAGGAGCACGTCGATCGCCTCCTGCGAATAGCCGTCCGGCTCGCTGATGCCCTGCGTCACCGCACTGGCGGAGAAGCAGTAGGCAAAGCCGTTGGAGTCGTAGGCATCCGGCAGATTGGGGAAATGCGAGGCCAGCGTCCCGCTGCGGAGGAAGGCGACCGTAAAGCCCGCGAGGATCACGCCGCAGAGCAGAACCTGCACGGCAGCAAAATAATACGACGGGCGCGTCTTCTTCGCGCGCAGCCACAGGAGGACGATCACGCCGATGAGGGCCGCGATGCCCAGCATCAGGAGGATCAGCACCGGCTGGCTCATATAGATCTCGATGATGTCCCGCACGGACGACAGCAGCCAGATATCCGGCGCCGTCAACGGCGTGGCGCGGAAGCCGAGCAGGATGCAGTTGGCAAGGCCAAGCCCGATCCAAACAGCGGCGAACAGCAGGAAGCAGAAGCTGCGCTTGCGGAACAGCAGTGAGAGAGACAGCGTGAATAAAATAATGAGAGAGTCATAAAAAAACTGCCACGGTCGCGTCACCATATAGTGCAGGCCATCGCCGAGGGACCTGCGCGACAGGCATTCAAGCGCCAAATTGATGACGAACGCAGCAAGGATATAGCCCAAAAAACGGAGAATATTTTCACGGTTCCATTCCTTTCCCACTCGGCGGAGCGAAAAGGGACGCTTCATTTTCATCACCCCAGAAGTCATATTCTGCGCTAACAGTATAACACTTACCCCGAAAAAAGCAAGGATTTTTCCGATTCTTTTCCAAAATTCAAAGTTTCGCCACAATTGAAAACAGTTTGTAACGAAAAAGCGGAGCCTATGTGAATTTCCGGTCAAAAAATCGAAAATTTCTTGCAGGGGCTTTACATGGGTGATATAATATAGGATGAAATAACAGCCGAATGCCGCTTTGCGGCCTTCGTTTGGAAAGGAAGCAGAAAATTCATGACTACCATTGACATTTACTCCGGATTCCTCGGCGCGGGCAAGACCACGCTCATTAAAAAGATGATCCGCGAGGCCTATCAGGGTGAAAAGATCGTCCTCATCGAAAACGAGTTCGGCGAGATCGGCATTGACGGCGGCTTCATGCAGGACGCCGGCATTCAGGTCAACGAGATGAACTCCGGCTGCATCTGCTGCTCGCTCGTCGGCGACTTCGGCCGCGCGCTGAAGCAGGTCATCTCCGACTATCATCCCGACCGCATCCTCATCGAGCCGTCCGGCGTCGGCAAGCTCAGCGACGTCATCGGCGCCGTAGAGCGTGTTGCGGACGAGAGCGTCACGCTCGGCAGCTTCATCACCGTGGCGGATGCCACGAAGTGCAAGGTCTATCTGAAGAATTTCGGTGAATTCTACACGAACCAGATTGAGACCGCCTCCGCCATCATTCTCAGCCGCACCGGCTCCATCTCCGAGGAGAAGCTGGCTGCCGCCGTGGCCCTGCTGCGCGAGCACAATCAGAACGCCGTCATCATCACGACGCCGTGGGACCAGCTCTCCGGCGCACAGATCCTCGAGGCCATGCAGAAGCAGCACACGCTCACCGAAGAGCTGGCTGACATGATCCGCAGCGCCCAGTCCGAGGAGGACGACGAGGACGAAGAGGAAGAGCACCATCATCACCATCATCATGACGATGCCAACGAGGATGACGAGCACGAGCATCATTGCTGCCACCATCATGACCATGATGACGAGGATGAGCATCACTGCCATCACCATCATGACCACGATGAAGACGATGATGAGCATGAGCACCACTGCTGCCATCATCACGACCATGACGACCATGACGAGGATGAGGACGAGCACCACTGCTGCCACCATCACCATCATCACGGCCACGACGCCGACGAGGTCTTCCAGAGCTGGGGCGTCGAGACGCCGAAGAAGTTCACCGAGGAAGAGATCCGCAATGCCCTCGCCGCACTGGACAACGGCGAGACCTATGGCATCGTGCTGCGCGCCAAGGGCATCGTTCCGACGGCGGACGGCACCTGGCTGCACTTTGACCATGTGCCCGGCGAGATCGACGTCCGCACCGGCACGGCCGCTGTGACGGGCCGTCTGTGCGTCATCGGCTCGAAGCTGGACGAAAAGGCACTCGCCGCCCTGTTCGGCGTGTAAGGAGGCTGCCATGGCCATTCCCGTCTATGCCTTCACCGGCTTTCTGGACGCCGGAAAAACGAAATTCATTCAGGAGACGCTGGAGGACGAACGCTTCAACGCAGGCGAGCGCACGCTGCTGCTCATCTGCGAGGAGGGCGAGGAGGAATATGACCTCTCCACCTATCCCTACCAGCATGTCTATCCCGAGGTGATCGATCAGGAAGCCGTTACGACCGAGGAGCTTTCGCAGCTGTTCAAAAAGCACCACTGCGAGCGCGTCGTCGTCGAGCTCAACGGCATGCTGCAGGTCGGCCCGTTCTACCAGAAAATGCCGGAGGACTGGCAGATCGCGCAGGAGGTCATGTTTGCCGACGGCACGAGCATTCTCGCCTACAACGCCAACATGCGCTCCCTTGTGGTGGACAAGCTCACGGGCTGTGAGATGGTCGTGTTCAATCGTCTTGCACCGGGCACGGACATCATGCCGCTGCACAAGCTCGCCCGCGCGCTGAACCGCCGCGTCGGCATCCTCTATGAATACACCGACGGAACGACGCAGCCCGACGAGATCGAGGACCCGCTCCCCTTTGACATCAACGCCCCGGTCGTGGAGATCGGCGACGATGATTTCGCGCTCTGGTACCGCGACATCACGGAGGAGCCGAAGAAGTACGACGGCAAGACCGTCCGCTTCAAGGGACAGGTCGCGCGCCTGAAAAAGGACCGCGACGGCTACTTTGCGCCCGGCCGCTTTGTCATGACGTGCTGCGTGGAGGACATCGCCTTCATGGGTTTGCCGTGCAAATACGCCGACGCCGCCTCTCTGCATGCCCGCGAGTGGGTCACGGTCGAGGCGACGGTCTCCGTCCGCTTCCATGCGCTCTACCGCGGCACCGGCCCCATCCTGACGGCCATCCGCGTAACGCCCGCCGAACCCGCGAAGAACGAGGTCGCGACATTCTGAATCAAGCCCTCATATAGCAAAATCCTGCCGGAGTCAGCCACTCCGGCAGGATTTTTTTTGCTCAGTTTTCGTCCGCAGCTGCTCCCATGGTCGCAGCGAAGGCCGCTGCGGCATTCTGGACCGTTTCTGCGACGATGTTCTCCGCCACCTGATGCAGATCCGTCTGCAGGACGCGCTCCACATAAGGGGCGTATTCTTTTTCCGGCACGCAGTAGAGGCGGAAGCAGCACGAAAGATAGCGGCGGATCTTCCGCTCCATCGTGAAGTACATATCGCACGGGACGGACATATAGCTCCGCGTGACACCGGCGGAGGCCAGCTCCAGCTCAAACAGCTCGCTGTCGTCCGCGCGCTTCATCCAGCGGGAGAAGATCTGGCGCAGCCGGGGCGTCATGCTCCGGTTGATGAAATCGGACGTCGACGGCAGCGAATACGCCGTGACATACAGGTCGCGCAGCGGCTCGGAGCACTCCGCGATATGGAGCTGCAGCCCCGTCTCCATGGCGTACAGCAGCAGCGGCGACTGACCCGCCGGGAGCATCTTCTCCGCGCGGGAAAACTGTGAGCGGAACATGATCTGCGTCAGGCGCAGCAGCAGCGCCTCTTTATTCTCAAACGCGGCGAAGAACGACGCCGGAGACATCCCGGCCTTGCGGGCGATCTGTGCCGTCGTCGTGCGCTCGTAGCCCTGCTCGAGGAAGAGCGTCATCCCCGCATAGATCATCTTCTGTTCGCGTGCAATTCCTCTGGCCTGCAGCCCATGACCCGGCATGGCACTCGCTCCTTTCAACTGAATATATGAATCAAAAATAAACTCCGGTCAAATGATATCACATGCTGTCGAATTTTGCAAGCGGGAATTTGTGGATTTTCTTGGTATTCTCCTAGAATTATCAACTTTTCTCATTGTCTGCATAAAGCGATCCCCGGCCTTCCGGTCGGGGATCACACTATGCATTATACATTTTCCACCGCAGCCGGGTGCCAGAAGCCGACGGCATCACGGACGAGCACACAGCTGCGCGTCAGCTCCCCTTCTCCGGCGGCATCGGGCGTCACGCCCCATGCTGCAGCGCTGTCCTCCGGGACACGGAGCCTGCAGCGGAACGTGAAGCGCAGGCGGTTGCCGCAGAGCGATTCGACGCCGCTGCTCGCACCGTCGCGGGCCTCGTGGGCGCTCAGGCTCTGCACCATGGCTCCGGCAGCACTCTGGGCGATGGTCTCGTCCTCAGCGGACCCGGTCACGCCGACGGCGTAGAGGCTGCGCGGATAGGCATCCTGCTGCTCCAGCCCCTGCAGGGCGGCAGCGAGATCCGCGCCCTCCGGCTGGTCCAGCCAGACACGGCCGCCGGGTGCATCCAGACACAGGGCGGAGACGCCCTTCCAAAGCGTGAGCAGCGTGCCGCCGCCCGCTGGCGAGCTGAGCGTCACATAGCTGTCAAACGAGAATTCCTGCACGCCCGGCGCTTTGCGCTCGGCCCACTGCGCAGCATTGGCGGCATCGAGCACCGCAGCGACCGCAGCGGCGTCCAGCATGCCGCTGTGCTCCAGTTCCCCGCTGCGCGACCACTGGCACAGGCACAGGGCCGCGCCGTCGCCTGCCAGAGCGGCCAGCGTCCCGGCATTGGGCAGCTCGACCGGCTCGGGCGGCTGCGTGGGGTTGGTCGGTGCGGCGGTCGGCTCTTCCGTTGCGGGCGGGTCCGTCGGGTCAAGCGGCAGCAGCCCGCCGTGCTCCGCCGGGCCTCGGGAACAGGCGGCAAGCGAAACGGCCAGCATCAGCGCGCACAGCGCGGAGATCAGCTTTTTCATCTCCATCATCCTTTCGTCAAAAATCGTAAAATATGTCAGCGAGTGTATTTGCTTAAAACCGTTCTATCTATTCAGACGCGATTTCTGCGCATCCGTTCCGCTTATTTTGCGTTTCTTTTTTCTGGGCAACACCGCACAATTGCAGCTTCGGCCTTCACCGAATGCTCTCGCTGAATTATGCGGCACTGCCCTTGTTTTAACCGAAAGATTCTATTATAATAAGGGTATGTTTTGGAAACACCTGTACGGAGAGGATGACTGCCGTGTATTTTTCCCGGGAAAAATTGAATGCGCTCGTGCCGCCCGCCGGGCTGGAGGGCGCGGCCGAGCTGCTGAACGGACTGGAGTATGATCGGAGCAGCGTATGCTCCGCCGTCGTGACCGCCCTGCGCCCGCTGCTGGCGCGCCTTGCGCCGGAGCCGGAGGCCGGATGGCTGCCCGCGCTGTATGCGTGGCTGGACAACGGTCTGTTCCCCGATCCCGCCTATCAGGCCCCGCCCGAGGCACCGGTGCTTGCCGCGCTGGCCGAGCTGCTGGACGGCGTGCTCGCCTGCGAGGATGCGCCGTTCGATATGCTGACCGATCTGGCTGCGCACGGCCCGGAGGACGGAAGCCGTGTCGCCGATGAGCTGCCCGCCTTCCACGCCGCACTGCACGCCTCGCATTTTGTGACCATGCTGCGCATCGGCCGGGAGCTTTTGCCGTTTGACGCCGCTTCGCACACCATCGGCGTGCACAACATCGCCACGCTGACCGCCCAGTGCGCGAAGGAAGCCGGGCTTCCTGTCGACGTCCCGCTCGTCAGCGCGGCCGCCCTGTGCCACGATATCGGCAAGTTCGGCTGCCGCGGCGCGGACGCAAAGCGCATTCCCTATCTGCACTACTATTATACCTGGCAGTGGCTGTCCGGCCACGGCATGGAGCACATCGCGCATATCTCCGCGAACCACTCCACCTGGGACCTCGAATTTGAGAATCTGCCCGTGGAGTCCCTGCTGCTCATCTATGCGGACTTCCGCGTGCGCGGCACGCGCGAGGGCGGGCGCGAGACCGTGCGCATTTATTCACTGGCAGAGGCCTATGCGATGATCCTTTCAAAGCTGGCGGACGTCACGCCGGAAAAGGAGCGCCGTTACCGCACGGTCTATACGAAGCTGCGCGATTTTGAGGCCTATCTGCACAGCCGCGGCGCGGCCACGGAGCCTGGCCCCGCGCCGCAGCGCGAAACGCGCGACCCCGCCCTGCTCACGCAGCAGGAGGCGCTGGACGCCCTGCGCGCGCTGACGTTCGACCACGCCATCCGCCTAATGCATACCGTCAGCACGGACGCGTCGTTCGATCAGCTGCTCGAGCAGGCCCGCGGCGAGAAGAACACGCTGCGCATCCGCACCTACCTCGAGCTGTTTCAGGAATACCACACCTATATGTCCGGCGGGAACAAGCGCAAGCTGCTCGCCTTCCTCTATGAGCTGCTGCTGTATCCCGAGGGCGACGTTCGCCGTCTGGCCGGGCAGCTCATGGGCAGCGTGCTGGCCAACAGCGGGCCGAAATACCGCAAAGAGCTGCCCTCCGCTGCGCCGCAGGACGCAGCCGCGCCCGCGATGCTCTCCGTGCTGGAGGAATCGCTCGGCCTGTGGGAGCAGACCGTGGCGCAGTGCCTGCACCCCGACCACAAAATCTCCCCGAAGC
>OLSN01001315.1_pt1 | contig 22013 bp, 21 predicted proteins | sample 1672411 | NCBI WGS metagenome assembly OLSN01 (sample SAMEA3136683, study PRJEB25190) | human gut metagenome | biome: human gut; feature: human-associated habitat; material: faeces | place: Austria | collected 2013 | reverse complement strand
CACACAGCCATGGAAAACCCTCCGCACAGAGACACGCACAGCCGGTAATCCAGCATCGATGGCAGCGAAACGGAAGTTGGGGAGGTCATTTTTGACCTCTTTGGCCGTGTGGACGAAGCTTTCGAATGTGCCCGACATTTTGCTGCTGATGAAAATTCCGAGCACTTCGTCGCCCGTTTTTGCGATGCTTTCGACAACTTCGCGAACCTTGCCTAGCGGCGGCTGGCTCGAGGTGGGAATGTTGTCGGCCATTTCGTAGATATCTTTATAGAAGGCATCGAGGTCGGTTTCCGATTCGACGAGCTCTTCGCCATTCCTATTGATGATGAGCGAGGCAACTTCGATGCCAAGCTCGGCGCGAATGTCCTGGGGAATGGACGAGGTTGAGTCGGTGATGATTCGAACCAATTTGTGACCTCCAAGTGCTCGTTATCGCGGCGAAAGGGCTTTTAGCGGAAGACCCGATGTGGTTTCCGCTTTGGTCCGATCGTATTCGCTCGCGGTTGATGCTGCGAGCGCGTCAGTGTGGCGCCGCGCTAGAAAGTATTTGTTTCAGCTGCGATGGCGCGAAGCTGTTCTTTTCCTACGATTCTAGCATGCCTGCTGCAAAGAAACGCACAATGCGGAAGGGTTGAAGAAGATTTGCCGAGCTTTGCCAAAGGCACCGTCGTGGCGGTTGCGTCCTAGATTTCCAAATAGCCCCCCGTGATGCTTTCCCGGTTTGCGGCGATTTCCTCGGGCGTGCCGCACGCCACGATGCGTCCACCCGCTTTGCCGCCCTGCGGACCCATGTCAATCACGTAATCGGCGTTCGCGATGAAATCGAGGTCGTGCTCGACCACCACCACGGTAGCGCCCTGTTCAACGAGTCGCTGAAATACGCCGAGGAGCGTTTCCACATCGCGCGGGTGCAAGCCGATAGTGGGCTCGTCGAACACGAACACGGCATCGGTCTGCCCGCGGCCCATCTCACTTGCGAGCTTCAAACGCTGCGCCTCGCCGCCCGAAAGCGCGGGCGTGGCTTCGCCGAGCGTGAGATACCCCAAGCCCAGGTCATGCAGGGTTTGCAACTTCTCGTGCGCCTTCTTGACGTCGGCTATATGCGGAAGGGCTTCGTCGACGGAAAGCGCGAGCAGGTGCGGCAAACTGAGCGCCTGGTCATCGGGCGCACCTTTTTCAGGTCGACGAATTTTCTCGGCAGCGGTGTCGTAGCGCGATCCGCGGCAGTCGGGGCAGGCGATGTCGACGTCGGGCAGGAATTGCACGTCGAGTGAGATTTGGCCTGTGCCGTCGCATGTTGCGCAGCGAAGGCTTCCCGTGTTGTATGAGAAATCGCCCATCTTCAGCCCTGCCGCTTTCGCGGAATCGGTGCGCGCGTATGCGCGGCGCACATCGTCGAGTGCGCCGCAATACGTGGCGACCGTCGAGCGCACATTGATGCCGATGGGGGTGGCGTCGATGAGGTTCGCGCGGCGAATGCCCTCGGTCTCAATTGCGGTGACATGCTCGGGAAGCGTTTGGCCTGCCGCCGCCGCGGTAAGCGCGGGAATGAGCGTTTCGAGCACGAGCGTCGTTTTGCCCGAGCCCGATACGCCCGTCACGGCAATAAGCCGGCCTTTGGGAATATCGATAGCGAAGGGCTTCACGGTGTGAAGCCCGCTTGACTCAAGATGGATGCGGCCCAGGTCAAACATCTGTTCCGCAGGCGTTTTCGGCCGGGCTGCGATGCGCGCGGCTCCCGAAAGATAGGGGCCGATAATTGATTCGGAATCGTTTGCGACTTCTTCAACCGAGCCTTGCGCTACCAAGGCGCCGCCGCGGGCGCCTGCTTCGGGACCCATCTCGACAAGATGGTCGGCCGCGCGAAGGATGCGTGTGTCGTGATCGACCATTACCACCGAGTTGCCGTCGGCGATGAGATCTCGCATAACGCCCAAAAGCCCGTCGATGTTGGCGGGGTGCAAACCGATGGAAGGCTCGTCCATCACGTACAGCACGCCCGTAGTTCGATTTCGCACCGAGCGCGCAAGTTGCACGCGCTGGCGCTCTCCGGTGGAGAGGGTCGCGCCCGCTCGGTCGAGGGACAAATAGCCCAAGCCGAGCTCGAGCAAGCGTTGAGCCGTGCTTTCGAACGATTCGCAAATCGATTTCGCCATGGGGCGCATTTCTTCGGGAAGGCTTGCAGGCACGCCTGCGACCCATGCCACCGCTTCCTCGAGCGTCATTTCCGTTGCTTGTGCCAGATTGATGCCGCGAACGATCGGTTGTCGCGCGGCCACGGATAGGCGCGTGCCAGCGCAGTCGGGGCAGGGGCCTTCCGTCAAATACTTCGCCACACGGCGCAGGCCCTTCTCGTCTTTCGCCTTGGCGAGGGAGTTTTCCACGGTGCGCACGGCATTGTAGTAGGTGAAGTCGAGTTCGGCGAAGTTCTCGCCCTTCTTCGCCTTGTAGAGGATGTGCTTCTTCTCGGCCGGTCCGTTGAAGACGATGTCGCGTTCGGCGTCTGTGAGCTCGCGAAACGGCACGTTCGTGCGCACGCCCATGGCGCCGCACACCTGCTTCATGAGGTCCCACATGAGCGTGCCCCATACCACCACGGCGCCCTCGTCGATGGTTTTGCTTTCGTCGGGTACGAGCGCGGCGCGGTTCACGGTGCGTGCGATGCCGGTTCCGCTGCAGGTTGGACAGGCGCCTTCACTGTTGAACGCGAGTGATTCGGCGCCGGGGCCGAAGAATTCGCTGCCGCAATGTGGGCACGAAATGGGCAGCTCGGCAGCTACGTTAAGGCTTGGGGGCACATGTTCGCCGCAGTGCGGGCACATGTGGCTGCCGACACGTGAGAACAGAAGGCGCAGGCTATTCAAAAGCTCGCTTGAAGTGCCGAATGTGGAACGCACGCCCGGCACCGCCGGACGCTGGTGCAACGCAAGCGCAGCGGGCACGTAGCGAACGTCGTCGACCGAGGCTTTGCCAGCTTGCGCGATACGTCGGCGCGTATAGGTGGAAAGCGCCTCGAGGTAGCGCCTCGAGCCTTCGGCATAGAGCACGCCGAGCGCGAGCGAGCTTTTGCCTGAACCCGATACGCCCGCGATGCCTACGAGCTCGCCGAGCGGAATATCCACGTTCACGTTTTTCAAATTGTGCACGCGCGCGCCGCGCACCTCGATGTGGTCGATGTTCTGCATGATTTCCTTTGCCTTAGGGCTCGTGTCGTTTTCTCTTATTGATTATGCCACGACGACGGCGTGTGGCGGGGAAGGGGCTGTGTGGGTCGGAATGCGCTTTCGCGAAAAGCCGTGCTGATTTGAATGGAATGCGAAGTGTTGGGGGTGGGATTTAAACGAAAACCGGGTAAAGAGCGACCTTGATGGTGCGAAAGCCATGCCGTTCTAGGCGGGGTGCGAAATGTCAGAGGTGCGATTTGAGCGAAGGCCAAGCGCAAATCGACCTGGGTGGCTTGGAACGCAACGGTCCCAGTGGTGACGGGATCCAGGCCGAGGAGTGCTTATAGTTGTCGATTCTAGCGAGGTGACGTCGATTCGCTTGCGCGGAACAGCATGAAAGGCGGGGAATGCGGTGGTGCGATCTTGGCGCTGATTGGCGATTCGGCTGCTTGAATTCCGTGAGGCCGCGGCATTTCCGCTCGCTATTGCAACAGGTATTTCGTGAGTTCTGCGCGGCTTGCGATGCCGAGCTTTGCGTATGCCATCGACAGGCGGTTTTTTACGGTGCCGGTCGAAATGCCCAGATGATTGGCGATTTCGGTGTTCGACCACCCGCGGCTTGCGAGCATGGCGATGCTGAATTCGGTGGTGGTGAGGTCGCTCGTCACGTGCGCGCCCGTCTCGGGATTATGCAGGCGCCGCCATCCCTCGCTGAAGCGATAGGTGATATCGATCACGCGCGCGTAGTGCTCGGGATAGTCTTCCTTCAGGCACGTTTCGAGCACGCCCTGCAAAAGTCCATGGTGCTCGCCGATTTCTTCAATCAGGTTGTCGGCCAAGGCAATGTCCCACGCGCCCATAAAATGGCTTCGTGCGGCTTCGGCGTCTCTCGGGTTCACCTGGCCCATGGCTGCGACAAGGTGCAGGAACTGCTCCGCGATGGGATATCGCCTCTGTTTCGTCATGAGCGCGGTTTCGGCCATGCCCACACAACGGCCGTATTCGCCAAAAAGGTACGCGTGGTGGGCGAGCGCGTAAATCCCGAAAAGGCGCAGGCCTTCGGGCAGGGCGGCGATGTGCTTCGCGAATGTGCCCGGTGGGTAAGGCGTTGACAGATGGAGAAGAACGCTCGACGCAGCGTAGAAGAGTACGTATGAAGCATGCAGTGCCGGTGTCGCCTGGATTGATTCATCATTGCGCATTGCTGCGATGTTCGCGAGGCATTCTCTTGTTTCCCAAATTTTTCCCAGGGTAAGATCTGCGTATGCGCAAATGAAATTCGCCGAGATGCGTAAAGCGGGATTGGAGTGGTCCAAGAATGGCGCCGCGTTGGCGTGCGCTTCTTCGGGCTGTCCGCGGAAATAATGCGCTTCCGCTCGGGCGATGCGGCCCAGTTCGGCATCGTGCGCGGCGATATGCGCTACGGCTTCATCGAGCTTGCCTGGTTCGGCGGCAGCGGACATGAGCGGCATGGGAAGCCGCATTTCGATAAAACTGTATGTACGCTCGGGCATAGCGCCCCCTTTGGCCGAATGCGGAAAAGAGGGGATTTGAGCAACCCCCTCCATAATAACGCGGCGCGCTGCCGTGAGCGTTTTTGCTTCGGTAATTTCTGCGTTAATGTTCGTCGGCGGCGCCGAGCTCTACTTTGCGTTAGCGTTCGTCGGTTGCGTCAAGCTCCGCTTCGATTTTGGCGCGGCGATGTTTCGCCTCGTAGAACGCCAGGCACAGCGCACCGAACGTGGCGGCGAAAATCGTAACGCCGAAAACCACGCCTATCGCCAGGTTCGCCGCCCAGAAAATGTCTTCGAACGGTACGATTTGCGCTTCGGCAATGCAGCGCATGGCGGCAATGGCAAGCGCGCTTGCGGCACCCGAGATGCCGGCGATGAGCAGAAAGTAACCAGCGGGAAGGTTTTCGGTTTGGCCAAAACGGTTGGTGTCGACGTAGCCCTTTCGCGTTTGCAGCACGGCGCATATAAGCATTACGATGAAAAGCCACGCGTACATGGCGGCGTCAACGGGGCTCGCGAACAGGTGGAACGCATCGTTGGCGCCATTATGCACCCATATAACCTGTTGGGCTATGATTTGATATGCGAGCAGCGCCAGCATGCCGAACGAAAGCAGTATGAAGCCGAACGTGTAGATTTTGGCGTTCTCGGCTTCCAGACGCTCGTCTTTCGGACCTGCATATTCGCGCCATTTTTGCACGATTTTCATGTTCTGCATTTTCATGGTTCGCTCCTAAAAGAAGAAGGGGTTGGTGTTGGTGTCACCGTCGTCTTCCCAAAACAGATCGTTCAGGGTGACGTGCAGCGTTTTGCAGATAGCCACGCATAAATTGAGCGTGGGATTGTAGCCGCCCGCCTCGATAAGGCCGATGGTTTGGCGCGTAACGCCCACGGCTTCGGCGAGGTCGGTTTGCGAAAGGCCGGCTGCTGCACGTGCCGCCTTCATGCGTAGGTTTTTTTTGCCTGGCATGGGATTCCTTTCATTTTATGGACATATATCCGTTGCAACATGACAGAAATATATGGCATATGGGATGCAATGTCAACTATAGATTGCATTATGGAAAAAAGTTGCTATGAGTTTGAAAGCGCGCTTTCAGAATGGTGCTTGGCGGTTGATCGTTGCTCAAATAATATTTGGCCTGCGCTCGCGGCACGACCGATTCCTGCCCGCAGTGCGTCGAATCGTTGCCTGCGCCGTGTTTACATCGCGCCCGTTCGCATTCGGCCGTTGTCGGCTGGGAACGGCTCAAGCGCAAGCGCGGCACGCCCGCCATCTCCAACCCGGGTTTGGCCCGACTCAAGTGGCGTCTGCGTCATGGTTGGGCCCTATCAACCTGTGCGGTCATCGGCTTCGTCGTGGTCGGCCTCGCGAGGCTCGTTCGCATTGCGCTTGCCCACGCACGCTTGTCCTAATTGCTACGATTCGGGGGCGTACTTCCAAATCGAGAAGTGCTGCGGATGGGCATATACGGTAATCGCTCTGCCCGTCGCCGTGCGGTACTCCTGAAATTCGCCCTGGCGAACGAGGCTCCATCCAGTGCGTCCGATATAGGAATAGGTTTCGCCGTTATCGGACATGTGGACAAGCGTGATCGGGTGGCGCGCCTCGTCTTCGATTTTCATGATGAACTGCATGAGCACGTTGGTATCGAAGGGGTTGAAAAGGTACAGGTGTGTGTAGGGGGCAAGTGGGGTTTCGAGTGCGCTTCCGCAGAGTACGTCGACGTTGGCGAAACGCCTCGTCCAGCTGCGCGCGTATTCGGCGATATCGGGATCGAGCTCGATGCCCGTGGCGTGGCCGGCGAGCTTCGATTGGATGAAAAACGACAGCACGCGACCCGTGCCGCATCCTACGTCAAGAAGGTGAGATTCTTCAGAAAAATCCAGTTCAGAAAAAAGGTTTTCCAAAATGAAGTACGGCGTGGGCGTGGGGTCGTGGGCGCCCTGTTTCGCGAAGCGTGTCGTACCGGGTTCGGCCAGCGAGCAACCGCACAGCGCGCAATCGCGGCGCTCATCGGCGGCGAAGAGTTGGTCTTTATTGGAAACGTTCAGAGGCGCTGACATGCGCCGTGCGTGGTTTGCGTTCATGCTTGCTCGATTCTATTCGTCCAGCTCGATGCGCAAACCGCTTTTGGTTGCCTTGATGACGTCTTCGCCGAGCTCTTCCTGCATCTTGAGCAGCGGGCTTCCGTGCTACCAAAGCCCCAGTATGTGCTGGGCGCCAAGGCTCACCGATGCGATGGCAATCCAGCAGGCGGCACCGAGCACGATGGGCTTCGCGCCCGATTTCACCAACCCAACGACGTCGGTATTCAGACCTATGGCGGCCATTGCCATAACGATGAAGAACTTGCTTGCGAGCTTAAGGGGCTCGAAAACGGCCATGTCAACGCCGGTTGCGCTTGCCACGGTGGCGACAATCGATGCGCACAGGAACAATACGATGAACGTTGGCAGCGCGCGCTTCAGACTAAAGCCATTTTGTGTGGGTTGCCCGTTTGTACCTGCGGTTTTCTTTTCGCGCGAAGCAACCCAAAGTGCCAGCACGAACGTGATGGGGATAATTGCCAAGGTTCGCGTGAGCTTCACGATGGTGGCGTAATCGAGCGCATTAGCGCCTTCGTGCATGCCGTCCCATACGGCCGCCGCGGCGGTGACCGACGAGGTGTCATTCACGGCGGTGCCTGCGAACAGGCCGAACCCGTCGTTGGTCATGCCGATTGCGTCGCCGAGCGTCGGAAAAATGAGCGCGGCCAAAACGTTGAATAGAAACACGACCGAGATGGCATGGGCGACCTCTTGGTCGTTGGCTTTGATGACGGGAGCGGTGGCCGCAATTGCTGAGCCGCCGCAAATGGACGATCCCACGCCGATAAGCGTTGCGGTGCGACTGGGCACATGCAGCGCGTGACACAGGATGAATGCCGTGAGCAGCGATGCCGTGATGGTCGATACGATAACGGGCAGCGAGGTTGCGCCGACTTGGGCTATTTGGGTGAGCGGCAAGCCGAATCCGAGCAAAACCACGGCGGTCTGCAGAATCTTCTTCGATGTGAATTTGATTCCCGCCGCCGCGCCGCCTTTGTCTTTCCAGAATACGCTGATGATCATGCCGGAGAGAATGGCGAATACTGCGCCGCCGACGATGGGAACGGCGGTTCCCAAAAACCAGCAGACAGCGGCGAGCGCGGCGCTTGTGGCAATGCCGGGCGCAAGGGTGCGAATAGTGCTCATGGAGTTCTTTCTAGATTGGAGGACGGACGGTGAAGTTCGGCCGTGATGGGGGACTAACTATACGCCAATTCGCGTTTGCGCGTCGTGCGGGGCGCGTTCTGCCGCATGCGCATGTCGCGTTCTGCATGCCTTCTTCATGTTCTGGGCAAATCCGGTGCCGTCCTTTGCTGACAGCGGCCGTTTCGGATGCGGTGTGGCCTCTTTCGGGCTCATGAGTCCTTTGCTTTCTGCAGCCCGAATGAAAGTAGAAGGTAAAAAGGAAGGAGTCCCTCGGGGCTCCTTCTTGCTTGAGCTGCTTTTGCCACGCGCGTTTCGATTTCGTGCGGCTGTATTTTGCATCGCCATGTGCTCCGTGACCGCAAGCATAGCCGTTGTAGCGCGGCTTCTTGGCCAAGGTTGCCTCGTCGGCAGACATGTGCCAAATGGCCCCAGACTTCGGTGCGCGCTTTTTGCGTTTTGCAGACATCGCTCCCACCTCCTCTCGCCAACGGGTTGCGTGCCTAAGAGTCCGATAATAGCAGTTTTGCTGAACATGCGCGGAACGAAGCGATGTGCTGAGCGAGACAAGGTGCGGAACGAGGCAAGGTGCTAAACGATGTGGAGCGCTAAACGAGATACGGCGATGAATCTCATGGCTGGGTTTATCGGTGCTGTATGCGGCTTGTTTACTATTATCCCAGTTCGATAGCTCGTAAGCTATCGATTTCACTCGAGTGTCCCGCGATGCTTCTGCATTATTGACGAAAGGTCGCCATTGGCGCCCGATTTGCAACTGTCGAAAAAGGGGTCGAAAAGCCCCTAGCGTAAAGCGAATACCCGAAAAGTGACAAAAGTTGCGAATTCGGGGGCATTCAAGCTCAAGGCATCATTTGTGTGACCTATAAAACCCCAGGTCGCAGTTAATCGATGCAACTTTCGCGAGCAGAGATTGGGGCTTACGGCGCCCATTTTCCTCGAAATAGAGCGTTTTGCGCCCCCGAATTCGCAACTTTTGTCACTTTTGGCCGTTTTGGTTTACGCCAGGTCGTCGTCGGCAAGCCAACTTAGGCTTGTTTTGGTCCGCTCGACCTGTTGCCCGGCTCGTTCCGACAGGGCATGTTGCTTTCTGTGGACCCCATCGCAATGAAGGAGCTCCATTCGCAAGAGCTTTTGCTTTGCGTAGAACGTTGCGGGCTTCGCGATGCGCACGCGCTTTTTCGCGACGGCGGCAATGTGCGCCGCGATTTTATCCATCTCGGTTTTTGAATTCAGTTGGGCCGAGGTGAGGGTTATGACCTGGAAGCCCGAAGTCGTAAAGGCATTTTTGCGCCGTGCGTCATTCGATATTCGCGCTTCTTGATTATGGAAAGCTTTGCTGTCGTATTCAACGATAATCTTGGCTTTCGGCCATGCGATATCGGGCTCAAGTCGATCGATCCCCGCCATTTTGCGAGCCTTGGGGCTCAGCGTGATTTTGCGATTGAGCCGGGCGCCCGAAAGAGAATATCCTCCTCGTTGTTGGGGAAGGGTAAACAGGAGGATGGTCGCGGTTTCCATGGGCGAACGCGAGCGATCGTGGGCATACTTTGTCGCCTTGGCCGCTTTCGCGACTCCGGTGAGCCCTTTTGCGCGCTGACAAAAGGCGGCGATTTTCGCGACGCTTGTGAGCGGCGCGCGCTTGACGAGGGGATTTTCGAGCGATTCGTTGATGGTGAAGAGTCCGCAAAACTCGCAGATGATGCAAACGAGCTCGGTGAACGACAGCAGGGGCGCAATTTGGATGATGGTGAGTTCGGGAGAAGTGATGCGCTGTTCGGGAGATATTGAACAGACGGAACCGAACGGCAGCTCTTGATACGCGACGTGTCGCACCGCGGGTTCGTTTGTGCGCTTATGCTTTATGGAGGTGAGGCCATGCAAAGGGCGCGACAGGGCGCTCGTGTTGACGAGCCAATCGAAATCGGAAACTGCGAAGTTTGGCGGTGCGATGGTCGTGCGGCTCGGCTCGGGCACAATGAAGCCGGGCGTTCCAACGTGGCGCCAATATTCGAACGCCGAGATATGGGACAGAAGACTCGTCATGCGGCCTCCGTTTCGCAAAAAGGTGTCTGCATTGTAGCGCCTGTCGGGGTCGGTGGCGAGAGCTTGCGGGGGATTGGCGTGATTTCGGGGGGCTTGCCCGTTGGCCGGCTTGACCGATGGCCAGGTTGCCCGTTGGCCGGCTTGCATCGCACGGGGCCTGGTCGCGTTCATGGTTGTTTCTGGGGCGCCCGCAGTGTTCGGGCTGTTTGCTGTACGAGACATTTGGAAACTCGGAGCGAAGATTGCCCCGGAAAACGAAAGTGCCTTCGAGTGCGATGCTGGTGCTAAGATGAGTAAATTTGAAGCGCCGATTGACGTAATCGGTCGGCGCGGTTCGTTGAATAAGGGGGAATCATGAAGGTTCTTATGGTCAATGGCAGCCCGAAGTCGAAGGGCAATACGGCGGCAGCGCTTGCCGAAGTTGGCGCCGCGCTTGAAGGCCACGGCATCGAATGGGAGGTGTTTCAGCTGGGTGCTGCTCCCGTGCGTGATTGCATTGGTTGCGGCAAGTGCGCCGAACTCGATTGCGCGTGCGTATTCGATGACGACATGGTCAATGAGCTAATCAAAGCTGCCCAGCGGGCCGATGGTTTCATATTCGGCACGCCGGTGTATTACGCGCATCCCACCGGCCGTATTCTGTCAGTGCTCGACCGCGCGTTCTATGCAGGGGGTGCGGCATTCGAGCATAAGCCGGGTGCGGCGATCGCCGTGGCACGTCGTGGAGGCATCACGGCATCGTTCGACGTGCTCAACAAATATTTCACCATCAAACAGATGCCTGTTGTGGCGTCGACCTATTGGAATGGCGTGCACGGACGCGTGCCGGGCGAAGCTGCGCTCGATGAGGAAGGCATGCGCACGATGCGCAATATCGGCCACAACATGGCATGGATGCTGAAGTGCATCGAGCTCGGCCGCGAAAACGGCATTGAGCCGCCCGTTGCCGAAACGGGCGCCATGACGAACTTCATTCGCTAGGAGCTTGCGGGCGATTTTGCGGGTATACGCGTGAGGCGGTACTGGGCGCCTCACGCGCGAGGTGGATTGAGTGAGTCGGCCTGGCGGTAACAGCGACGAACGATTTAACGTGCCCGATGAGGCGTCCATGAATCCGTCGCACTAGATGCCGATTGTCCCGGTAGCTATGGCTGGCTTTCGCAAGGTATTTTGAGGGCGGCCATGGCGCCCTTCGGCATTCCTTCTGACATTCGGCGGTTGCGCCTCGCATTTTGCGCAGCTTTCGTTCTATATCTCTGCAATTTTATGGTGTTTGGCGGCTTGCGCCTGCGCCTGGCGAACGCCGGCGTAGGCGCGATGCCTCGCGAAGAAGAACAGCGCAATCATGGTAGTGCCGGTGACGATCCAGGTGATGGGGTAGATGTTCATGAGCGAGGTATAGTCGTTCATCGACGGGAACACCCAGAAAATGAACGCGATGCGCAGCAGGCACGACCCCACGATAACCACGATGGTAGGCAGCACCGACCAGCCCATGCCGCGCATGGCGCCCGCGGTTACCTCGTAGGTCGACGTCATACATTCGAGCAGCTCAACGTGCCACATGCGAATGGTGCCGTAGCCAAGTGCGCCGGCCTCGGTCGTGAACGCTCCGAGCGAAATATTGCCCAGGCCGACGAAGATTGCGCTCAAGGTAAGGGCGCTCAGCACCGCAGCCGCCATGCAAATGCGCACGATGGAGTCGCATCGCTTGAGGTTGCCCGCGGCGAAGTTCTGCCCGATAAACGTCACGGCCGCTTGCGAGAACGCGCTCACGAAGAAGTACGTGTAGTACTCGTAGTTCATAGTGGCCGCTGAGCCTGCGGTGGAATCGGCGCCAAAGCTGTTGATTGCCGCTTGGATAATGACGTTGGAAAACGAAAAGACCATCGACTGAAGGCCTGATGGCAGGCCGATATACAGAATCATCTTGAGCGCTTTGCGATCGACGGCCAGGCGGCGCGGTTCAAGGCGGAACGCGTCTTCCTCATGCAGCAGCATTCGAATGACGATGGCCGCGGAAAGCGCGTTCGAGATGTCGGTCGCAATCGCGATGCCAATGACGCCGGCATTGAAAACGGTGACCGCGATTACGTTGAGTACCACGTTGAGCAGCATGGCGGCAGCGAGCGCGTACAGCGGGCGTCGGGTATCGCCTTTCGCGCGCAGCACGGCCGAGCCGAAATTGTACGCGAGGAAGAATACGCTGCCCGCGAAATAGATGCGCAAGTACCACGCGGCCTCTTCGGTTGCCTCGGCGGGCATGCCGATGGCGTCGAGGATAGGTCCGGTAATGAGCATTCCAACGACGGTGAGCAGGGCGCCGCATACAAGCGTGAGCACGGCGGTCGTTTGCACCGCGTTCTTCACGAGGTCCATGCGCCCGTGACCGATTCGAATGGCGATTGCGACGTTCGCGCCGACTGACAGGCCTACGAAAAGCCCGATGAGCAGGGAAATGACCGGTGCAACGCCGCCGACGGCCGCAAGAGCGCCGCTATTGATGAATCGTCCGGCAACAACGGCATCGGCGGAATTGAACAGCTGCGAGATGATTGACGAAAGCGCCAGCGGAACGGCGAATATGATGAGCTTGCCCAAAAGGGGGCCGTGCAGCATGTCGATGCTGTTCGTCCTTTTCGGCTGTGCGGGGGTTTTGGTTGCTTCGAGTTCGGGCGAGGCGGAGGCGGTGTTGTCTGTGGTGCTCATTGACGCTGGCGTCGCTTTCCGCGCTTGAGGCGCTTTGTTTCGAGTGTGTTTCAGGTGCTCAAAGGGTATAACACTTTTGCCTGGTCAAGGGGCAGCGAATACACGAAGCGCACACGCAACGCCCGCAGGTCGCACAAACGTTGCGCCACGATGTCGCTTAAGATTTCGAAAAATGCGTGCCGCCTATTGAAGCGTGAGCGCGTGCTCCTCTTCCGCAATGTCGCTCTCGTCGAATTCGTAGTCTTTGCCGGGCAGAATCGCATTCAGAATGATGCCGGCGAGTGAGCCGATGGCCAGGCCCGAGAGCGAAATCACGATGCCGGAAACCTCGAAGGTGATTGCGCCGGCTGCGCTGTAGGCGATGCCGATAGACAGCACGAGCACGATGGCGGCTACGAGCACGTTGCGGCTTTTCTGGAAGTCGACGTGGTTTTCGACGAGATTGCGCACGCCTACGGCCGAGATCATGCCGTAAAGCACGAGCGACACGCCGCCAATCACACACGAAGGCATGGCGCCAATCACGGCGGCGAATTTCGGGCTGAATGAAAGCACGATTGCGCAGCACGCCGCGATTCGCACGACGCGCGCATCGAACACGCGGGTCAGCGCGAGCACGCCGGTGTTTTCGCCGTAGGTGGTGTTAGCGGGTGCGCCGAACAGCGAGGCCAAAATGGTGGCGAGTCCGTCGCCGAGCAGTGTGCGGTGCAGGCCCGGGTTGGCGATGAAGTTGCGCTCGCACGTGGAACTAATCGCCGAGATGTCGCCGATATGCTCAATCATCGTGGCGAAGGCGAGCGGCATGATGGTGATGATCGCGGTAATGGCGAGACCTGCGTCGAAGCCAGGGCTAAACAGCGAGAACACGGTGTTTTCCCAGCTGAACGGCAGACCGACCCATGCGGCTTCGGCCACGCCCGAGAAATCGACCTCGCCCATGACGGCCGCGGCGGCGTAGCTTACCACCACACCAATAAGGATGGGGATGATTTTTACCATGCCACGCCCCCAAATATTGCAGACCACAATGGTTGCGATAGCGATAATCGCCACGATCCAATTGGTGGAGCAGTTCGCAATGGCCGAACTCGCCAGAATGAGGCCGATGCAAATGACAATGGGGCCCGTAACTACGGGCGGGAAGAAGCACATGACGCGCGCGGGGCCGAATGCGCGGAAGAGCGCCGAAAGCACCAGGTAAAGCAGGCCGGCGCATGCGACGCCGAGGCATGCGTAGGGCAGAAGTTCGGCCTCGCCGTTGGGGGCGATGGCGGCGTAGCCCGCGATGAACGCGAACGACGAGCCCAAAAACGCTGGCACCTTGCCCTTGGCCAGGATATGGAAGAGCAGCGTGCCCAGACCGGCGAACAACAGCGTGTCGCTTACCGAAAGGCCCGTGAGCACCGGCACCAAAATGGTGGCGCCGAACATCGCGAACATGTGTTGGATGCCCAGCACAAACATGCGCGGCTTGCCAAGGGTGGTCGCGTCGTAAACGGCGAGTGGGGTTTCGATTTCCGAGGTGGCGCGGGCATTGTCGCTCATGGCTTGCCTTTCCGAGAGATTTCAAATCGTCTTATGATAAGGCTTCGAGGGGCTGCTCGTTTATTGAAATACGGTTTTTCGCGCGCCAATTCGGCTTAGGGCTATTCCCAGCCCTTCCATACATCGGGTTGATAGCCGACCGTGGCTTGACGTCCGTTGCGCACGATGGGCTCGCGCAGTATTTGCTGGTTTTCGAGCACTTTGTCGAATTTCTGGTCCGCGCCGAGATACTGCACGAGCGCAACCGTGTCGGCGTCTTTTGCCGACGGGTCGATGAGCGCGTCAATTCCGCCTGCCGCACGAGCGACGCTTTCAAGCTCGCCTTTGCTCAGACCTTTTTCCTTCAGGTCGACGAACTGGAACTTCACGCGACGTTCCTTGAAGTAGCGCTGCGCCTTTTTGGTGTCGAAACTTTTCTTGGTGCCGAAGATTTGGATGTTCATGTTCGAGCCTTTTCGGTCGAGCAGGTGCTTCTCCTGCGAATATGACAAAAAACAATGCCGCCAGTATAACTTTTCGTCGTCGTTTGTGGCACGAATGGGGCGTTTGGCCCAAGTCCAATACGATGCCAACATACTTTTCACGGTTCGGGCGAAATTGGCCAGGAAGGGGTGGGCCAGGTTGTTGCGGACTAGCCTGCCCGCCTAAAAAGAATCGATTATGCAACAAAAGACCAGGTGGAAGGGAAAGTCGCGCTCGAATATCCCTTCCGGCTTATGGCAAGCAGGCCGATGGCGGTGAGGGGCGTGAAGCCAGGCGCAAAACAGAAGGAAAAAAGCTCGAGGGCTAAAGGGCGACGAACTCTTCAGGCGCGGCTCCCGTGGACGCGTTTCTTTGAGAAAGCCTGAACCCAATTCCTGTCGGATCTCGGCTACTTCTGCGCTATCTCTTTTCCAAGTGCTTTGCTTCGTGCTCTTCTGCATGTTCCTCTTCGTGTTCTTTCATGACGACATGAACCACGTCGGGGCGCTGCTTGGCCATGTACACGTGGCGGTAGTCGGTGTGCGCATGCTCGCGATGCTCGTGCATGTGCTGCGACACGATTTCTCCCGCGTGGTGCGGGTCGTGGGCGATCTCACGCACTGCATCGATGGGATGGCGGTCGGCGACTCCGTAAACCGCGCCTGCGAACAGCGGCATGATGAACACCGTCACGGCGCCTGCGGCGACCATGATGGAGGCCGTGCTTGCGTCGATGGACCCGTTCTTCACGCACAGCGAGGTGACCGCAACGATGATCGGCAGGGCCGTGGTGCAGTAGAGCGCGACCGAAATACGCTCGTGCATCGTGTATTTCGTACGCGTTTTGGGCATTGAAAGCGAGATGATGATGGGAACCGTGCGCACGGCGAGCAGCAGCGCGACGAAGCGCGCGAGCATGGCCGGATCGTCCGCGATTGCCGAAATATCGATTTTCGCGCCCGATACGATGAAGAACAGCGGAATGAGGAAGCCGAAGCCAATGGCGTCGAGCTTAGTCTCGAGCGACACGTTGCCTTCGGGCGTGATGTATCGGAGCACGAAGCCAGCCGCGAACGCGCCGAGCACGATGTCGATGTCGAACAGCGCCGAAAACGCCACAAGTGCGACCAAAATCATGATGGTGCCGCGCACCGATGTTTGCGAGGTGGTGTTTGCTTTTGCTTCGAGAAATTTGTAGAGGCGTGTGCCGTTTTTGCGCGCCATGGCGGGCACGAGGGCGGTGACGACGCACAGGATCATGAATGCGGTGAGAATCGCTGCAGTCTGCCAGTTCGTGCGCGTGGAGAGCAGCACCGCCATGGCGAGCACCGGGCCGACTTCTCCCCAGGTGCCGTATGCGATGACCGCGCGGCCGACTTTCGTATTCATGAGCTCGCGCTCGCGCAAAATGGGCATGAGCGTTCCGAGTGCCGTGGTCACAAGCACGATGGCCATGGGAACCACTCCGATGCCGCCGATGGCCAAATTCGGATGCAAGAACACGAGCGCCAGCGCGAATGCGAAGGTGACAAGCCACGTACGCAGGCCTTTTTTGCCTTCGGTGCCCGTGAGCATTTTCGGGTTGATTTCGTAGCCTGCGAGCAAGAACAAAAACGCGAGGCCCAAATCGGAAAGCAGCGTAATAGGCTCGGTGAGCCAAATATGGTTCATGCAGTTCGGGCCGAGGATTGCGCCGAAAGCCAGAAGAAGAACGGTTTCGGGAATGGGCTTTTTCGGAATCGCCTGTGCGATAACGGGTGCCACAAATGCGACAACCGCAATAATTGCGAGCGAGATGAAATCGTGTGCCATAAGATGCTTCCTGTTGTTGGACCTTATCGTCCCTTGTCAAACATGATAAGCATAGGCGTTTTTGAAGCGCCTTGGGCAAAAAGCGCGAAACGTCGCTAAAACGATGCCTTTTGCGGCCGCGATTGATTTGGACAGGGAAGGGTGGTTAGAAAGGATGGGACGACCTCGCCATGGCTTTTGCTCTAAGCTCGGGCCAAACGCGCCGTCGCCGCATCGTGCTGCATAGCGACAGTCGTTCTGAAGCGGGGTTTGCCTTTCGCCTGCGTGCCCAGCGTAAAGTGAAGTCGTGGAATGTGACAAAAGTTGCGAATTCGGGGGCGTTCATGAGGCCCGTGAATCAGTTTTGCGCCAGCGAACGGCTTGTTATGAACGGTAAATGGCTTGTTTCGCTTGCAAGGATCGCTCTAAGCGCTACTGAAAAGCGATTTCCAGCGAATTTGGCGCCTTAATGCCCCCGAATTCGCAACTTTTGTCACTTTTTAAGGGTTTCGTTTACGCGAATATTAAAACATACCAATCTGACCTGGGGTTTCTCGTTTTCATATCCCAATTTATCCCAAGTGGCCTCGTTTTTCGGCATACGCGGCTGCGAAGTCCTCGGCGAGCTGCTCGGTCGACGGGCGCAGATAATGGTTCCCCGTCACGCCCGGCAGCTTGTGCCCCATGAGCAGTTCGAGCGTGGCGTATCCGACGCCCCATTCGAACTGCGCGAAGGTTCGCCAGCTGTTGCGCAGGTTCGCGAACGGTATCCCGCCGAGCCTCCTCCACATCCTTCTGGCGGCGATTTTGCCCATCGGCTTCGCGCCCATCATGCACAGCCACTCGAAGCCGTCGGCTGCGCGCTGGTCGCGCACGCGGAAGAGCGCGTCGCAATACGGCTCTGGCACGATGGCCTCGCGCACGCTCTGCCCGTTCTTCGCGCGCCAGGCTATTTCCCCATTCAGGTTTCCAACCTGCTTGTCGATTGACGCGGCGGCGAAGCGCACGCCGCCCGCCTGAATCTCGCGCACGTCCTCCACGCGCACGCCAAGGCTCTCGCCAGTGCGGCAGCCGCCGAAAGCCGCCAGGATGTACGCCGCCTCGTACGGCATCCCCTCGATTCGCGCGAGCATCGCCTCGGCCTGCTCAAGCGTGTACACGTCCTTCGAGCGGCGCGGCGTTTTGCGCGGCATCTCGTATTCGCGCCTGAACGGGTTTGACGGGATTTGTTCCAGGTTTACCGCGAAGTCGAGCGTGCGGCGCATCACTATCATCGAGTTGTACGCGTTGCCGTAGGCCAAGCCGTCGAGCCATTCCTGCACGTCGAGCGGCTTCACCTGGTCGATGGGCACGCCGCCCCATCGCGGCGCGCAATAGTTCTTCCAGGCGCGCCGGTAGTTCTTCGGCGTGCCGCTCTCGCTGCCGTCGTACTTGCGTTCGAGCCACGGCAGGTAGCGGGCTTCGTAAAGCTGGCCGACGGTCGGCGCGGCGCGCTGGTCGCACCTGGTCGCTTGGATTTTGGCGAGCTCGTTGCAGGCTTCGCGGTAGGTGCCGTATACGGTCCTGCTCCTGCGCTTGCGCCCGCTCGGCGTGTTCTCGACCCAGCGGAGCACGTACTTCTTGCCGCGCGCGGCTTCCGTGACGGAACCCCAGGCGCGCCGCCTCGCTTTTCGTGGCATAATATAACCGCCTTCCGTTATTCGGTTGGTACATTGCGAGCCTCGCGCCAGGGACTGCACTCCCGTATGGCGCGGGGCTTATTTTGCTTGTCTAGCTTTTCAGCTTCTTAACTGCTTTTTCGAAATCGTTCTCGTACGTCGCATCCTGCAATTTCCGGTATTCATCGAATCGCTCGTGCGCGATTTTGTCGGCCGTCTTCTTGTTGCGGTCGCCCAGCCCTTTCAGCACTTCACGTCCATTGAATGTCAGGAACCCGTCGAGCAGCGCGACGCATTCCTCCATGCTTGTGAGCTGTTGGCGCTCGGCGCGCATCTCCGCGGTGTCGAGGAACATCGTGACGAGACGGTTGAGGTCGCTAATCTCCTTCTCGGTTAGATAGTTCTTCGCTACGGTCACGTCGCTGGAATGGATCGGGCCGTCGGGCGAACCTTTCCATGACGTCAACCCCATGTGGGGAAGCGCCGGGTCTGATCTCCGCTGCACGATGCCGGCAGCCGTATCGCCGGTTACTGCATAATGGAGCTTGTTCTGAACCGTCGCATAGAACCTCCGCGCTATGTCGCTGTTGCGGTCGTAGTCGAACGTGCATTCCTGGAAGATGTCCGTAATCTTCTGGTATACCCTTCGCTCGCTCGCGCGGATGTCGCGGATGCGCACGAGCAGCTCGTCGAAGTAATCCTTGCCGAACGGCGCGCCGTTCTTCAGCATGTCGTCATTAAGCACGAAGCCCTTGACGATGTACTCTTTCAGCGTCGACGTGGCCCATTGTCGGAAGCGGGTGGCTTGCATCGAGTTCACTCGGTACCCGACGGCTATGATCGCGTCTAGGTTATAGAACAAAACCCTGTAATTTTTGCCGTCCGCGGCAGTTGTTGCAATTTCTGCAACAACTGAATTCTCGTCAAGCTCCCCGCTTTCGAAGATATTCTTTAGATGGCGGGAGATCGTCGACTTGTCTTTTCCGAAAAGCTCGGCTATCTCTTTTTGCGGCATCCAGAATGTCTCGTTCATGTAGCTGACTCGTACGGGCACGTTGGCCCCTTGCGACTGGTACAGGATGATTTCAGCTTCGTTGTGTTCGGCCATGGCTCTCCTTTCAAAGCAATCGATTTCCAGCACCATTTTGCCGCCGCCGGCAAAATGGTGCGCCCCTAAAACTTCCAATCGAATGGCGGCGCGCAGTCGGCCGCCATGCCTGGCGCGGCGATGGCGAGGGCGTCGGACTCGTTGCCGTCGTGCGCTATAATCGCTTGCATATCTGCGAAACAGAATGCGAGGCAAGCATGAAAATCTATGACGAGCGCACCGGCGGCGAGATTCGGCTTCTCGACGGGCTGCGATCGCGCGAGCGCGGCGACATGGTGCAGGTGGTCGGCCTTGGCGAGAAGGTCAAGTTCGGCCGGGTCGTGCCGCTCGTCCAGCTGCAACAGGTGGGCAACCCCATGTCGCTTTTCGACGGTTCAACGGTTACCGACGAAGCCGGCCGCCACATCCTCCGCGGCTACGACAAAGACGCCCTCTAGCCGAACAGCGAAGAGATGGCGCCAATTGCTGCCGCAACCTTCGGCACCAGGCCGCTGGCCTTATCGGCTATGTCGATGGCCGTTTTCGCCTTGTCGGCGAAGCCTGACTCGTCTTCCTTGCGGGCGTCGGACTCCATGCGTCTGAACAGCGCGGCAAGCCGCTCCTTGTCTTCGTCGCCCAGCTCTTCGCACGCATCGATGAAATCGAGCGCGACATCGACCGATGCGTACGCGTTTGCGTTTGCCTGCGCCGTGACGTTGATCGAGGCGCTTCCCGCCTCAATCTCGCGCAACCTTGCGGCATTCTTCTCTATCTCAAACTGCGCGGCCGAAACCATCGTTTCGACGTCGGCAATCATCTCGTCGTTGGTGTAAGGCGGGTATCCGTTTATCGTCTGGCGATGCTTATAAAGCGCCCCACGCAAGGTTTGGTTGCTGCCGCATAAGATCGCCTCTCCGCGCCGAATAAAATTCTTTGCCGCGTTGAAGTCTTTGGTGCTCGCGATTTCGCGGCCATCGCGGATAAGGTCTTCAAGTGCCCCCAATTCATTTCACCTCTTTCTTTCCCTAGAACTCCCAATCGAACGGCAGCGCGTAGTGGACGACCCAGCATATTCGCGTGCCTTTTCTTCTGCGGTGTATAATCGCTCGTATATCTGCGAAACAGAATGCGAGGCTATCTTGGAAATCTATCCTTTTCTCGATGACAACCCGGTTTACCTCGGCGAAGAGCTCCGTTCAATCGAGCGCGGCGACACCGTTCGCGTGGTGGAAATCGGCCGCAGGCTCGAAGCGTGCAGCAACGGCCAGGTCCCGACTGCCAGGCTCGAAACAGTGAAGCGGAACGGCCTGCCGCCGTTCGAAGCACGAATCACGAAGTGCGAATACGGCTACGTCCTGCGCGATTACACGGCCATCAAATAGTAGGCAAGGCCGAGCGAATCGCCTGGGCTATGCAGGGGAGCACGGCCGGCGCCGCCTCGATTGCCTTGTCGAACACGAAGTCGGCTGCGGCTTTGGCGGCTTTCGCCAGCCTTGACGGCTCCTTTTCGGCTTCGAGCTCTTTCAGGAGCTTCGAAATCTCGGCCTTCATTCCGCTCGAAAGCGCTTCTTCCGGAACGTCCCAAACCATCGATATTGTTTGCGAAACGCTGAAATCGACGCTCGCGGCTGCCTCGGCGTGCGCGGTTGCGCGGACTTTGGCCGCGCCCGCGCCCGATACGGCCAACTCGTGCTCGTATTGCTCCCTGCATGATTCGAGCGCCTTTCTCAGGGTACGAACGTCAGCGTATGTTATTCCGGCCATTATGGCCTGCTCCTTTATCACGTACCCCGTCTTTTCCTCAAGCACCTTAGAACACATGATGCAGGTATCTGCGAACAGCTGGATCAGGTAATTGGAATCGCAAGTGTTCGGGTCCCTCAAATAAACGTCGCATCTGCCTATGAGGTCGTCAAGCATCTTCATTTTCGACTCTCCTTCTTTCTCCCCCCCCTATTCCAGCTCGGCGCTTGGCTGGAACCACACCACAGTGCCTACGAACTCCACCGTGTGCGCCGCCGGGTCGTCGACCACGATGTCGGTGTAGCCGTCGTCGAAGCTGTCGGGCGAGAGCACGAGCACGTTGGCGCCGCGGTAGAGCCTTCGCATGACGTAATCGGCGCCGTCGATGCTTACGACCGCGATCGACCCATTTGCCGGCCGCCGCGCGGGGTCGATGAGGATATAGGAGCCTTCCGGGTATACTCTGGACATGCACTGGCCCTCGACTTGCAGGAAGTAGCCGTCGCGGTGGCGCTCCCACACCTCGTACGGCAGCGAGATGCGCTCGTCGAGCACCTGCGGCTCCTGCGCATCGCCCGCGTGCACCTTGCCCAGGAGGGGAAGGTACGCCTTGCGAGGCTCGGGCGGCGTAATCGCGCCGGGAACGCGCTTCGTATCGTCGTCTATGATTTCGCCTTTTGGAACACCAAAGAAAGTAGCCAAGTCTTCAACGGCACCCATTCTTGGTACGGCTCGGCCATTTTCCCATTGAGAAACAGCCATTGATGAAACGCCAGCGATTTTGCCGAATTCGCCCTGTGTCATATGGTGAGACTCTCGCAGGCGCTTTATGTTAGCAGCGATGCTCATATTCCCAACTTTCCTACGATGCTAAAATTTAATTACATTTTATGATAAAAAGGCTTTACAGTAACTATATGTTTGGTTATAGTTCGATATGTCGAAAGAGAGGTGAGCAATGGATTTAGTTGAAGCAAGAAAGGCCGCGCGATATTCGCAAGAAGAAGTCGCAGGTAAACTAGGCATTTCTAGGCCAACGTAT
>OLSN01001312.1_pt1 | contig 22052 bp, 19 predicted proteins | sample 1672411 | NCBI WGS metagenome assembly OLSN01 (sample SAMEA3136683, study PRJEB25190) | human gut metagenome | biome: human gut; feature: human-associated habitat; material: faeces | place: Austria | collected 2013 | reverse complement strand
CGATGAGCTTGAACACGTCGATGCCGAGCCGGTCGCAGACCTTGCTGAGCTCGTTTGCATAGGCGATGTTGATGTCGCGGAACGTGTTTTCCGTCAGCTTGCACATCTCGGCAGTCAGATCATCCGTCAGGCGGATCGTGCCGCCGGTGACGACCTTTTCATAGATTTCCTTGGCGAATTGCGCCGATTCCGGACGGTTCGAGCCGATGATGCGATCGTTCTCGCGCAGCTCGATGAGCATCCGGCCGGGGATGATGCGCTCCGGGCAGTGCGCCGTCATGAACTGCTCCGGCGCAAGGCCGGACACCTCAGAGACAATCTTCTCCACCATGCGCGTGGAATAGGGAGGCGAGGTGGATTCGAGCACGCAGAGGTTCCCCGCGCGCAGGACGGAACCGACCTCCTTCGCGGCGGATTCGACGAAGCGCATATCGGACACGCGCTTGTGCTCCTCCGTCTCGCGGTAGGGCGTCTGGACGCAGATGATAAAGACGTCGGCAGGTTCCGGCTTCGTCGTGAAGTGCAGACGGCCGGTTGCCATGGCCTTCGTCATGGCGTCCTGTAAGCCGGGTTCTACAATATGGATATGGCCCGCGTTCAGCGTGTCCACGACGGTATCCTTTACGTCGAAGCCGCAGACCTCATAGCCCGCCAGCGTAAACGTGATAGCGGTGGGGAGGCCGATATAGCCGCAGCCCATGATCTCGATTTTTTTCATGCTATTTCGCTCCTTTGTATGCAAACATACAAGGATACTATATCCTATTTTTTACGCTTTTGCAAGCAGAGTCTGCACCATATCCGTCTTTTCCCACGGCAGATCCAGTTCCGCACGGCCAAAATGGCCGTAGCCGGCGGTCTGACGGTAGATCGGGCGGCGCAGATCGAGCGTCTTGATGATGGCCGCCGGGCGCAGGTCGAAGCATTCACGCACGAGCTGGGCCAGCTTATCATCCGCGATCTTGCCGGTTCCATATGTCTCGACGAGAACGGAAACAGGGTGCGCCACGCCGATGGCGTAGGCCAGCTGCAGCTGGCAGGCGTCGGCCAGACCGGCTGCGACCAGATTCTTCGCGATGTAGCGCGCCATGTACGCGCCGCTGCGGTCGACCTTCGTGGGGTCCTTGCCGGAGAACGCGCCGCCGCCGTGGGCCGCGTAGCCGCCGTAGGTGTCGACGATGATCTTGCGGCCCGTGAGGCCCGAATCACCCGCAGGCCCGCCGATGACAAAGCGGCCCGTCGGGTTCACATAGTATTTTGTGTTCTCGTCCAGCAGGCGCGACGGCAGGTTCGGCTCGATGACCGTCTCAATAACGGCCTTGCGCAGATCGTCGATGGCGATGGAGTCTGCGTGCTGAGTGGAAACAACGACAGTATCGATGCGGGCGGGCATCCCGTCGGGGCCGTATTCCACGGAGACCTGGCTCTTGCCGTCCGGGCGGAGCCAGGGCAGAAGACCGGATTCCCGCGCGTGCGTCAGCGCCTTGGTGAGATTGTGCGCGTAGGCGATGGGAGCGGGCATCAATTCCTTTGTCTGCGTGCAGGCGAAGCCGAACATCATGCCCTGATCGCCTGCGCCGGTCGTGCCGTCGTCATACGCATTGTCAACGCCCATGGCGATATCCGGGGACTGCCGCCCCATGGCGACCATGACATTGCAGCTGTGGCCGTCGAAGCCCATCTCGGGGCGGTCATAGCCCGCGTCGCAGATGGCCTTGCGGGCGATCTGGGCGATGTCGATGCGGGCGGACGTGGTGATCTCGCCCATGACGAGCACCATGCCGGTCGTCGCCGCCGTCTCGCAGGCGACGCGGCCCATGGGGTCCTGCTCGAGCACGGCGTCGAGCACGCTGTCGGAGACAAGGTCGCACAGCTTGTCGGGATGGCCCTGTGTAACGGACTCTGAAGTAAAGATTTTTCTGTTGTTCATATCTGATTCCTTTCCGGGCATAAAAAAGCGCCCTGCCCGAGGGGCAGAACGATATACGGTTCTCTCCCTCATCTTTCGATTCCTTCGCCGGATTTGGCACCTTGCATCCGCAGGTTGCCGGGTTTCATTGGGCCGTTCCCTCCACCACTCTTGATAAGGCTGTTCAGTTGTACCCTGATTATACAAAACCCGCCGGAAAAGTCAAGAGAAAAGTTTTGATTTCGGCAAAATACCCGGTTTATCTCAGCGGGAACCCGCCCATACTCCATGCAGAACAGAATGTTTACATTTGCAGGGTAGATTTTTCCGCCCGGAGCCGGTATGATGAAACCTGAACATCAGGAGGGTGAACACTATGAAGGATCTTCGCAGACGGTTTGAACGCTTCTGCCTTAAAAACCGGGGCAAGGGCATTCCGAATCTCATGCTCGTCATTGCCATTGGAAATCTGGCGGTCTATGCGCTCTCGTACATCGACCCCAGCAATATCGTCTACAGCTATCTCTGCTTCAGCCGCTCCGCCATTCTGCGCGGACAGGTCTGGCGGCTGTTTTCGTACATCTTTACGTACCTGAACGACGTGCGGGGCGTGGGACTGCTGTTGGCGGCGGTGTCGCTGTTCTGCTATTATCAGTTCGGAAAGATCCTGGAGAGCTACTGGGGCACGTTCCGCTTCAACCTCTATTATCTCACCGGGCTCGTTTTGACCGATCTGGCCGCGCTGCTGCTCGGCTCCGGGGCGGACGCGTCCGCGCTGAACCTCAGTCTGTTCCTGGCCGTCGCGACCATCGCGCCGGAGGCGAAGGTGCTGCTGTTCTTCTTCATCCCCATCAAGATGAAATACATGGCGTGGGTCTATCTCGGCTTCACGGTGCTGAACGTGTTCTCGTCCTTGCAGCTGGCCTCGTTCCTCTCGTTCTACTGGCTGCTGCCCGTCGTGCCGCTTTTGAACTACTTCCTCTTCTTCGGCAGCGACGTCAAAAACATCCTGCCCGACGCACTGCGCTACCGGCAGCGGAAGAATTACCGCACGACCACGACAAATGCCCGCCCGAACCCCAACTGGGCAGGCTCCTACCGCTCCAAATCCGGCGAGAAGCCCTACCGGCATAAATGCACGGTCTGCGGCCGGACGGATACGGACTATCCGAACCTCGAATTTCGCTACTGCTCGAAGTGCAATGGCTATTACTGCTACTGCATCGATCACATCAACAATCATGTCCACATCACCACGCCCCCGGAGGGCGCGGAAAAGAAATAAAACGGAGGGACTGTCATGAACGAAGTATTGCACTGCCTGCTGACCCGCAGAAGCGTCAAGAAGTATCTTTCGCAGCCGGTCGAGAAGGAAAAGCTGGACGCCGTTCTGGAGGCCGGAACGTATGCCGCCTGCGGCATGGGCCGTCAGGCCGGGAAGATCGTCGTGCTGCAAAACCCGGACGATATCGCGCAGCTGGAAAAAATGAACGCGTCGATCCTCGGAAACCCGGCCGCGCACCCGTTCTACGGCGCGCCGGTCGTGTGTGTCGTGTTCGCGGACACGAATGTGAATACATGGGTCGAGGACGGCAGCCTTGTCATCGGCAATATGATGGCCGCCGCGCACAGCCTCGGCCTCGGCAGCTGCTGGATCCACCGGGCACGGCAGGAGTTTGAAAGCGCGGAGGGCAAGGCGCTGATGAAAAAATGGGGCGTGAGCGAGAATTACGCCGGCATCGGCCACTGCATCCTTGGCTACGCCGCGCAGGAGCCCGCCCCCGCAAAGCCCAGAAAGGCCGATTTCATTGTACGCGTTGATCGTAACCGATGATCCAATCGCCTGCGGTTACCAGCGGATCTTTTACCGCAGCTGTGCAGTTTGAAAAGCTTGAAATACACAAAGGATTCCTGCGCTTTCAAACTTTCATCTGCGGCAAAATCTCTCGCTGGTAACTCTTGTCGATTAAATTATCGGTTACTAAACCCCTTGCAAAATCGAAAAAACAGGCTTATACTGAAGAAAAAACAGGAGGGCACTGATATGAAATCCATCAAAAGCATCCTGAAGATCGCGGGCGCGGTCATGGCCGTGATCGGCACCGTGCTTGTCGTCGTCGGCTTCCTCGACGAGATCTGCGCAGGCGTCAAAAAGCTTGCCGCCTGCCGCGCACGCCGCGAGGAAATGAAGGATTACGCAGACTGACAGATCGAGCGAACGCCCCGAAGCAGCCGCTTCGGGGCGTTTCAGCGTGTCGAAAAAGTCTTTTCGCCCCGCTGAGGCAGTTTTTCGAACTTTAAAAAAGTTCGAAAAACAGGTTGATTGAACGCGAAGGGGGCTCTTTGCCCCCTTCACTCTTCCCCTGCTGCTCTGTCGTCCAACTGCTTTTCATGGTTTTTTGACAGTCTCGAACGCCCCGAAGCAGCCGCTTCGGGGCGTTTTCTATGTGCTAAAGTTCCGGGGTTGCCCGGTCACAGCAGAAACAGCGCTTCGCGCACGACCTCGCCGACTGTGGGGTGGGGGAAGACGATCTTGTCCAGATGCTGCACGGGGAGCTTGGAATGCACCATCATGGCCGCGCCGTAGATGATCTCCGAGACATAGGAGCCGACCATATGGACGCCCACGACGCAGCGGTTTTTCCGGTCATAGAGCAGCTTGCAGAAGCCGGTTCCCTTCGGATTTTCTGCAAGATACCGGCCCGAGAGCGCCATCGGCGCCTTGACCACCTGCACATCCAGTCCCTTTTCCCTTGCGCTCTGCTCCGTTTCGCCGACGCAGGCGACCTCCGGCGTGGTGTAGATCACGGAGGGGATGATGGAATAGTCGATCGCGTCCTTTTTGCCGAGCATATCGTTGACCGCGACCTCTGCCTCGCGATAGGCCGTGTGGGCCAGCATCAGCTTGCCATTGCAGTCGCCGACGGCCCAGACGCCGGGGACGTTCGTGCGCATCTGCCGGTCTGTCACGACTGCGCCGCGTTCGAGCGCAATGCCGAGCGCCTCCACATTCAGCCCCGTCACATCCGCCCGCCGTCCCGCCGACAGCAGCACGCGCCCGCAGGCGATCTCGTGCCGCCCGGAAGCGTCGGAATACACGACGCTCCGCTCCGTGACAGCCTCGACTCTGGCGTTCAGGCAGAAGTCCATGCCCTGCTTTTTGTACGTCCGCATCAGCAGCTCGCAGATCTCCGGGTCGGTGCTGCCCGCGATTTTGGGCAGCATCTCAATGACCGTCACCTTCGTGCCGATGGACGCGAAATAGCACGCCATTTCCAGCCCGATCACGCCGCCGCCGATGCAGACGAGCGATTCCGGCTGCTCCGAAAGGGACAGCAGCTCGCGGTTTGTCATGACGAAGCCGGATTCCAATCCTTCCCGCACACCGGGGATCGGCGGGATCACGGCGCTGGAGCCGGACGCCAGCACGAGCCGCGGCGCGGACAGTGTCTCGCCGCCTGCAGCGACCTCAAAGCGCTCCCCCGTTTTGCCGAGGATCCGGCCCTCGGCGGCGAAAACTGTCACGCCATGCGCCTTCATTGCCGCGCCCACACCCCGGACGAGTGTTTTGACCACGCCGTCCTTCCGCGCGACGACCTGCGCGTGGTCGATGGAGACGTTCTGCGCCGTCACGCCGTATTCCGCGCCGTGCAGCGCCGCCTGATACTGCTTGGCGCAGTAAAGAAGGCTCTTTGTCGGGATGCAGCCCTCGTTCAGACAGGTGCCGCCCAGCGCGCGCTTTTCGATCAGCGCTGTCCGCAGCCCCGCCTTTCCCGCGCGTTCCGCGCAGAGATACCCGCCCGGCCCGCCGCCGATCACGATCAGATCAAATTCCTGCATTTCAAATTCCTCCTGCTGTATTTTTCCTTAGTTTAGCATACCCGGCAGCAGATTGGAAATGCTTATTTGTGATGTGTGTATTCTGATTATGTTGTTTCACGTTGCTTTTATCGTGAAACCGGGTACGTGACACCGCACACGGTGATGGAGGCCAGCTCGTCCAGATCGATCAGCTGGGAGAACAGCCAGGTCTTCTTTGTGCGGTCATCTTCCGGCATTCCGATGCCGGAGGAACTCATGGAACCGTAGGTTCCATAGTCGCTGTACGCGTAGCCGTTTTCCGCACTGGCAAGGTCGAAGCTAGTTCCGTCCTTCAGCGTGACGGAAACAGCATCGTTGGGTTTCAGACTGCTGCAGTTGCGTCCGTAGCGGCCTTCAAGCCGGAAGGAGATCGGCGTGATCGTTGCCGTCTGCCAGCAGTCGTACTGATCCTCGTATTCCGATTCGTCCAGCTTGATCACCAGCTCCTGTACCAGCTGATCCGGTACCGGAAGTTCAAACAGATCGACGGTCTTGTCCAGATACCACGCCTGAAACAGCAGCTGGTCGCCCGGTTCAATTTCACCGCCGTTGTTCGTCAGAACCATATATGCCGTGCGTCCTTCCACCTGAATGATGTGCATCCCCATACCGCCAAGCTTCCATTCCAGACTATGATCTCCGCGGAAGTCAATGTTGTTGCGCACGTGCACCTGCAGCATCCGAGCCATCTCCTTCTCGTTGTCACTGGCCTCCGGCAATGCGGCAAGCGTCGCCGCGGCCTTGTCTGTCCGCGCGTCGACACGCATGACCGCAAGCACAGAATCCTTCGAGACGAGCAGGGATTGGAGCGTAAACACGAAATTCTCCGTCGTGGCCGATACGCCCGTATCCGCCAAATCGGCAGTGTCGGGCACCTGCATCGTGCCCTCGGCGATCATGGCCTGCTCTTCCTCGGTGTACGCCGGCTGTGTGAGCTCTGTAGACGTTTTTTCGTCATAGCTCGTGACATGGTCCTTGACCAGCGCGGCTTTTTCGCCGAACAGCCGGTCGAACCAGCCGAAGGAGTGCGCCGCAAACGCACTGCCGCACAAAAGCGCCGCGATTGCCGCCGCGATCAGCACCGTCCGGACAGGCCGGGCGGGCTTCCGCTTCGTTTCTCTGATTTTTCCCATCGTCTTGCTCAAAATCCGCGCACCCTCGCCATCCTGCAGCGGGGGCAGCGGAATCTCCTGCTCCGGCGCATAGCGCATGAGCTCATCCCACGTCGTTTTCACAAAACAGACCTCCTTTTTCCAAAGCCTCGCGCAGCGTCCGCCGTCCGCGCATCAGGCGCGAACGCACGGTCGACGCGTTCAAATGTAAGTCCTCCGCGATCTGCGCAGCTGTCTGCGACAGATCGTAAAACCGGTAAAATATTTCCCGGTCCTCGTCCGGCAGGGCGCGCATGGCCTGCGCAATGGCCGCGCAGCGCTCCTGTTCCACCATCTGCTCCCAGAGCCGGTCGAGCGTGATGAGCGTATCGTCCTCCAGCGGAAGATAGACGTTCTGCTTCCGCATGGCCTCCGCCGTCCGGTTCCGCGCCACCGCGCCGAGCCATGGCCGCAGCTGTCCGCGCTCGATGCGCGCCGCGCCGTTCCAGAGCGCGAAAAACACGTCTGAGGCGATTTCCTCATGGTCCTCCGGCGTCAGAACGCCGCGGCTGCGGTTGCGGATGATGGCCAGAACGTATGCGCCGTACTGTGCGACCGCCTGCTCCAGCGCACCTGCGCGCTGCTTTTGCAGCTGCCGCAGCAGCTCTTTTTCGTCCAAGCCGCATTCCTCCTTTTGTAACCGCTGATCGGTTACTTGCATTGTGTTCAGCATACTGACGTCTATCATGTCGGGTGTTTGGCCGATTTTGTTGCAGCCGTACGGAAATTTTCCCTGTTTCCCCAGAGTTCTTGCTTTTTCTGCCTGCGGCTGGTATGATAAAGCTATGAAGAAAAGAGTTGCTTACTATGTCAGCCAGAAGAATCCGCTTATCTGGCTGGCTGCGCTGGTCATGCTGGCCTCGGCAGCGCTTCGCATCGCAAATGTCTGCGGGAAAGGCGCAGACGCAAAGACGGTGTGGTTTTTAGTCGTGCTGCCGGTCGTGGGCTGTGTGTTCTATGTGCTGAATATCCTGTGCAATGGCAGCGACCGGTTCTACCGTTCCTCCGTGCCCGTCATTCTGCTTGCGATCTATTACGGCATCAAGATCACGCTCGTCTCACCGTATTTGTGGCTGACGTTCATGTTCTGGATCGCCTATCTCGCCATCGCCGCGTTTTACGCCGTGACCGTCTCCGGCCACATCAAAAGCACGATCCCGCTGCTTCTGCTGCTGATCGCTGCGCTCGGCATTCTGGTCGGGATGCACGAGAAGGAATTCACGCGGGAAAACTGGCCGCAGCTGCGGCAGATTTTGCCTGATATGCTGTTCCTGCTTGCCGGGATTCTGACGCTGCTCGGCGCGAAGGTCTATCTCGACGGCGCGTACCACCCCACCTGGGGTGACCGGCCCGACGGCCGCAGGCTGCGCACGCTCGACCCGATGGCGGTGGTCGCCAATTATATCATGCCGACGCGCGGCGGGTCGTCCAATTTCATCCGCGAGTCCGTTGACATCTCCGCCATGGAGCGCTACATCCGCGAAAAGCGCAAGCAGGGCTTTACGAATCTCGGCGTGACGCACGTATTTCTGGCTGCCTATGTCCAGTGCGTGGCGAAATATCCGGCGCTCAACCGCTTCCTGTCCGGGCAGCAGGTCTATTCGCGCGACGACGATATCCAGTTCTGCATGGTCGTCAAGACCTCAATGGATACCTCCGCGCCGGAGTCGATCACGAAGCTTCATCTGAAGCCGACCGACACCATCGACGATATCTATGAAAAGCTCAACAAGGGCATCGCCGATATTCAGGGGCAGGCCATCGGCGGCAGTGACTTTGACAAAACCGCGAAATTCCTGTCGTTTATCCCCGGCGTGCTGTTCAAATTCGTGATCTGGCTGCTCAGGACGATTGATTACTTCGGCTTCCTGCCGAAGTTCCTGCTGGAGGTCAGCCCGTTCCACGCCTCGATCTTCTTTACGTCCATGGGATCGCTCGGCATCCCGCCCATCGTGCACCATCTGTACGACTTCGGCAATATGCCCGTCTTCGTCTCCTTCGGCTGCAAATACCACAAGAACGAAGTGCTCGACGACGGCACGGTCGTGCGCCGCAAGTACATCGACTACACCGTCAACACCGACGAGCGCATCTGCGACGGCTTCTATTACGCCACCACGCTCAAGCACCTCAAGCGCCTGCTGTCCCACCCCGAACAGCTCGACAAGCCCGCCCCCGTCGTCAACCACGACATTGAGTAATCCCCTTTCTATGCAGAACCCGCCCCGGGCAGCTGCCCGGGGCGGGTCTTTTATCCCGGCATGGATTGACAGGTTTCGACTGATTTGGTAGAATAACCACGGCGCTGCCGATAAGCGGCAAGCGGTTAGTTCCCCTGGCTTTTGACAGGGGGCGCTTCTTGTCCCCTGATCTTCGGAAAGGGGGACTGCATATGAGTACATCCGAAGTTTTGCAGCTTTGCCTTGTGATCATCGGCATTTGTAGTCTGTTCGTTCAGATATACAAAAAGAAGTAACCGCCCAGCTTCCAACTCGCGGTTACTTCTTTTGACCTAATCGCCAGAGGGGGCTAACCGTTTGCCGGCAGCGCTCTTGCTATTTTTATTATACCAGACACTTTTGATTTGTCAAGCGTACCGATGAAGCGCAGACCGTTACACCCGCCCATGTCCAGCCGGACAGGGGCGGGTGTGGTCGATTACTTTTTCAGCTTGTTGTCCACAACGTCCTTGAGGACGGCGGTGAAGGCATCAAGCGTCATGGCGCCGAGGTCGCCGTCTGCGCGGTTGCGCGGGGAGACGGTACCGGCTTCGATATCGCGGTCGCCGACGACGAGCATATAAGGGATCTTCTCCATCTGCGCGTCGCGGATCTTCTTGCCGATCTTCTCGCTGCGGGTGTCGACCGTCACGCGGTAGCCCTGCGCGGTGAGCTTTGCGGCCTGCTCCTTGCAGTAGTCAACAGCGCGGTCCGTGACCGGCAGGAAGCGGACCTGCTCCGGCGCCATCCACGTGGGCAGCGCACCGGCATACGTCTCGATCAGGTAGGCCAGCGTGCGCTCGTAGCAGCCGAGGCTCGTTCTGTGGATGATATACGGCAGCTTCTTCTCACCGTTTTCATCCGTGTAGTACATCCCGAAGCGCTCAGCCAGCAGCATATCGATCTGGATGGTGACGAGGGTGTCCTCCTTGCCGTAGACATTCTTATACTGGATATCGAGCTTCGGGCCGTAGAACGCGGCTTCGTCGATGCCGATATCGTACTTGACGTCGAGATCGTCGAGGATCTTTGCCATGACGCTCTGCGCGTGATCCCACTGCTCTTTGGTGCCCTCGTACTTGTTCTTGGGGTTCGCGGGATCCCACTGGGAGAAGCGGAACGTGCACTTATCAAGCAGGCCGACTGTACTGAGGCAATACTTGGCAAGATCGAGGCAGTCACGGAATTCGTCCTCGAGCTGATCCGGGCGGAGCACCAGATGGCCCTCGGAAATCGTAAACTGGCGCACACGGATGAGGCCGTGCATTTCGCCGGAGTCCTCATTGCGGAACAGCGTGGACGTTTCGCCGAGACGCATCGGCAGATCGCGGTAGCTGCGGCCGCGGTTCAGATAGACCTGATACTGGAACGGGCAGGTCATCGGACGCAGGGCGAAGCACTCCTTCGTCTCATCCTGCGGGTCGCCGAGGACAAACATACCGTCGAGATAGTGATCCCAGTGGCCGGAGATCTTGTAAAGCTCACGCTTGGCCATGAGCGGCGTCTTGGTCAGCAGGTATCCGTGCGCCTGCTCGACATCCTCGACCCAGCGCTGCAGCAGCTGAATGACGCGCGCACCCTTCGGCAGCAGAATGGGAAGGCCCTGGCCGATGCAGTCGACCGTCGTGAAGTATTCCAGCTCACGGCCCAGCTTGTTATGGTCGCGCTTGAGGGCTTCTGCCTGCTCGGCCAGATACTGGTCAAGCTCTTCCTTCTTCGGGAATGCGACGGCGTAGATTCTCTGCAGCATCTTGCGCTTGGAGTCGCCGCGCCAGTATGCGCCGCAGCACTGCGTCAGCTTGATGGCGTTGCCCTTGATGCGGCCAGTGGAGTCCAGATGCGGACCTGCGCAGAGGTCGGTGAACTCGCCCTGCGTGTAGAACGAGATATGCGCGTCTTCGGGCAGGTCGTTGATCAGCTCGACCTTATACGGCTCGTCTTTTTCCTGCATATATTTGATGGCTTCCTCGCGCGGCAGCTCGAAGCGCTCGAGCTTCAGCTTTTCCTTGCAGATCTTGCGCATCTCGGCCTCGATGGCGTCGAGATTTTCCTGCGTGAAGTTGAACGGAGCGTCGAAGTCATAGTAGAAGCCGTTGTCGATGGACGGGCCGATGGCCAGCTTGACCTCCGGCCACAGGCGCTTGACGGCCTGCGCCATGACGTGGGAACAGGTGTGCCAGTACGTTTTGCGGTACTGCGGGTTTTCAAACGAGAATTCATTGTTTTCGGACATGGTTTTCTGCCTCCTAAATTGATTTGGGGCAAAACAAAAACGCCTTACCCCTGTCGTTTCAGGGGTGAGGCGCTGTACGCTCCACGGTTCCACCCTGCTTACGGACGAAAAAACATCCGTCGCTTTGTGTCTCTGTAACGGGAGAACCCGGCGGCGCATTTCCGCGCCGCGGCTCAGAAGCGGTATCCGGGCGGGCCGCGCAAAGGCTCTTGCAGCATACGAGCCTCTCTCTGTGATGCGCTGCCGGTGCCGGGACGTGTCTTCGTCTCAGCCTTTTCTGGATGCTACAATAGCACGTTTCCGGGGTTCTGTCAATCCCCCGCGGACACGGAAATGCGTTGCAAACCGGCTTTTTTTCTGGTATCATAGCCTCAGAATCAGACAGGGAGGCCGACTATGGACCTTTGTAATATCAACGAGATCAAGGCGCTGCTCGCGCGGCACGGATTCCATTTTTCCAAGGCCAAGGGGCAGAATTTCCTGACGCAGAGCTGGGTGCCGCAGAACATCGTGCTGGAATCCGGCGTGGACGAGACGTGCGGCGTATTGGAGGTCGGCCCCGGCATCGGGCCGCTGACGCAGCAGCTGTGCCGGTACGCGAAAAAGGTCGTCGCGGTCGAGGTCGACCGGACGCTCCAGCCCGTGCTGGCCGAGACGATGGCGGGCAATGAAAATCTGGAAATCATCTTCGGCGACATTCTGAAAACGGACATTTCCACGCTGGTACAGGAGGAATTCGCGGGCCTGCGCCCGATGGCCTGCGCGAATCTGCCGTATTATATCACCACGCCCGTGCTGGCAGCGCTTCTGGAGAGCCGTGCGTTCGAGGCCGTGACCGTCATGGTGCAGAAGGAGGTCGCGCAGCGCATCTGCTCGCCCGCAGGCAAGGGCGATTACGGCGCGTTCAGCGTCTTCTGCCAGTATTACGCCGAGCCGGAGCTGCTGTTCGACGTACCGGCAAGCTGCTTCATCCCGCAGCCGAAGGTCACGAGCGCGGTTTTAAAGCTCACCATGCGGAAAGAGCCGGTCTGCGAGATCAAAAGCGAGACCATGTTCTTCAAGGTCGTTCGCGCAGCGTTCGCCCAGCGCAGGAAGACGCTTCTGAACGCGCTTTCATCCGGGCTTTCGCAGTTTGACAAGCCCGCGCTTGCCGCCGTGATCGAAGATTGCGGCTTTGCGCCCACGGTGCGCGGGGAGACGCTGGATATTCCGGGCTTCGCCGCGATCGCGAACGCGCTGACGGAGCTGTAATGTATTTCGTCTATATGCTCCGCTGCCGGGGCGGGAGTCTGTATACCGGCATTGCTGCCGACATGGAAAAGCGCCTGCGGCAGCACGCGTCCGGCGGCGCGGCCTGCGCAAAATACACGCGTGCCCACCCGCCCGAAGCCCTCGCCGCACTCTATCAGGCGGAGGACCACGCAGCCGCCGCACGGCTGGAAGCGTTCCTCAAGACGCTCCCGCCCGCAAAAAAGCGGATGCTGGCCGCAGGAGAAGCAGCGCCGGAGGCGCTGTTCGCAGAAAGGCTGAGCGGGCGTGTCTATCTCCGCCGCACGGACGAAGAGCTGCGCCTGAACGCGCTGCTGGCGGCACTGCACAGCGAAGGATAAAGAACGCCCCCACCGGCCGGTGGGGGCGTTTTGTACGGCTTACTTCGATGATGTCGGGTCGTAATTGCGGCCAAATTTGAGATCTTCAAATTTGATCGTCGCGCTTTCGGGGTGCATGGGGCGTGCGCTTTGCTTGGACAGTGCGGGCGCGGAGGCGGTCTTCGTTTCGGCTCCGCTGTCGCTGCCGATCAGCTTTTCAAGGTTGTCGGAGATCTCCGTCGCGATTTTCTCTGCGTCCTCACTGGGAGCGGGAGCGGGCGCTGCGGGCGCTGCGGGCTGCTCTGCCTGCCAGTCGTAGGGCTTTTCATGCGCAGGCTGCGGCTGCGCAGGCGCGGCTTCGCGCGTCAGATCGCGGGCCTTGAGCGTTTCAAGCAGCTCCAGATGGCCCTGAATGTCGCGCTCGACCACGGAGATGAAATTCAGCGCGGTCTGCTTGGCGTAATCCAGCCGCTCCTGCTCGGCGTGCAGCTGCTGATTGAGCTGCGCAAGCTGCACGTTCGCGGCGTTGACCTGCGCATTGGCCTGCGCGTTGACCTCCGCGTTCTGCAGCATGGCGGCGCACCGTGCCTGCGTTTCCTTGAACAGCTGGGCGCTTTTGGCCTCTGCATCGGCTGCGGCAGTGGACTGCTTCGTCTCCTGCGCGCGGTATTCCTCCAGCTTTTCGACCAGGATCTTCATCTTGGCCTTGAGCACGGAATTTTCCTTATAGAGCGTGATATAGTCGTCGGTCAGCGGTTCGAGAAAATCGTCGACCTGCTGCATATCATAGCCGCCGAAGACGGCCTTGGAGAAGGTTTGCTCCTGAATTTCCTGCGGTGTGAACATGGACGCTGCCCCCTTGTACGATTAGAGATAGACGCCGTTGTTTTCCAATTCGTCCATCAGATTGTCGCCGACGAAGTCGACGTTGTACGGCGTGATGATGTAGGTGCTGATGGCGATCTTTTTGATCTTGCCGTCGAGCGCATAGGCGCAGCCGGACAGGAAATCGACCAGACGGCGGGCGACGTCCTTGTTCGTGGATTCCAGATTGAGGACGACCGCGTGCTTGCTGCGCAGATGCTCCGCGATCTCGGTCACGCTGTCAAAGCGGTCGGGCTTGACGAGCACGACCTGCAGCTGGGCCGTGGCGTGAATGTTCACGACCTTGCCGCTCTGCGTACCGGCGGTGTTATTGCCTCCGAGCGTCCGGCGGCCGGTGGAAGCGCTGCTGCCGGTCGAGGAAAACTCATCGCTGTCCAGATCGAAGCTGCTGCGGTACGAGGGCTTCGGCGCCGAGGACGAACGGGAAGGCCGGCTGGGGCGGGCGTCGTCGTCGAATTCATCAAAATCGTCGTCGTCTTCTGTATACGGCTTCGTGAGCTTCTTCAGGTCATCCATAAATCCCATTGTAATGTATCCTCCAGATTTGCTATTCTATGTAATTGTGCCGTGTCGGCGTGTCGGTCAGATGTTATAGTTCCGTTTGCCAAAAATTGCGGTGCCGATGCGCACCATGGTCGAGCCTTCGGCGATGGCGTCGGCAAAATCGTCGCTCATGCCCATCGACAGGCATTCCATGGACACATTATCGTATTTTTTTGCCCTTATGTCAACAAAAAGATTGCGCATTTCGGCAAAATATCTGCAATTTTCGCCCGGAAATTCGCTCACAGGGGGAATTGCCATCAGACCCTTGAGCGCCGTGTGCGGAAAATCGGCCATTCGGGCGGCAAGCGCGGCGGCCTCGGCCGGGGTAAAGCCGGATTTGCTCTCCTCATTGCCGATGTTGACCTCAAAGAGAATGTTCTGCACGACGCCCAGCTTTTCCGCCTGCTTTTCGATGCACTCCAGCAGCTCCAGCCGGTCGACGGACTCAATGAGATCGACCACGCCGACGAGATGCTTGACCTTGTTGGTCTGCAGATGGCCGATGAAGTGCAGGGGCTTTCCCGTGTACGCGCCCAGCGGGCGCTTGGCCTGGATCTCCTGCACGCGGTTCTCGCCGCAGCAGTCGACGCCTGCGGCGACGGCTTCCTTCACGCGCTCGGCGTCGTTCATCTTCGTCGCGGCGCACAGCAGAATTTCGGACGGGTCGCGTCCGGCTTTTTTTGCGGCCTCAGCCATCTGGGCGCGGATATTCGCGATATTTTCAGCAATTGTAGACATATCAGTTGACGACCTTTCCATCGTATAGATTTTTCGCGTTGATAATCAGCTCGTCGCCCGGCCAGAGGTTGTTGGTCGAGCTGGTGTCGAGCGTGACGACATAGCTTTCGCCGGTATCGTGGAGAATGGTGATGGGCTTCCACTTGGCGAGCGTCCCTTCGAGGATATACACGCCCGTCTGACCGTTTTCGACACGGACGGCGGACTTCGGGACGCGCAGCCCAGCGTAGGACGTGAAGACAATCTCCGCCGACTGCTGCCGCAGGAGCGTTACGTTCTGCAATGCCCGGTCAGACGACAGGACCAGCAGCCGGGAGCCTGCCTCGTTTTCGCCCAGACGCTCCACGCGCATGGTGACCGGCTGGTAATAATCGCGGGCGAAGGTCAGCGTGGCGCGGTCGCCCTCCTCCACATCGGAAAGCTCGCTTGCGGGCACGACGCAGGCGTAATACCAGGTCGTGGACGTGATGAGCCTGCCGATGGCGTGGGCGTCCGCCTCGTCCGGCTGGACGGCCTCAAATTCCGCAACGGTCATGTCCATCAGCCGTTCCGGCGTCAGCACGGCCTCATAGCCGTCGACGGCGGCGGAAAATGTTCCGGCCCTGCCCGCGGAAATGGCGCTGGTATCGCCCGCAGACTGCGCCTCAAGCGTATCCAGCTCCGCCTGCAGGGCGCTGATGCGCGATTGCAGCGCGCCGCTGTCGGCGCCGCTTCCCGTGCGCCGCAGGATGAGGCCCTTGAGCTCCGGCGAAAGATCGGAGACGGAATTCATGTCGCGCAGCGCCAGGTACCGGCTCAGCTGCGCAAGCGCATCCGCGATGTCCGCGTCGAGCGCAGCCTGATCGTAGACGCTGGAGACGGCGCTCCACGCGTACTGAAGCTGCTCAATCTGGCCGGACAGCTCGTCCATGCGCGTCTGCCGGAGCCGTGCGTCCTCGGAGCGGTAGCCGGTGGCGACGGTGTCGTTCGCGGCCACGTGCGCGCCTTCGGCACAGCTCAGAACGGTCGTGCCGTACTGCGAATATAAAAGCTCCTCCTCACGCACGACAAAGCCGGAGGCGTAGTAGCCCGCCCCGGCTTCATATGGTGTGACGGTGGCCGTCATAAGGGGTGCATAGAGACTGCTGATCACGTGATAGCCGAAATACGCGGCGATCGCGGCCAGCAGGATCCAGAGGATGACTGTAAAATAGGATTTGCCTTGCTTCATAGCGCTCCTTCCCGCAGGAGCAAGAACGGTGCTCAGCCCTGCGTCAGGTGGACGGGCATGGCGGGCGTCATGGTAGACACCGCGTGCTTATAAATCATCTGCTGCCGCCCGTCGGACTGCAGCATGATCACGAACTGGTCAAAGCCCGTGATAATGCCGCGCATCTGAAAGCCGTTCATCAGAAAAACGGTCAGCATCGTGCGGTCCTTGCGGGCCTGGTTCAGAAAAACGTCCTGATAATTCTCTGTTGTTTTTTGCATGGGTATCGGCTCCTTTTCTTTATATGGGAGCCTCTGATCCAATGCCCTTGTCCATTGCATCAGAGCCTCTCTAATGATCTGATACCCATATCGTACCATATTCAAAACGCGGAAAAAGGAATATTCTGTCGAGCGGCGGAAAGAACCTCCGAAAAATCTTCCGTGCCCGTCAGCCGGAGCCAGTGAATGTCCGGATTGCGCCGGAACCAGGTCAGCTGCCGCTTGGCGTAGTTGCGCGAGCGCTGCTTGCAGAGCGCAGCGGCTTCGTCCAGCGTGCACGCGCCGTTTAAGTATCCAAAAAATTCTTTATAGCCGATGGCCTGCATGGCGGTTGCCTTCGGGCTGACGCCGAGGGCGAGCAGCGCGCGAATTTCGTCCAGCAGCCCGTCTTCCAGCATTTTGTCGACCCGCAGATCGATGCGCCGGTACAAAACGGCGCGGTCGCTGTAATCAAGCCCCAGCCACACGGGCCGGTAGCGCGGGGGGATGGCCTGCGTTTCCAGGTTGTGCTGCGTGATGGTCTTGCCGGTTTCCTCATAGACCTCCAGCGCGCGGACAATGCGCTTTTCGTCCGCCGGATGGAGCCGCGCAGCGGCCTCCGGGTCAATGCTGCGCAGACGCGCCAGCATGGCCTCTCCGCCGTTTTCGCGCAGCTGCGCCTCGAGCGCTTCGCGCCTGCCGGTCTGCGGGACGGGCGCAAATGAACGGCCCGCGATGAGGCTGTCGACATACAGCCCCGTGCCGCCCGCGATGACGGCGGTTTTGCCGCGCGATAAAATGTCCTGCACGCAGCTGTCTGCCAGCTGCACGTATTTTCCGGCGGAAAAATCCTCACCCGGTTCGACCATGTCCAGCAGATGGTGGTGCACGCCCTCCATCTCCTCTTTTGTGGGCTTGGCCGTGCCGATGTCCATGTGCTTGTAGATCTGCATGGAATCGCAGGAGACGACCTCGCCGCCGTACAGCTTCGCAAGCTGCACGGCAAGCTTCGTCTTGCCGGAGGCCGTCGGGCCGACGACGCAGATGATCCTGTCCATGCTCAGACCCTCTTGAACTGCTTTTCCAGCTGCCGCTTCGTGAGCGTCACGCAGACGGGGCGGCCATGCGGGCAGTATTTGATATCGTCGCGGGACAGAACCTCCTGCACGAGCCGCCGCAGCTCCTCATCAGACGTCTGCCATCCGGCCTTGATGGCCGATTTGCAGGCGATGGTGTGCAGCAGATTGTCGCGCAGGCTGTCCGGGTCGAGCGTTTTTCCGGCCAGCAGATCGCCCGCCAGCTCCTGCAAAAGCGCCTTTGCGTCCTCCACGTCCACGTCGGACGGGATCTGCCGGATGAGCACGTCTCCGCCGCCAAAGTCCTCCGTCTCGAACCCGCAGCGCTCCAGAAGCGCCCTGTTTTCCAGCACGGCAGCGGCCTCTTCCCGTGAAAGTTCTGCGGAAACAGGGGCCAGCAGCAGCTGGGCCATGATGGGGTGGTCCTCCTTTTTGAGCGCCTCAAAGCGGATGCGCTCGTGCGCGGCGTGCTTGTCGAGGAACAGAACGGCCTCGCCCTGCTCGACAATGATATAGGTGTGCAGCGCCTCGCCGATGATGCGGAAGGGCTCTTCCGGGACAGAAAGCGCCTGCTGTGCTTCCGGCTCTTTGACGGGTTCGGGCTTCGGCTCGGGCCTGACCTCAATCTTCGGTTCGGGCTTCGGCTCCGGTCTGACCTCCGGCTTTGCTTCCGGCTTCGGAAGCGGAAAGCTCTGCTGCGCAGGCACAGGCTCGGAACACGGCAGCTGCACCGGCGAGGCCAGCACGGGCTGGGTCGGCTTCTGCACAGGCTGCTGCGCAGCCTGACGGCGGTATTCGGATGCCTGCATGGTCTGATAGAAGCCGGGCTTCGGCGGCTGGACAGCCTTTGGCTGTGATTGCGGCTGCGGAGCAGGCTCCTGCTTTTTCTCCGGCGTTTTCCATTCCGGGCGGCCCGCCGCTCTGGAGAGCGTGGACAAAACGGCATAGTGCACCGCGTCGAAGACCTCGCGCTCGGATAAGAACTTGACCTCCGTCTTGGCCGGGTGGACGTTCACATCCACGGCCTGCACGGGCATGTCAATTTCCAGCACGCAGGCCGGAAAGCGGCCCACCATGATCTGGTTGCGGTACGCCTCCTCCAGCGCGGCGGAGAGCAGACGGGATTTGATATAGCGGTTGTTGACAAAAAAGCTCTGCCAGGCGCGGTTGCCGCGCGTGGCGGTCGGTTTCGTGACGAAGCCGCGCACACGCAGCTTTTCCCAGCTGCCGTCGACCGGCAGCATATTGTTGGCCAGCTCCCGGCCATAGATGGCGTAGATCGCGGCCATGCGGTCGCCCTGCCCGTCAGTGTGCAGCTGCTCCTGCCCGTCCTTCAGAAAGCGGAAGGAGATCTCCGGGTGTGCCAGCGCCTGCTGCTGCACGACGGAGAAAACAGCGGAGGACTCCGCCGCGTCGGATTTCATGAACTTCATCCGCGCGGGCGTGTTGTAAAACAGCTCCCGCACCAAAATTGTCGTGCCGCATGGGCATCCGGCAGGCTCCTCGGACAGGACCTGCCCCGCCTCCAGATGCAGCCGGACGCCGTTTTCCGCGCCCTGCGCCCGCGTGAGCAGGTCGATCTTCGACACGGACGAAATGGCCGCCAGCGCCTCGCCCCGGAAACCAAGCGTGCCGATGCAGGCAAGATCCTCTTTTTTGCGGATCTTGCTCGTCGCGTGGCGCAGAAACGCCGTGCGGGCGTCGACCGGCTCCATGCCGCAGCCGTCGTCGGTGATGCGCAGGAAAGTCATGCCGCCGTTTTGTAATTCTATTGTAATATTTTTTGCGCCTGCGTCAATGGAATTTTCAACCAGCTCCTTGACGGCGGACGCCGGGCGCTCGACGACCTCGCCTGCGGCGATGAGATCGGCGACATGGCGGTCAAGCTGAATGATCTTCGGCATAAAGCCCCTCCCAATCAGAAGTTCAGCTGCAAAAGCCCGAACGACAGCGCGTTGACAATGGCGTGCAGCGAGATGGACGCCCAGATCGTCCCGGCCTTTTCATACGTCCAGGCCAGCGCGACGGAGGCGGGCAGATACGGAATGCAGCTCAGAAGCACCTTTCCGGCAGGATAGAGCATGAAATACTGCCAGTTGTGCATGAGCGTGAACAGAATAACGGACACGAGATACGCCATGACGCGCGACGTCGGCTGAATGGAGCCGAAGACAAGCCCGCGCACAAGCGTCTCCTCAATGATCGGCGCAAGGAAAACCGTCACGGCCAGCATGACATACTGGTTATCGGAAATGAGCGAACCGACCGTTTCGTTATTGTAGATCGTAAAGCCGGGAGCCAGCCGGGAAAGCGCGAATTGCAGCACCCACGTGCCCGCGTAATACATCGCGAAGCCCAGAACCAGCGTCTGCACAAAATTCCAGAACGAGCCGCCGAAAAACGACTGCCGCAAAAATCCATGGAAAATCAGCAGCACGGCCAGCAGATTCACGGCAAAATAGACGAGATTCATCGTCAGTGCCGTCATGCCAAGCGAGAATTTCACGTTCGCCAGCTGCAGAAGCAGATTCAGAATCAGAAGATAAAACGGCAGATAAAGCCACCCGGCAATCGTTTCAAATTTCGTCAGCCGGTAAGAAATCGCGTGGGACGCTTTGCGGGCCATAATGGAGAAGCCCCTTTCCGAGAGAATCTGTAGGGGCCGACGACTCTGCCGGCCCATTGGGAAGCTGCGAATTCGCTGAAGAGTCCCGTAAAAAAGCTGCATTCTGCCGGGCCGATGCAGGCATCGGCCCCTACAGGCAGCCCCTTTACAGCAGCTGCTTCAGCTGGTACAGCTGGTTCAGCGCCTCGATGGGCGTGAGTGTTTCGACGGTGATGGCTTCAAGTGCGCGGCGCAGCTCGTCCGACTGCATATCGAGCATGGAAACCTGATCGGACACGGGCGCAGCGGCGGGCTTTGCACGCTCTGGCGCGCCGGATTCGAGATCCTTGAGAATTTCCCGCGCGCGCGTGATGACCCGGTCGGGAATGCCCGCGAGCTTGGCGACCTCGATGCCGTAGCTGTCGTCTGCCGCACCGGGGACGATCTTGCGCAGGAAGATCATGTCCCCCTGCCGCTTCTTGACGGCGATGTTGAAGTTTTTGACGCCCGGCAGCGCCTGCTCAATGTCCGTCAGCTCGTGATAGTGCGTGGCGAAGAGCGTTTTCGCGCCCAGCCGCTTGCGGTCGGCCGCGTATTCGAGCACGGCTCTTGCGATCGCCATGCCGTCGAACGTCGACGTGCCTCTGCCGATCTCGTCGAGGATGAGAAGCGAACGCGGCGTCGCGTTTTTCAGAATATCGGCAACCTCGGTCATCTCGACCATGAATGTCGACTGGCCGGAGGCCAGATCGTCTGACGCGCCGATGCGCGTAAACAGCCGGTCGACAATGCCGATGTGCGCCGACTGCGCCGGGACGAACGAGCCCATCTGCGCCATGAGGACGATGAGCGCCACCTGCCGCATGTAGGTCGATTTACCGGCCATGTTCGGGCCGGTGATGATGGCCGTGCGGCAGTCTTCGCTGCCAAGCAGCGTGTCGTTCGGCACGAACAGCGCGTTTTTGAGCATCTGCTCGACGACCGGATGACGGCCCGCCGTGATGGAGACGGTATTGCCGAGATCGACCTCGGGCTTGCAGTAATGATTGTGAACGGCGACGGCGGCAAAGCCGCACAGCACGTCCAGCTGCGCGACGGCCTGCGCCGTCTGCTTGACGCGGGCGGATTCTCCCGCGACAAACTGCCGCAGCGCGACAAACAGGTCATATTCCAGTGCGACAATGCGGTCCTTGGCCGTCAGAATGGTGCTTTCCAGCTCCTTGAGTTCTTCCGTGATGTACCGTTCGCCGGTGGAGAGCGTCTGCTTGCGGATATAGCTGTCCGGGACCAGATTCAGCTGTCCCTTGGCGACCTCGATATAATAGCCGAACACGCGGTTATAGCCCACGCGCAGGTTCCGGATGCCGGTCTTTTCCTTTTCACGGGCCTCGATCTGCGTGAGCATGCCCTTGCCGCCGGACTGGACGGCGCGCAGCTCGTCGAGTTCTTTGTTCGCGCCGTCGCGGATCAGGCCGCCTTCGCGCAGCAGAAACGGAGGATCGTCCACGATGGTTGCGTCGATCCTCTCCTTGAGATCTGCCAGCGTGTCAAGCTGCTCAAAAAGCGTCTGCAGATACGGCGAACGCATCCCGGACAGCCGCTCCTTGACGGCGGGAAGACTCGCCGCGCCCTGTGAAAGCGCGGCAAGATCGCGGCAGGAGGCCGTGCCCGTCATAATGCGGGTCATGGCGCGCTCAAAGTCCGTAATTTCGCGCAGGGACAGGATCAGCTCTTCCCGGTCGATGGTCTTTTTGACCAGCTCCTCCACGGCGGTCAGACGGCGCGTGATCT